>ENA-OQJR01000204-OQJR01000204.1-human-gut-metagenome-genome-assembly--contig:-NODE-204-length-18782-cov-4.552345_pt1 | contig 18782 bp, 18 predicted proteins | sample MGYA00242614_ERZ504781 | MGnify/ENA primary metagenome ERZ504781 (study PRJEB26092, sample SAMD00036365) | human gut metagenome | host: Homo sapiens | study: EMG produced TPA metagenomics assembly of...
ATCGTGAGTTTTTTCAAGACCATCAATACTTAAACAGACACTTCTAATTCCTGATGTTATCGCATTATGAATAAAGTTTTCATCAATCAACCAACCATTTGTAATAATACTTGTTATTATGCCATTATCTACTAATCTTTTCGCAATAATATGCCAGTCACTACGTGTCGTAGGTTCCCCTCCAGATAATGTAATAACTTTTAATCCCAAATCTTTTAATTGGTCACACACCTCAAGAGCTTCTGATGTATTCAACTCATCGGGTAGCGCTTCTGCACAACTTGAACCGCAATGTTTACAACGCATATTACAACCCATTGTTATTTCCCATACAGCTGTAGTTAATTTATTCATATATTCTCTCCTATAATCCTTTTTAAATAAAAAAGACCTACTCTATATTTCTTTTTACATAGAGCAAGTCTTTTCTACAAACTACATTCTCACACCTGTTCCGTACATAACTGGTCCAAATAAGTTCTTAGAGGTTTTTAATTCAGAAATCTCTACAAACTCCAAGCTCAATTCTTCAAGATTAAACATTTTTATCCACCTCCCGTTTATTGAATTTATCTTAAGAATATATCTCTTATTTTCAAATGTCAAGTTATTTTCATTATTTTTTCCAAATTTCGAGTTCAAATTCTCGTTTTATTTGTAACATATTTTCCATTTTCTACGCATACATCAGATCTCTTAACCACTTATAAATGTCCGTAAAATTGCAAAAGCAACTGGAATCAGTGCTACAACCTTATATTCAATCATTCAAAAAGATTCCAATATTCGATTTGATTTTGCTTTAAGACTTGCAAACTAATTGCAAATTGATGTGAATGAGATATGTTCTGCCAGTCCATTTTCTGACACAATTAAGGAAGAAGAGATTTATCCTACACTTCCAGACGGTTTGAACGGAGCCTTAGACGCAAGTCGTGTAAAGACTTACTTAAAAAATTCTATGTATCCGTTGATGTATCTTTTTGGCAAAAATAGTATGCCTGATGTAGATAATCTACTTACATCATTCTATCAGCTTGATGATGAAGCCAGACAGGAAGTTGTAGAAACAATCCGTCTGAAACTGCAATATCATCGAGATCCGAAACGTGCTGAACAGATCAAGCAGATTAAAGGTTGGTAAAAAATCACTCCTGTGAATGGCAAACATTCGCAGGTAGTTTCTTTTTGGGCACCGTTTTGGCACCACTGGTCTTATTTTTCAATTTTAAATTTATCTGTATTTTATCTTGCTGATAAATATTTCGCTATTTCTCTACTTATAAATTTTCAAATCATTCTCTCTTTAAGATACAGAAAAACCCGTAGAACCGAAGTTCTACGGGTATCTTACGTTTAGACACAACGTTATCTTACGATAACAAATCCATATTAAGATTGTATTACTCAATAACTGTAGCAACACGTCCAGATCCTACTGTACGTCCACCCTCACGAGCTTTAGGAAATTAAATCGGAATGTTTTTCGTTGATTTTACTGCATATTTTTATTCACATTCTCCATTTTTTCTCTTTATTTTTGTGATTACAAAAAATTTTAGAGCCAAAATAGAGCCACTCCAAAAATACCGATTTTCTCCTTAATTACCTTTATTACATGGTGCTAGCACCATGTTTAGATATGATCAATAAGGAAGTCTGCAATTTCAATTTGTCTATATAATTATAGGTTTTAGTCCATTTTTTCTTATGTTTTCTAATTCTTCTGCTGTTAAGCACTGAGACTCATAAAGCCGTAGATATTCTTTGGATACATCTGAATCAAATATTAATACATCATCGGAATTTATAGTAACATCAACACCACTACGATACAGTTTTCCAATCGGATGCATAGACATATCTGCTACCCTTCCAAGTAAAATATTACTTGTTGGTGTAATATTTAATCTAATTTTATTATCTGCCAAAAAACGGATTACTGATTCATCACTGACTGCCGCTATCCCATGCTGAACCTCATCAAGTTCTAATTCTTCTACGGCTGTTCTTACGTCTTTAGCAGTCCCCCATTCTCCGACGTGTGCTTTTAGCCTTAATCCTTCTTTTTTTGCACGCCGATAAATTCCTTTAAAATTTTCGATAGGTTGTGCTAATTCATCACCGTACAAATCAATAGAATAAAAATTCTTATTTCCCCAAAAATATGATAAACAATCTTCTAAATAACTGATCGAACAATGTCTTGATAATCCAATTTGAAGCCTTAATTCTATATCGGGAGCGATTTCTTTTTGAGCACTTGTAAAAGCATTAACCAACTCATCAATATCATTATTAAAAAATTCGTTTAAGCCCCACACATCTTCACCAATTTCAAGCACAGTTACTCCATCCTCTCTGGCTTGTTGAAATGTTGCTCTGATCAAAAATTTTCTCATCGCAGTGCTATTAAAGTCTTGACTAATATATTTTTGACTCCATTGATTCATCTCATCCATTGATGACAAAGGATTAGCTAATGGCTCAATTTTTTTTCGAGTTTCCTGATATATGAACCGTCTATTTCCGCCAAGCACAAAATGATTGTGCAAATCTGCCTTAGGATACTTTCTTAACTCTTCCAGATTTCTTTGTTCCAATGCATCTGTAAAACCATTCACAAATACGTTTCCTCCTATGTTTTTAATTTTCTCTACAATTTTTTCCTTTTAATTGTAGCACTTTTCCCTCATCCCGACTACCATAAAAAACAGGGCATGACAACCACCATGCCCCTCTTTCCTATCGTTCCAACGCCTTCTCCAGTTTCCATTTCTGTCCTTTCAAATCATTCTGTTTTTCATACAGGCTGTTACGCTCTTTGCAAAGCTCTTTCATACGCTCCAGCTTCTCCTTTACTCTCGCCCGGCAATCCGGCTCTATCTGCTTATATTCTCCGGTCAGATTACGGATTACATTATTGTTCTCTTTCATCTGCTCCGACACCAGCACCCAGTCTATCAGATTTTGTACCTCTTTATCGGTATCGTAAAGGTCTGTTTCCGTCAGAATTTTGGCACATAACCGCACCATAACTTTCTTCTCCATATCTGTCATTCCAGCAATCCCATCCTTTCCTATCTGCCCATATCATAGGCTCGTTTCGGGCGTTTCTCTGCTCTTTCAGCCTGCTCGATTGTCTTTGACTGTTCCACTATCGCCTGTACCCGTTCCTTGCCGAAATAACGCTCCAAATGCCCCAAATCCGATACTTTTTCCTGCAATCTTTCAATCATATCATTCTGCTCCATAGCTTTGTCTGTCAGCCTGCTAATCTGATTCTGCTGTCTGTCCACCTTAACAGTCAGCTTCTTGACCTGCTCTGTAAGCTGTATACACTTGAGTGTCAGATTTTTTACCAGTTCTTTCAGCTTTTGCACAAGCGGCAGAGCCTTTTTATCCCGGTATGCCTTTGCGCTCATCAACGTACCCGGTTCCGGTAACTGCCACTTCTCATCTTCATCATAAGTGTGAATATTCCGCTCCATAGTTTCCTTAGACTGCACCATCTTATTGATTTCCCGCTGTAATTTCTTCTGCTGGCTCTCCAAATTTTCATTTTCCGATAGCAGTTTTTCCTTATCCTCCGACAATATTTCTGTCTGCTCTTTCAGCCAGTCACTTTCTGCTGAAAGCTCTGACACCTCCTGCCGTATTACTTCGCCCTCTTTGCGTATCTGCTCTGTTTTCTCCTCTGCCATAATCTGCTGATATAAGATATTGTTTAATTCCACTTTATTATCTGAAAGTGTCTGTTCCAGCTGTGCAACCTCTTTCTGTCGCTCCTGCTTCTCAAAATCAAGTACCGACAAATGCTTGTTGTGTGTTCCCAAATGTTTCCATTGCACATCATACCGCTCCATGACCTTTGAAAGCTCCTGCTTTTCCGATTCCATCCACTGATTCCATTCCGTTGCCCCTCTTGTACCGCCCTTAAAGCCCTGCTCTGCCAATGCTCCCTTTAGGGAAACTCTGGTATCAAGTCCACGCTTACTGTTACGGATAAAAGGAACAAAATCAATGTGAATATGCGGTGTTTCCTCATCCATGTGCAGATGAGCCGAAAACACATAGAGATTCGGATTTCGTTTCTGAAAATCCTGCATATAATCAATCAGAATTTCCTTTGCAAGCTCTCCCTCTTTGCTTTTTGAGTTCATATCGTCTTTATTGCCAATTTGCAAAATAACCTCATGGAACAGCTTCTCCTGCTTACTCTGTCTGATTTTTTCATAATAATTATCAATCTTCCGGTCACTTCGTTTCTGCTTTGCATTATACCGCTCCAATGCTTCATCAAATAATTCGTGATATACCTTTTTGATACTGGTATTGCAAAACTGCACATTGTAAATGCTCCGTTCCGGGTCAACATTTTTTGCATTAAAAGCTCTCGTATTATGATTGATAGCCCCCTTTCCCATCATGCCGCTAATCGTTCTCTCCAATAAACACTCCTCCTCTTTTATCTATCATAATAATGCCGAACAGGCACATAAGTTTTGTTACTTTTGTCAAAAGTAACGCAAAAGCACTTTTGTCAGCTACGCCAACAAAAATGCAGACCTGCAAGCAGGTTTTGCGCCCTGCCGGGAGCTATTGCGGCTGTTCCAGCCGTTTTTTATCCCCCACGCAATCTTTTCAAGGTGGCAAGATTACCCTATCTTTAGAAAAGGGAATCTTGCTATCTTCCTCTGCTATAAAGTCCAGTACCATTGACTTCCTACTTTTACGCTGTCAATACTCATTTCCTTTTTCGCATTCCAAAGCGTTTTCTTTTTAATACCTCGTTCCCTTGCCGCTTCTGTAATCTCGTTACAGGACATCTGCCCCTCTGCCAAGATTTCCGCAAGAAACGATTTAGCATCCTTCGTTTTCTGTCCTCTGCTCTCCCCGGAAAGAAGTTCCTCTACTGTAATGTCATATACTCCCTCCCAAGTAAAGCCTTTTTCTTTATCCATACGAAATGCTATGGAAGTCCCCTCCGGTGCAAGACTACTCTTATCATGAGCTATCACTCGCAAAGTGGTATCATCTTTTATCCTGCCGACCACCAGCACACTTCGTGCCGTAGCCTGAAAATCTATTGAACCAAGTCCCCGATAAGTGGACTTACTGCTGCTTGCTTTGTTCATGTGACCAATAAGGATAATCGCACAGCCATATTCCTCTGCGATATTTCCCAACTGCTTTAAAACCGGTCTAATTTCATTTGCCCGGTGCATATCCACATCTGCTCCCAAATAGGCTTGTATCGGGTCTAAAACCACCATTTTTGCCCCAGTTTCCCTAATTGCCCGGACAAGTCTTTCATCTGTCATGCTAAGACAGTCAACGCTTTCATCAATAACAAGTACCCGGTTACAGTCTGCTCCTGCTTCTAACAATCGTGGTTTTATGGTATCTTCCAAGCTGTCCTCTGCATTTTGATAAATTACATTGACCGGCTCTCGCTGTACGTCCACTTCTTCATTTGGAAGTGGTTCTCCTTTTGTGAGAAGTGCTGCAAGGTGCAGAATGAATGTGGTTTTCCCCTCCCCCGGATCACCCTGCACTATCGTCAGCTTTCCATACGGAATATAGGGATACCACAGCCAGCTTACTTCTCTTGCCTGCACATCTTCCATATTAATCAATCGGTAATTTTTCTCTCTTTTTTCTTCCATTTGTGTCCTCCGCTAAAAGTTTTAATTGAGTTTCAGCAGAGCCTTTGCTATACTATATTTGCGAGATATAGTTACATAGGCTCTGCCTTGTACTGAAATGTCCTTGTCAATCGGCAGGGGCATTTTCATTTCTTGTAGCATTCAGCATATCTGCCACTTTCTTTTGCTGATTCGGATATAAATGTCCGTAAGTATTCAGCGTGATTTTTATATCCCTATGCCCTAACCTTTCTTTGATTATCAATGGCTGTACGCCTTGATTGATGAGATAAGCCACATGACTATGGCGTAAATCATGCACTCTAATCTGCTTTACTCCCGATTTTGCACATTCACGCTTCAGCTTGTGCTGTACCGCTTCTGCTACAATCGGAAACAGTCTTTCATTATCCGGCAAGCCATAACAACGGTTCACATACGCTTCTATCTCTTTTTTCAGAAATTCTGGAATATCAATCACTCGAATCGATTGCTCTGTTTTTGGTGTTGTAATAATATCCCTACGTTCCGTTCTGTAATAAGTTTTCGTAATACTAATTTGATTATTTTCAAAGTCAATATCGCTTTTTGTGAGGGCAAGCATTTCTCCCTCTCTACAGCCAGTCCAAAAGAGTATTTCAAAAATCACAAAATATCGGCTCTCCTTGTCTATACCTCTTATAAAACTGTCATACTCCGCTTTCGTCCAAAAATTCAGCTTATCCGCATCTGCCTTACCCATTTTCTTAACCTTTTTGCAGGGATTGTTACCAAGATTGTAAATATTACACGCGTGAGTAAACAATGCGGTTATCTGATTTTGCACCATTCGTAAATAGGTCTGTGAATACCCTTTTGCCCTCATTTCATTTTGCCATTGGATAATATCAGAGGGTGTAATCTCATTCATACGCTTATTAGCGAAATATGGTAAAACATGAGCTTCTATCATATACTGCTTATTTTTAATCGTGCGTTCCTTTAATTCCCCTGCCTTATCCTGAAAATACACATCAACAAATGCTCCTAACATCATTTCCATGTTTGCCGAGGTACTTTTTAGAAACTCTCTTTCCCATTCCAATGCTTCTTTTTTTGTTGCAAACCCTCGTTTCTTCTTGTGCTTTTTCTCCCCTTTCCAATTTTCGTAATAGCACTGTACTGTCCATTTTCCAGTCTTTTCATCTCTCGAAGCCGACATTACATATCCCCCTTTCACGCAGTCTGATTTGTCTGATTGTAACCATAAAATTTTGTTTCCCAAAATGCCTTTGGTACTTTTCCGGCAACCACCAAATAACCTTTGCTCTGCAATTCTTCATTCAATTCTCTGATGAGCTTATAAGCATGACCTTTGGAAATGCCTAATGTTTCTGCTACCTCTGCGGCTGTTAATAAATAGTTCTCTTTTTTCATTCAATCTTCCTTTCTTTTTTCGTGTATTTTTACAAGTTTTCTTGTAACCATAATATATTACATTGTTTTTGGTTTGTCAATGTGTTTTATTAGTTTTCTTGTAATATTTACATTGATTTTTGTATCTTGATGTGTTACATTATCATAGAAAGGAGATTGTAACATGAGATTAGGTGAATATTTTGAAATAGGTAAACGAATGAAACAAGCTCGCACAAATGCAGGCATTAACCAGCGTGAAATGTCCGCAAAACTTTCTCTGAGTAATTCCTCATATTCAAATTATGAAAATGGCTATAGCGAACCACCTGTAGAAACAATTTTGAAATTCTGTGATATATTAGGAATTACTTTAAATGATTTATTAGATTTAAAAATCGTTTCCAATAGATCATTTTCAGTAAAAACTTTTGCTGATTTTCTAGCAATCCTCATAGACTTAGACCGTAGAGGGTTACAAATAAAAGGCAATACGACCTATTCACAACAAGACAATCAGCTAACAGCCCATTTGACCTTGGATATACCAAATGCACAAATTGCGACTTTTATTCCAGACTGGAACAAAACAAATCAAGAATTAGCTTCTGGTAAAATAGACAAAGAAGAATACGATATATGGTTGGAAGATACATTAAAACTATTTAATGTACCGATTGATGAATATCTATGATTATCATACACTTGTTTAAAAATCATTATATATTCACAACATCATAAAGGAGATTTGAATGAATATTGATCTTACAAAAACACAACAATATCTTGAATGGTTTAAGAACAAATTATATTTAAATGCAATCGCACCAGCAGCCAAAAATCGAATTATATATAGAGGTCAGGTATATCGTTGTAACTTAGGAATTGGTGTTGGAAGTGAAGAATGTAAAGAACGTCCTTGTGTTATTCTCCAGTACAACTCCGCTAATAGAACATCGCCAAATACAGTAGTTGCTCCTATAACACACACAACCTCTGCACTTCCAATTGTTGTTCCTATTGCAGAGAAAAAAGATTCTTCCGGTAAATTGATACTCGATGGAAATGTACTGCTCGGAAATATAACCTGTGTAAGCAAAGCAAGGCTTGGCGATTACATTACAGACCTGACCGCTGATGAAATGCGTGCCGTAGATAAAGCTATTTTCATTTCATTAGATACAAACCACTATTATCAAACTTTACAAAATATGTATAATGATAAATTACAGTATATCGAAAAATTGAAAAGTAATCGTTCTTCTCTACAAGCCGATTTAGCTACAAAGCAACAGTACATTGATGATTTTGAAAAAATGTTGAATACTTATGATTTTTCAGATATACAAAGTTTAGAAAAATTTTTAGAAGAAAATCGAAAGGAAAAGTAGACAATTTCGGATTTTCGTGCTAATATGAAGATACAAGAGAGGTGTTCACGAGTGGGACACTAATATAGTATTTCAAATGGAGAACTACGAGTGAGTTCTCCTTTATTCTATCTATACATAATATTTTTTCTTTCACATAAAATATTATTACAATTTTCTCTGGACGTGTGCCAAGAAATTATTGTAATCAAGTAAAGGGAGTCACGAGTGGACTCCCTATTTTTTCCATATAATTTATCTATAATCATATCAATTGCTTTTAAGCATTCTTGAATCTTTTCCATATTAACTTTTACATTTACACCATATACTGGGTAATATCCTTGTTTCATAGATGACATCAAGCGACCCAAATGTGCACACACCACTCCAACTGTATTAAAATCTCTCAACGGAACAGAATAATAATTTTTAAACTGTTCTTTTGTTGATATAGGTTCTGCAGCACTAACAAAATAACTCGGATTTTTTTGATAAATATCATATAATGCAGTTGCTGTAGCATCAGACAAAGCAGCAAACGCAGCTGCTGGTCCTTCAAACTGTGTTAATCTATTCCCTATTAATAAATGAATTTGCGGAATCTTTACATTTCGCTGCTTTGCAACCTCAGCAAATGTCCATGAACCATATATCGGATGTGGTGGATTTGTACCATGTAAAAGGGCTATCATAGCTGATGCTGCTGTCTTTGATGAATCATCCGCATTAATTGGTGTCAATAATCTCTCTACCGCAGCAATTGCCATCTGTGTATATATGCTAAAACTTGGATTCGTATCAACAAAAAACATCCAATCATCTTGTGAATCTGCAATATTTAAAATAAAATTCTTAAATATTTCTATTATCCACTTCCAAGGCTGTGCATTCGGAGTTAATGCTTTTGCCGATGCTGCTTCATTAATTGCAGGTGCCATCGGTTCCATATTTCCATCACCACATAATAAATATAAGTTATCAGGTGCCCCCTTTGTTATAATCACTTACATGAATTAAAAAATCATACGGATTTGGCAAATTTGCACCACGTCCATTTGTAATTACAGTACTTACATATCCAACAACAGACTTTGGAATCTCCCTACTACACAGTTCAACTACCCTCTCATCTCCTAAAGCTCCTCCTCCCAAAAGCATCATACTGGAATTTGCTTGTGGACACAAATCAATAACAAGAACCTTAGCGTCCGGATGTGTCTCTGCATATCTCATAGACAAATGAAAAGAAATTGTACTTTTACCTACTCCACCTTTATTATTCCATAAAGCATAACTATTGATTAATGACATATATCTCCTCCATATAATTTTTAGAGCCAAATTAGAGCCATTTAAATTATATCACATTTTTGAGTTTATAAAAAGGCTCCCAAGGAAAACCTTGGAAGCCTTGAATTTACTGTAATTCTATTAATTACTCGATAACTGTAGCAACACGTCCAGAACCTACTGTTCTACCACCCTCACGGATAGCGAATGTAAGACCCTGCTCCATAGCTACTGGATGGATGAGCTCGATTGTCATCTCTACGTTATCACCAGGCATGCACATCTCTGTTCCTGCTGGAAGCTCGCAAACACCTGTTACGTCTGTTGTTCTGAAGTAGAACTGTGGACGATAGTTGTTGAAGAATGGAGTATGACGTCCACCCTCGTCCTTTGTAAGAACGTAAACCTGAGCTGTAAACTTATGGTGACATGTTACTGTACCAGGCTTAGCAAGAACCTGTCCACGAACGATCTGGTCACGGTTAATACCACGGAGAAGTGCTCCGATGTTATCACCAGCCTGAGCCTCGTCTAACTGCTTACGGAACATCTCGATTCCAGTAACAACAGTCTTCTGAACGTCCTCTTTAACACCAAGGATCTCTAACTCGTCGTTGAGGTGAAGTGTACCACGCTCTACTCTACCAGTTGCAACAGTACCACGACCTGTGATTGTGAATACGTCCTCTACTGGCATAAGGAATGGCTTATCTGTATCACGCTGTGGATCTGGGATATAAGAATCAACAGTATCCATAAGCTCCATGATCTTGTCTCCCCAAGGTCCCATTGGATCCTCAAGAGCCTTAAGAGCTGATCCCTGGATGATTGGGCAATCATTGAATCCGTACTCCTCAAGCTGCTCTGTAACTTCCATCTCTACGAGCTCGATAAGCTCTGGGTCGTCAACCATATCACACTTGTTAAGGAATACGATGATGTAAGGAACACCTACCTGACGAGAAAGGAGGATGTGCTCCTTTGTCTGAGCCATAACACCATCAGTAGCAGCAACAACAAGGATAGCACCATCCATCTGAGCTGCACCAGTGATCATGTTCTTTACGTAGTCAGCATGTCCAGGACAGTCAACGTGTGCGTAATGTCTCTTTTCTGTCTCATACTCAACGTGAGCTGTAGAAATTGTGATTCCACGCTCTCTCTCCTCTGGAGCCTTATCAATGTTAGCGAAATCTGTAGCTGTGTTACCAGCGACACGAGCTGCTAATACTGCTGTAATAGCTGCTGTTAAAGTTGTTTTACCATGATCTACGTGACCGATGGTACCAATATTACAATGTGGTTTTGTTCTTTCAAATTTAGCCTTTGCCATTTTGAAACGTCCTCCTTAAACTTTTATGCCCCATGGGCTATTTTTATAATCTACCGACTGCTTTGATTATACGAAATAATCAAAGTTTTTTCAAGTAAATTTTACGGCAAATCCCCTTTTTCAAGGGGAAATGCCTTTATTTTTGATTTTTATACCATATATAGTATATATTTCATCATTTGTACTATAAATTGTTTGCTAATTTGCAATTATTTTGCGTGGTTAGCAAGAACCTTGTCCTGTACATTCTTTGGAACCGGCTCATATCTGTCGAAGAACATTGAGTAGTTTCCACGTCCCTGTGTCTTAGAACGAAGGTCTGTAGAGTAACCGAACATCTCTGCAAGTGGTACATATGCATGTACAATCTTTCCACCGCCGAGATCGTCCATACCCTCGATACGTCCACGACGAGAGTTAACATCACCGATAACGTCTCCCATGTACTCCTCAGGCATTGTAACCTCTACCTTCATGATAGGCTCAAGTAATACAGGTGCAGCCTTTGCCATAGCCTCTTTGAAACACATAGATCCGGCAATGTGGAATGCCATCTCTGATGAATCGACCTCATGGTAAGATCCATCGTATACTGTTGCATGGATACCAACTACTGGGAATCCACCAAGAGAGCCGGCCTTTGTAGCCTCCTCGATACCTTCGCCGATTGATGGGATGTACTCCTTTGGAATAGCACCACCGACAACCTCTGAATCGAACTTGAAAAGTTCTTCTCCATTGGCATCCATTGGCTCGAAGCGAACCTTACAGTGTCCGTACTGTCCACGTCCACCTGACTGCTTAGCATATTTGTATTCCTGATCAACAGCCTTTGTAAATGTCTCCTTGTAAGCAACCTGAGGTGCACCAACGTTTGCCTCAACCTTGAACTCACGGAGAAGACGGTCAACGATGATCTCAAGGTGAAGCTCACCCATACCAGCGATGATTGTCTGACCTGTTTCCTGATCAGTATGAGCACGGAATGTAGGATCCTCCTCTGCAAGCTTTGCAAGAGCCTCACCTAACTTACCCTGTCCAGCTTTTGTCTTTGGCTCGATAGCGAGCTCGATAACTGGCTCTGGGAACTCCATAGACTCAAGGATAACCGGATGCTGCTCATCACAGATTGTATCACCTGTTGTTGTGAATTTAAATCCAACAGCAGCAGCGATATCACCTGAGTAAACCTCATCCAATTCCTGTCTCTTATTAGCATGCATCTGAAGAATACGTCCGATACGCTCTTTCTTATCCTTTGTTGCATTTAATACATAAGAACCTGCCTTACATTTTCCTGAGTAAACACGGAAGAATGCAAGCTTTCCTACGAATGGATCTGCCATGATCTTGAATGCAAGTGCTGAGAATGGCTCATCATCTGATGAATGTCTCTCAATCTCATTTCCCTCAAGATCTGTTCCCTTGATTGAAGGGATATCTGTAGGAGCTGGCATGTACTCAACAATAGCGTCAAGTAACTTCTGTACACCCTTGTTACGGTATGCAGAACCACAACATACAGGTACTGCTGTACACTCACATGTTGCTTTACGAAGAACCTTCTTCATATCCTCTACAGATGGCTCCTCACCCTCAAGATACTGCATCATGAGATCGTCATCTAACTCACAGATTTTCTCAATAAGCTCTGTACGGTACTCTGCAGCCTGATCAGCCATATCTCCAAGATCATCAGTAACTGTGATATCGTCACCCTTCTCATCATTGTAGATATATGCCTTCATCTCGAAAAGGTCGATAATTCCTTTGAAATCGTCCTCTTTACCGATTGGTAACTGAAGTACGATAGCATTTTTTCCTAATCTTGTACGGATCTGGTCAACAGCTCCGTAGAAGTTTGCACCTAAGATATCCATCTTATTGATGAATGCCATACGAGGTACATTGTATGTGTCAGCCTGACGCCAAACGTTCTCTGACTGAGGCTCAACACCACCCTTTGCACAGAACACACCAACTGCGCCATCAAGTACACGGAGTGAACGCTCAACTTCTACTGTGAAGTCAACGTGGCCCGGTGTATCGATGATGTTGATACGATGCTCAAGTGCTCCTGGCTTTGGTTTAGTGAACTCTTCAAGTGTCCAGTGACATGTTGTAGCGGCAGAAGTAATTGTAATACCTCTTTCCTGCTCCTGCTCCATCCAGTCCATGGTAGCAGTACCTTCATGAGTATCACCGATTTTATAGTTAATACCAGTATAATAAAGAATACGCTCTGTCAGTGTTGTTTTACCAGCATCGATATGAGCCATGATTCCAATATTTCTGGTTCTCTCAAGTGGATATTCTCTTCCAGCCAAGGTTTTTTCCTCCTATATTTAGTGTCCTATGCACAACCGGACTCTGTTACAAATCCGGTCCGCTGCATGAATCAAAAGCAAAGCTGTAAGCTTCTTACAGAAACTAGAATCTGTAATGTGCGAATGCCTTGTTTGCCTCTGCCATCTTGTGCATATCTTCTTTTCTCTTAACAGATGCGCCTGTGTTGTTAGCTGCATCCATGATCTCGTTAGCTAATCTCTCAGCCTGAGTTTTCTCTCCTCTGGCACGTGAGAATGCTGTTAACCAACGAAGGCCTAAAGCCTGACGACGATCAGGGCGAACCTCGATTGGTACCTGATATGTGGCACCACCGATACGTCTTGCTTTTACTTCGAGAGCTGGCATCACATTGTTCATAGCCTCTTCGAATACTTCAAGAGCTGGTCTTCCTGTCTTCTCTTCTACTGTAGCAAATGCTCCGTATACAATCTTCTGAGCTACGCCTTTCTTACCGTCTAACATAATGCTGTTAACAAGCTTTGTAACTACTTTGCTGTTGTACATTGGATCTGCTAATACGTCTCTTTTCTGAGTATGTCCTTTACGTGGCACGTTACTTCCCTCCTTAATCATGATATTTGTGGATTAATTCATCGGTACTCACATGTGTCTCTCTAATGTGTTCGTGCGGAATTGTATTCATAAAGTGAAATCCTGCATCTGCAGGTCTAATCCCAACACTAACCTACTTTAGTTCTGTTTGTGATACACAATGTTGCTAAATTATTTAGCAGCTTTTGGTCTCTTTGCGCCGTACTTAGAGCGGGCCTGTTTTCTGTTTGCAACACCTGCAGTATCTAATGTACCACGGATGATATGGTAACGTGTACCTGGTAAATCCTTAACACGGCCACCACGAATCAGAACAACGCTATGCTCCTGTAAGTTGTGTCCCTCACCAGGAATGTATGAAGTTACTTCGATTCCGTTTGAAAGACGAACTCTGGCGATCTTTCTAAGAGCTGAGTTAGGCTTCTTAGGAGTAGCTGTCTTAACAGCTGTACATACACCACGCTTCTGTGGAGAAGAAGTGTTGATTGGCTTCTTCTGGAGAGAATTAAAGCTTCTCTGAAGAGCTGGTGCTGTAGACTTCTTTACAGATGTCTGACGTCCTTTTCTTACTAACTGGTTAAATGTTGGCATTATTTTCACCTCCTGTTTTATTTTAAGCAGTGCAATCTTATGCACGCTAAAATATTATACAAATCCTTGTCTGTTTTGTCAAGACCAATTTTGTTTTCAATATAATTTTCAATATAATACTTTACGTTTTCAATATAATACAAGAAAGAAGCCCGGTTTCCCGGACTTCTTTATTTTGGTTTGTAAAAGCTTCTATAGCTTAAGTACAAACATCAGTAATTATTCTTCATCAACTGATTCAGCATCTGTATCAATAACTCCGACTGCCTCTTCCTCTGCGAAATCCGCAAAATCATCATCATCAAAATCAAGTGTATCGTCATCGTTTACATCGCTGTCAAGCTTGATATTACGATAAATCTTCATACCTGTTCCTGCCGGGATGAGCTTACCGATGATGACGTTCTCCTTCATACCGATAAGCGGATCAACCTTGCCCTTGATTGCTGCCTCAGTAGAACCTTTGTGGTCTCCTGGAATGAAGCTGCTGACAGGAATGAGTTGGTTGCAAGAGATGCCTTTGTGATTCCAAGTAATACCTGTGAGCCAACTGCAAGCTCCTTGCCCTCTTCCTCAAGCTTCTCGTTGAGCTCTAAGAAGTCAAGGGCATCAACCATGCTGCCCGGAAGTAAATCAGAATCTCCCGGCTCCTCTACGCGGATCTTCTGTAAGCACTGACGAACTATAACCTCGACATGCTTATCGTTAATCTCAACACCCTGTAAACGGTAAACACGCTGTACCTCGCGGAGCATGTAATCCTGAACCGCACGAACGCCCTTAATCTTGAGGATATCGTGTGGATTTACAGAACCCTCTGTAAGCTCGTCGCCGGCCTCAAGCTCCTGTCCGTCTACAACCTTGATACGTGAGCCGTAAGGAATGAGGTAAGCCTTTGTCTCGCCTGTCTCGTTGTTTGTAACGATAACCTCACGCTTCTTCTTTGTATCCTTGATTGTGGCAATTCCGCCGAACTCTGTGATAATAGCGAGTCCCTTAGGCTTACGTGCCTCGAAAATCTCCTCTACTCGAGGAAGACCCTGTGTGATATCTCCACCGGCAACACCACCTGTATGGAAGGTTCTCATGGTAAGCTGTGTACCAGGCTCACCGATTGACTGTGCTGCGATGATACCGATTGCTTCACCAACCTGTACTGCCTGACCTGTTGCAAGGTTTGAACCGTAACACTTAGCACATACTCCCATATGTGAACGGCAGGTAAGCACTGTACGGATCTTAACCTGTGTGATTGGATTACCGTTCTCGTCAACACCCTCTGCCATAACCTTTGCTGCACGCTTTGGTGTAATCATATGGTTGGCCTTAACGATTACATTGCCATCCTTATCGCAGATTGTGTTGCAAGAGAAACGACCTGTAATTCTCTCCTGAAGGCTCTCGATTTCCTCTCGGCCCTCCATGAATGCCTTTACAACCATTCCCGGAATCTCACGTCCTGTGCCTGCACAGCAGTCTGACTCACGAACGATCATATGCTGTGAAACATCTACAAGACGTCTTGTAAGGTATCCTGAATCGGCTGTACGAAGCGCTGTATCTGAAAGTCCCTTACGAGCTCCATGTGCTGACATGAAGTACTCAAGTACGTCAAGACCCTCACGGAAGCATGACTTGATAGGAAGCTCGATTGTACGACCTGTTGTATCAGCCATGAGTCCTCGCATACCTGCAAGCTGTTTGATCTGCTTATCAGATCCACGGGCTCCGGAATCTGCCATCATGAAGATGTTGTTGTACTTATCAAGACCTGTAAGAAGTGCCTTTGTAAGGGCATCATCTGTATCCTTCCATGTCTCGATAACCTCTTTGTAACGCTCCTCATCAGTGATAAGTCCACGCTTGTACTGTCTTGTAATCTTATCTACAGTGTCCTGTGCATCAGCAATCATCTGTGGCTTCTGTGGTGGCACTGTCATATCTGAAATTGAAACTGTCATGGCAGCCTGGGTTGAATACTTGTATCCCATAGCCTTGACATTATCAAGAACCTCTGCTGTTGTTGTAGCTCCGTGTGTGTTGATAACCTTCTCAAGGATCTGCTTGATCTGTTTCTTACCAACGTGGAACTCAACCTCAAACTTGAGTGCATTCTCAGCCTTTGATCTGTCTATAAAACCAAGATCCTGTGGAATGTTCTCATTGAATATCAAAAGACCTACTGTTGTCTCTGTAAAACCTGAAACCTCTGTGCCGTCAGGAAGCTTTACTGTACGGTGTACAAAGATATTCTGGTGAAGAGTAATCTCCTTGTTCTCGTAAGCGAGCATTGCAAGATTAACACTTCCATAGTAACGGCCGAGAAGATCTATCGGTCTGCAAAGCACACGACGATTTCCGTCTGTGACATCCTCAAACCAGATGAGGTCATATAAGCCAAGCTCAGCCTTTCCTGTATTTTCATCAGGAGTTGTGAGCTTTCTAAGCTCATCAACATCATTGTATACAGTGTCTGATGACACCTGTGCAACCATCTTTGGATCATCCTTGTAATCAGCGAGCTTTCTCATTGTGAGGTAGTAAACTCCAAGGATCATATCCTGTGAAGGAACGGCTACAAGTCCACCATCAGAAGGCTTAAGCAGGTTGTTAGGTGACAGAAGCATGAATCTGCACTCAGCCTGTGCCTCAGCAGTCAGTGGAAGATGTACAGCCATCTGGTCTCCATCGAAGTCGGCGTTGAACGCTGTACATACGAGTGGATGAAGCTTGATTGCCTTACCCTCTACAAGGATTGGCTCGAAAGCCTGGATTCCAAGTCTGTGGAGTGTAGGAGCTCGGTTAAGCATAACCGGATGCTCTTTGATGACGTCCTCAAGGACATCCCATACCTCCGGCTGAAGTCTCTCAACCATCTTCTTTGCACTCTTTATGTTGTGTGCGGTTCCGTTAGCGGCAAGCTCCTTCATAACGAATGGCTTGAAAAGCTCGATAGCCATCTCCTTTGGAAGACCACACTGATAAATCTTAAGCTTTGGCTCTACACAGATAACTGAACGTCCCGAGTAGTCAACTCGCTTTCCGAGAAGGTTCTGACGGAAACGTCCTCCCTTTCCCTTGAGCATGTCTGAAAGAGACTTAAGAGCTCTGTTTCCGGGACCGGTAACAGGACGGCCACGACGGCCATTGTCGATAAGTGCATCGACAGCCTCCTGAAGCATACGTTTCTCGTTACGAACGATGATATCCGGAGCTCCAAGATCAAGAAGTCTTCTAAGACGGTTGTTACGGTTGATAATTCGTCTGTAAAGGTCGTTAAGATCACTTGTTGCAAAACGTCCTCCATCGAGCTGAACCATTGGACGAAGATCCGGCGGGATAACAGGAATAACTGTCATAATCATCCACTCAGGCTTGTTTCCTGACTCACGGAAAGCCTCTACAACCTCAAGTCTCTTGATGATACGTGCACGCTTCTGGCCTGTAGCATTCTCAAGCTCTGCCTTAAGCTCTGCCGAATCCTTCTCGAGATCGATTGCTGCTAAAAGCTCACGGATAGACTCAGCACCCATTCCTACACGGAATGCTGAGCGGCCATAAGTATCGCATGCCTCCTGGTACTCTGACTCATTGAGAATCTGCTTGTATGCAAGCTTTGTCTCGCCCGGGTCAAGCACAATATATGAAGCAAAGTACAGTACTCTCTCAAGTACACGTGGAGATAAGTCAAGGATGAGTCCCATACGTGATGGGATACCCTTGAAATACCAGATATGAGATACAGGAGCAGCAAGCTCGATGTGTCCCATACGCTCTCTACGAACGCTTGACTTTGTGATTTCTACGCCACATCGGTCGCAGACAACACCCTTATAACGTATCTTCTTGTATTTACCACAATGACACTCCCAGTCCTTCGTTGGTCCGAAAATCTTCTCGCAGAAAAGACCGTCTTTTTCAGGCTTTAATGTTCTATAGTTAATAGTCTCAGGCTTTTTAACCTCGCCATGTGACCACTCTCTGATCTTTTCAGGAGATGCTAATCCAATCTGAATCGCATCAAACTGCATTGCCTGATTATTTTCTATATTATTTGTTTCTGGCATTTTGGCACTCCCTTCTAATTATTCTTCGTCATCAAGAACTTCATCAGCAAAAATATCGTCATCCGCTGTCTCAGGAGACTCTTCCTCTTCTATGTCAACAAGCTCTTCGTTGTCATCAAATTCTTTCTTTGAGAAACCATGCTCTGCGAATGACTCACTGTCCTCGAATGCATAGTCCTTATCG
>ENA-OQJR01000207-OQJR01000207.1-human-gut-metagenome-genome-assembly--contig:-NODE-207-length-18670-cov-3.573963_pt1 | contig 18670 bp, 26 predicted proteins | sample MGYA00242614_ERZ504781 | MGnify/ENA primary metagenome ERZ504781 (study PRJEB26092, sample SAMD00036365) | human gut metagenome | host: Homo sapiens | study: EMG produced TPA metagenomics assembly of...
GGTAAACCACTAGGCATAACTAAACGTAACTCCAAACAAAGCGGAATAAGAAAGTACAAGCAAACCACTAGCAAAAGTCAAATGACTAGTTGACAATGATGTGATCAAGCCATTTCCGCCACCTAATAATTGAGGGTAGAAATAACCAATTGGCAGAATCAAGATAGCCACAAAAATACCATAAAAATAATTGGGAACGTGACAAATTTTGCCTAAGAAGTCATAAAATAGATTCGCATTCAAGGTTACTTTTTCGTAAAGATAACCCATTATGCCTAAAAATGCTCCTAAAGGCAAAAGCATCCAATAATGATGTAAAGGCAAAATAACAAGATCACTTGGCATGGCAAGCACAGGAGTCAAACCAAAGATATTTAACGAAATAAAATTGGCAACCAAGCTCGCAACCAGCGCTGAAATCCAAACCAAACGCGAAAAATGATGATAAATTTCTTCAACAACAAAAAGAAGACCTGCAATTGGAGCATTAAAGGCAGCTGACAAACCTGCTGCTGCACCACTAGCAATCAAGACACGTTGTTCCATGCGCTGTGCTTTCAATGATTTCGCTACACCTTTTCCGGCCATTGCCCCAAGTTGAATACTTGGGCCTTCACGCCCTAGCATGAATCCCATTGAAATGGCTAGGACACCGCCAATGAATTTTTTCCAAAGAACAGACCACCAATCAGGATGAAGTAAGCCTTTCAACTCTCCTTCGACGTGAGGAATCCCAGAGCCTTTAATATCTGGATCAGATTTAACCAAAAATCCAATAGCAATGACAACAATCACACTCACTAGTAAAATCAAACCTAGTAAAGCTGGATTTTCATGCGAGAGTTGATAATACTGGACCACTTGCGCGAAAATCTTAGCAATCAAGAGTCGAAAAAGACTGACCATGCTTCCGGAAACACATCCTACAATAACACCACGCCACACAAAGCTAAGGATTGAGGATAACGAAAATTCGTACTCTCTACGATAACTTTCCATTTAAAACTCCGATCTAATCAAATTGAAAATATCATATTAGTTTCAACTATTTTTCAAAAAATAACCCACTACTATTCTATCAAATCTTAAAGCTGATTTCGAGCATATTTAAAAAGAGTTCGGAAATTCTTCCAAACTCTTTTGATATCATTTGTGATACATTTTAAATTGTAAGTATAAATCGTTATAAATACCAAGCCATTTTTGGCCAAGGTTATCATAAACTTCCAAATGGTTAAAGGTTTCTTCAGATGGATAGAAAGCTTTATTTCTTTAATGTCATTTGGCAAAAGTTTCTTAGCTTCTGTATTTGGTGTGGCATAACCGATGTATTCTGCATTTTGCGCAGCGTTTTCAGGCTGCAACATGAAGTTGATAAAAGCGTAAGCTTCTTTAATGTGCTTAGCTGTTTTTGGAATCACTAAGTTGTCAAACCAAAGGTTAGACCCTTCGCTAGGCACCACGTAGTGAAGGTGTTCATTTGAATTAAGCATCTCACTAGCTTCACCTGAGAATGTGACTCCAATCGCAGCATCATCATTAATCATGTAACCTTTCATCTCGTCACCGACAATGGCTTTGATATTTGGTGTTAGGTCATCAAGTTTCTTTGAAGCGGCATTTAGCTCAGTCATCGATTTGCTATTTAGGCTGTAGCCAAGAGTTCCAAGACCGATTCCCATTGCTTCACGAGCACCATCAACCAGCATGATGTCATTCTTGTATTCTTGTTTCCATAAGTCTGACCAATGTTCTGGCGCTTTATCAACCATAGTATCATTATAGACGATACCAAGTGTTCCCCAGAAATATGGGACTGAATAATCATTATGCTTGTCAAAACTCATGCCCATGAATTTTGAACCGATGTTATCTAAGCCTTTGATTTGAGATTTATCTAATTTGATGAGCAAATGTTCTTTTCTCATCTTATCAATCATGTAATCTGACGGCACGGTGATGTCGTAAGTTGTTCCACCTTGCTTAATCTTGGTATACATAGACTCATTAGAATCAAAGGTTTCGTACTGAACCTCGATACCTGTTTCTTTAGTGAATTTTGTAATTAATTCTGGGTCAATATAATCACCCCAGTTGTAAATGACTAATTTATCAGATTGACTTGATGAACTTGATATTTTTTGCATATAAACTGAAACACCAAATAGAATCAAGGTTACCGCAACAAGCCCTAGGAAAAATGTGTATAATTTACGCATTTTTTTCTCCCTTCTTATCTTGTGAAATAAAGTAATAACCAATTACCAGCAAGATACTGAAGATGAAGACAATGGTTGAAAGAGCGTTAATCTCAAGTGAGATTCCACGTCTTGCACGTGAGTAAATTTCAACAGAAAGAGTTGAAAAACCATTTCCTGTAACAAAGAAAGTTACCGCAAAGTCATCAAGGGAATAAGTGAACGCCATAAAGAAGCCTGAAATGATGCCAGGTGTTAAATATGGCAGCATGACTTCTTTTAACATTTGCCATGGCGTTGCACCCAAATCATAAGCTGCATTAATCATATCATCATTCATTTCCTTAAGTCGTGGCAAGACCATAAGCACCACAATTGGAATTGAAAAGGCAATATGACTAAGCAAAACTGTCATAAATCCAAGATTAAAATGGAAAATATCTGCCAAGCGCGTAAAAAGAATCAAAAAGCTTGCACCAATCATAACATCAGGTGCCACCATCAAAATATTATTCATCGATAAAATAGATTGTTGGTGCTTACGACGAGTTTGATAGATGAAAATAGCTCCAAAAGTCCCAATCACTGTCGCCAAAATTGAACTTAAAAAGGCTAAGAAGAATGTCTGAATTAGAATAAGCATCAAGCGACTATCCGCAAACATTTCTGAATAGTGTTCTAGGGTAAATCCAGTGAAGCCATTCATATCACCGCCTTGATTAAATGAATAGAAAATCAGATAAGCGATTGGAATATAGAGAATAACAAAGACTAAAGCTAGATATAAATTCGCAAATTTTTTCATTTTCGTCTCTCCTTAGTCATCCACATAATCACAAGCATTGCCATGATTAAAATCACACCGATGGTTGAACCCATTCCCCAGTTTTGTGTTGTCAAGAAGTGCTGCTCAATTGCTGTCCCCAGTGTAATTACACGGTTACCACCAATCAAACGAGTCAACATAAACAAGCTAAGGCTTGGGATAAAGACTGATTGTACCCCACTTCTCACACCATTTAGTGATAAAGGAAAGACAACCTTTGTAAAGGTTTGGAAGCCATTTCCGCCTAAATCGTGACTCGCATTGATGAGATTGGTATCAATATCATCAAGAGCATTGAAAATCGGTAAAATCATAAATGGAATTTCAATATAAGAAGCAACAAAAATAAATGAAAAATCTGTAAATAAAATTTGTTTTGGACCAATACCGACAAATGATAAGAAGGCGTTAACGCCACCGTGTTGACCAAAAATCCCCATAAAAGCGTAAGCTTTTAATAATAGATTGATCCAAGTTGGTAAAACCACAAGCATCAACCACAACTGCTTGTGCTTAAGCTGTGTCAAAAAATAAGCTGTCGGGTAAGAAATCAACAAAGTAACTAGGGTAATGATGGCAGCATACAAAACTGAGTTAAAACTCATTCGAAGATAAGTCCAAGAACTAAAGAACGTCTTGTAATTATCCAAGGTAAAATTCCCTTGGATATCAAAGAAAGACTGCCATAAAATCAAAATGACGGGAGCAATGACAAACAGTAACAACCATAAAATATATGGAATCGAGAAGAAATTATTTTTCTTCATTGCGCTCCTCCTCGATGGCATGAATTAAACCTTCTTCATGCTCTTCCATTTCAACGTATTCTTCAATACGCGCATCGAATTCTTCTTCTGTTTCATTCAAGCGCATGATATGAATATCTTCAGGTGTAAAATCAAGTCCAATGACTTCCCCTTCGATGGCTTTACGTGTTGAGTGAATCAACCATTCGTTGCCAAGCTCATCATGAGCAATGATTTCATAGTGTACCCCACGGAAAAGTTGGGTATCAACTTTCACACGTAATTTACCTTCTTCAGGCATTGTGATTTGTAGATCTTCTGGACGAATAACCACTTCAACCGCTTCATTTGGACGCATACCACCATCAACCGCTTCAAAACGTTTGCCATTAAACTCAACCAAATAGTCTTCAATCATCTTACCAGGAATGATATTAGACTCACCGATGAAGGTTGCCACAAAATTGTTAATTGGCTCGTCATAAATATCTACTGGTGTACCTGATTGGACGATTTCACCATCATTCATAACGAAAATCCAGTCTGACATTGCCAAAGCTTCTTCTTGGTCGTGAGTGACGAAAACAAAAGTAATACCAAGACGTTGTTGCAATTCACGAAGTTCGTATTGCATCTCTGTACGCAACTTCAAATCCAAGGCTGATAAAGGTTCATCAAGCAAAACCACACGAGGTTCATTGATGATAGCACGCGCAATCGCGACACGCTGACGCTGACCACCAGATAACTTTTGAATCTGGCGATTCTCAAAACCAGCCAAACGTACCATTTTAAGAGCTTCTTCCACTCGTCGTTCAATTTCTTTTTTGTCGACTTTTTTTAATTTTAGAGGAAAAGCGACATTTTCAAAGACATTCATGTGGGGGAAAAGGGCATAATTTTGAAAAACGGTATGAACATCACGTTTATTGATTGGAATATCATTGATACGCTCTCCATCAAGGAAAACATCACCTGTAGTTGGTTGTAACAGACCAGCAATGATATTTAAAATGGTTGATTTTCCGGAACCTGAAGCACCAAGAAGGGTATAAAATTTTCCTTCTTCTAACTCAAAGTTAATATCCTTTAAAACAACTGTACCGTTATCTTCAAATACTTTTGATACGTTTTTAAATGCAATAATTGGATTAGTCAATTCTCATAAAACCTCCATGGAGCTTCTTTAATCTTTTTTCTCGCCGATAATGCGAACTTCCCGCTCTAAACGAACGCCTGAATTTTTCTCAACTGTGTCAATAACGTAAGCAATCAGATCTTCATAATCTTGAGCTGTACTATCAGCGACATTTACCATAAAGCCTGCGTGTTTTTTACTAACTTCAACGCCACCAATACGGTGTCCTTTAAGGTTTGCTTCTGTGATTAATTGCCCAGCAAAGTGTCCGACTGGACGTTTGAAGACAGACCCACATGATGGGTATTCAAGAGGTTGTTTTAATTCACGTAAGTGAGTTAAACGTGCCATTTCTTGCTCAATCAAGACATAGTCGCCTGGTTTAAGGGCAAATTTTGCTGAAATAACAATATCACCGCTATCTTGAACCGCTGAATGACGGTAACCAAACTTCATATCACGAGCTTCAATTGTCTTAACTTTACCTTCTTTGGTAAGAACTTGAGCTGATACCAAGACATGTGAAATTTCTCCGCCATAAGCACCTGCATTCATGAAGACTGCACCACCAATGCTACCTGGGATACCACAAGCAAATTCAAAACCTGTTAAACTGTGATATTTAGCAATACGGGTTGTCTCCACCAAGTTAGCACCAGCTTCTGCTTCAATCACATAGCCGTTAACTGTGACTGTATTTAATTTGTCAAACATGATAACAAAACCACGGATACCGCCATCACGAACAATGATGTTACTAGCATTTCCAAGCACCATCCATGGAATATTATTTTTATTAGCAAATTCAACAATACGAATCAATTCATATCGATTACGTGGAAAAGCGAGATAGTCCGCTGGACCTCCCACTTTCGTGTAAGTATATTTTTTTAAGGGTTCGTTAACTCGAATATCAATCCCTTTTAATTCATCATATAAAAATTCTAACATTTTCTTCCAACTCTAAAACTATTAATCAAAATTGTAGTCATCGTTTGATTAAAATCAACTAATACCCTTACCAATACTATTAGCTCATTTATGATCAAATGATTTTATTAGCAACTAAGCTACTAAAAAATCGGCATAAAACCGACCTTAATTATAACAAAAAAATCAGCTTTTGACGATATTTACGACTGAAGTTTTCGCACTTCTTCAAGATTTAATGTTTTTAAATAAGATGTAATAGAATGACCACAAATTTCAAGTGACGGAGCAATCTCAAAAAGCGGTACAAGGACAAAAGCACGCTCTGTCATGTAGGGATGCGGCACCTTAAGGCTTTCTGTTGCGATATGCTCGCTGCCATACAAAAGAATATCAATATCAATTGTACGAGGTCCCCAATGTTCATAGCGAACACGGTGCAAATTCTTCTCGATTTGTTGACACTCTATCAATAATTGCTGAGCAGCTAATTCTGTTTTTAATTGACAACAAATGTTCAAAAAATTATCTTGGTCCGTCTTACCCCAAGCTGCTGTTTCATAAAATGAGGAAACAGCAGCAAGCGATGTTTGTGGCAGTTGATTTAGACGTTCAAGAGCCGCTTCAAGATAGGCTTTTTTATCACCAATATTACTGCCTAAACTTAAATAAACGCTAATCATACTCTCTCCCGTTCTAGCTCAATACCAACAGAATCATAATGCCCATTAATAGGTGGATTTTCCTTGGAAATTTTTAAAGTAATTGCTTGAACTGGCAGAAACTGCTCAAAAATGTCCTGGCAAATTGCCCCAGCCAGACGTTCAATCAAAATGTATTTATTTTCTTCAACTTGTTTTTTGATAGCTTCAAAAACTAAACCATAATGAACAGTATCTTCTAAACGGTCTGAGTATGAGGCTTTTGTCAAATCAACCGACAAGGTGCAATCCACACAAAAATTTGCCCTAATGTTTGCTCTTCTGCAAAAGCACCATGGTAACCATAAAACGGCATCCTTTAAATGAATTTTATCCATATTATTGGTAACAAAGAAGAAAGTCTGAGATACTTTTCTCAAACTCTTTCTTCTCCTCTTACTCCTTTCAAACGAGTTGGCTAATCACTTTAACAATATCGCGATTGAGATCAACATTATGCACGCGGACGATTTGACAACCTTTAGTAATTGCCCAAGCTGACAATGCCGCTGTTCCCATATCACGCTCAAGAGCTGCTGTCCCGCCACCTAGTAGATAATCTACTGTGCGTTTACGGGAAATACCAAAAAGAACTGGGTATCCAAGCTGACAAACAGCATCCAAGCCTTGCAAAAGTTCAATGTTTTGTGCTTCATTTTTAGCAAAACCAAATACCTGGATCAATCCAGATATTTCTTTAGCAACCCCTGCATCCAAAGCTGCTTTAGCACGTTCTACTAAAAACTCACAAACTTCCTTAGTAATATTGTCATACTTTTCTTCTTTTTGATTGTGCATCAAAATAATTGGCACGTTTTTTTCAGCAGCAAGCGCAAGCATTTCCCCATCGTAAAGTCCTGCCCAAACATCATTCAAGATATCTGCACCTGCTTCTAAGGCAGCACGCGCAGTTTCTGTTTTATAGGTATCGATGCTGACCAAGACATCAAATTTTTCTTTGAGAGCTTTGATGACTGGTACGACACGATTGATTTCATCTGCTGCCTCAACAAAAGTATAACCTGGTCGAGTTGATTCACCACCAACATCGATAATTTTTGCCCCTTCAGTAATCATTTTATCTGCTTGCTCAAGCGCTTTCTCAACTGATGTGTAGGAACCACCATCAGAGAAAGAGTCAGGGGTAACATTTAAAACTCCCATGATACAAGCTTTGCCATCAATGTCATGTTTACCGATTTTCATTATGATCTCCTTAGCAATTCAATACCTTAAGAAATTATTTTCCTAAAATCAAAGATAGGATTTCCTTACGTTCTTCATGGTCTTCTTTAAAAATCCCTTTAGCGACAGTTGTCACCGTTTTGCTTCCTGGTTTTTTAATACCACGCATAGTCATGCACATGTGCTCTGCTTCAATCATGACAAAAATGCCTTTTGGATGAAGAGCTTCTTCCAATGCTGTAGCCACTTGGTCAGTCAAACGTTCTTGCAACTGTGGACGTTTACTTGCTACCTCAACAGCACGGGCTAATTTACTAAGACCTGTTACGCGACCAGCACTTGGCAAATAAGCAACATGAGCTTTTCCATAAAAAGGAACCAAGTGGTGCTCACACATTGAGTAAAACGAAATATCTTTGACGAGAACAGCCTCATCATGATTTTCGGTAAACACAGCTGTAAATTGATCTTTAGGATCTTCATTCAATCCTGAAAACATCTCTTGATACATTTTTGCAACACGTTTAGGCGTATCTAGTAAGCCCTCACGTTTTGGATCTTCTCCTAGAGCTTCTAAGAGTTGGTAAACTGCTGCTTCGAGTTTTTCTTGATTTGCCATTTTATTTTCCAATCTTTTTATTTTTTCTATTATAGCTTAATTTTGCTGTCTTGACAAAAGTACAGGACGCACTTGTGAAATGAAGTAAAGTGAGCCAGTAATAAGATAAAAATCATCCTGACTATCTAAATCAATCTGCTTAACCCAATCTTGCCAATTGGCTACTTTATAGTATTGGCTTGGGTATTTTTCCAAAGGCAGTGCATTGTGATAAACAAAAGTTGTCACATCCACATCAGCTAGCTGACTAAGTAACTCAAGCATTGAATCAATTGGCTTGGTGTCAATGGCCGCAAATAAAATATGCAAATGCTTATCTTTGTACTTTTGCATAACACTAACCAGTGCTTGAACACTTTCGTTGTTATGCGCCCCGTCAATCATAACATTTGGATAGACTAATTCTGTACGACCTACCCAATGTGTATTAGCTAGACCAGTCTTGATGATTTCCGTAGTCACTTTTGGATAACGTTCACGCAACTGAAGAGCCGCCGTAATCGCTAGACTTGCATTACTAATCTGGTGTTTTCCAGGCATGGCTAAGTTAACTTGATTGAGTATTTCTTTACCACGATAATCAAAACCGTTTTCATTTTCTGAAGCAGAAAAATCCTTACCAAACTCATAAAGGCTGCTATGACATGTTTTTGCCTTCTCAGTGAAAACTTGACGAACATCATCACGCTCAGTCGCAAAGATAAATGGAACTCCTTCTTTTAAAACCCCTGCTTTTTGCGCAGCTATTTCCGCATAAGTCTGCCCAAGAATATTCTGATGATCTAAGCCAATTGATGGGCAAAGAACCGCTAAGGCTTTGAAAACATTGGTTGAGTCGTAAAGGCCACCCATTCCAGCCTCGATAATCGCGATGTCAACTGGGTGCATGTGCCCAAAATATTCAAACATTAAAATAGTAATAACTTCAAATTCTGTAGCTGGTTCTAAGTCAGTTTCAACAGATAAACGCTCCACAACAGGGCGAACGCGCTCCACCAATTTAAGAAAATCAGCCTCAGAAATCATTTGCCCATTTAAGCTAATACGTTCGCGAAAATCAACAATATATGGTGACGTAAATATCCCAACTTCATAACCAGCTAGTGAGAAAATGTGTTGTAAATAGCTGGTAACTGATCCTTTACCATTTGTCCCAACAACGTGGACAGCGGCAAGCTTTTCCTGAGGATTATCAAGTTCTTCAAGCATCCAAGCCATTCGCTCTAATCCAGGCTTGATTCCAAATTTTAACTTGCCACGAATCCAATCTAAAGCTTCTTGATAATTCATTTGATGAATGTCCTACTATGACCAAAAGTTGCTGACATTAAAAATAAGATTGAGACATTTACCTCGAAATTTTTCAATGATAAGCTTTTAGCGCATATACCTTTCTCTTATAAAATTACAATAACACTTCTATTATAGCACAAGGAAAGTCGATAGAAACGATTTCTAAAAGAAGCTTTGCTATTTATTCAAAGTGATTTCATAAACGCCACGAACACTATTACAAGCATAAATGTGATTAGCTTTCTTTAAATCATCTTTTGTCAAATATGCTTCAAACACGCGACCTTCCTTGATTAATTTTTGCCTGCAAATGCCATCTAAAATACCCACATCAACCGAGGGCGTATACCATTTCCCATCAATTTCTAAAGTGAGATTACTAATAGTCGTTTCCTGCAGATAACCCTTATTAGAAATAAAGATAGACTCACCAGATAAACTTTGTAAATGCAGACGATAGGTCGTCTTAAAATAAGTAAACGGACTGTCAATTGACTCACTGTGATGAACCAGCTCAGCTTTCAGATAATTTTCTGGCAGGTCTCTAAGTTATGCTAGCTGGAACTGAATAGCACCAGTTTGCTTCACTAAAATTCGCAAACGATAGTCAGCATCATCTAATTCCTCAAGCTGCTTAGACAGCTTTGCTAAAAAATTTTATTTTGAGAACGGGTAAGCAAAATACCTTACCGACTCTTTTAAACGCTTGATGTGTTCATCTAAATCCACCACTTGCTTATGAGATACCCTAGCGATTGTCATTATGTCAAAGTCAGGTTGATTGCGATATAAAACCGCAGCCTTATCACAAGCCTCTTTATACTCATCATCACAAGCACTCCCCCAAGTAATGCCGCCACCAGCCCCATAAATAGCCTGATTACCTGGTTTTTGAATGATACAGATACCGATATTAAAGATAGCATCTCCATTCAGCAGACAAATCCCAATCGTCCCACAATAAACGCCTCGAGGTTGCTTTTCTAACTGATTGATAATCGCCATTGTCGCAATCTTTGGAGCTCCGATAATTGGCCCACAGTGAAAAAGGGCAGAAAAATATCTAAAAGACTTTTATCTGATTGCAACTGACTTTCAATGGTTGAGGTCATTTGCCAAACCGTTGAGTATTGTTCAACCTCACAAAATTTTGTTACCTTAACGCTACAGATTTCTGAAATGCGTCCCATATCCTTACGTAGCAAATCAACAATCATCATGTTTTCAGCACGATTTTTACTATCATTTGCCAGCCAGATTTTATTTCCCAAATCTTCTTTAGTGCTGTAACCGCGAGTAATCGTTCCCTTCATCGGACGCGTTATCAAACGATTTCCTTTTTTCTTTAAAAAACAGCTCTGGACTAACAGACAAAATAGCAAAATCATCGTGCTGGATATAGCAGTTGTAGGCTGCTTCTTGGGCAATGACTAAGTGATTATATAAAGTAAAAGCATCTTCCTCAAGCAGACTAGATAACTGCAAAGTGTAGTTAACTTGGTAGGTATTTCCTTGCCTAATTTCTTCTTTAATCCTAGCAATAGCTCTCTCATAATCGCCTTTACTCGTTCTTGATTACCATGATTTTGGCAATTGAATATTTTTTTGAGATTGACACGGGAAAGGCTCTTTTTTAACTTCTTGATGAACCGTAAAATAAGCCAAATACTCACCAGAAAGAGGGGAAGATTTGACCGAAAATTTCTCATCAAAGGCTTTAGCGGCTTCATAACTCACGTAACCAATGACATAATATCCTTGCTTTTGGTAATTCTCTACCTCTTGCAAAGTGTCTTTAACTTCCCTTACCGACTTAGCAGAAAGTTCAGTCAAGGGATTTTCAAAAATCAAACGTTGCCCTAATTCCTTAAAATCAACAACAGTTTTTTGTGCATGTCAGCTCCAAACTACTTATTTTTACGCATTACAATAATTTGTCCTAAAATAAAGACAGCAATGGCAATCCAGATAAAGATAAATCCTTTTAATTGTCCTACAGCTATTGTTTCTTTAAAAATAAGAACCGCAATAATCAACTGAATCGTCGGGTTAATGTATTGGATAAACCCAATAATATTTAAAGGTGCTCGCTTAACTGCCTCTGCAAATAAAAGCAAAGGAATTGCCGTCACCACACCAGAAATTACCAACAAAACATTCTCCAGCAAAGTATAATCAAGCATGCTTTCCTTACTAAAAGCAATCAAATAAATGATGACAAAAGGCATAACTAGACTACTTTCAACTAGCATAGCAACATCACTGGATAGTCGAACATTTTTCTTAACCAAGCCATATAAGCCAAAAGATAAGGCTAAAACAATCGAAACTAGTGGCACTTGACCTGTGTCAAAAGCAAGCATTCCAACCCCGAATCCTGCAATAGCAATTGCTAAAAGCATCCAAGAACTTAAACTTTCGTGCAAAAAAATCACAGCAAGTAAAATGGAAACAAGCGGCATAATATAATAACCAAAACTCGCCTGAGTTGCTTGACCATGCGCCACTGCATAGATGTAAGTCAGCCAATTAATAGCAATCAAAAGGCTTGCTAGAACCATCATGAATAATTTCTTCCTATCAGCTATCAAACTACCAATCTCACTCAGATAACGCCTATGATTCCGAGATATCAGCATATAAAGTAACATGGTAACAACTGTGAAAATGATACGATAAGAAAAGGTGTTATATGAACTAACACCTGAAAGTAATTTCCAATAAAGGGACAAAAAGCCCCACAAAATATAAGTTACTAATCCGAGCAGAAAACCTAAATTAGTCTTTTTCAACAAAAACTCCTTTAGTATCTACGTGTAAAGCAACCACTTCACCGTCCAAGCCGAGTGAGTGAACAGCCTCTAAAACCTTACTTTCTTGCTCTTTTGGAGCTAAAACCATAACTGTTGGTCCAGCACCAGAAAGGTAAGTCGCATAAGCACCCGCTTGATGCGCTTTTTCTTTAATCTGAACAAATTCTTTTACTAGCTTTTGACGGAAACGTTCATGGAAAAGATCTGCTTCAATCGCTTTTCCAGCTTTTTCCAAATCACCTGTCAAAAGAGCTGCGATAGCAATATTGGCAATAGACGAGGCAGCTACAGCTTCCTTGTATGAAAATTGAACAGGAAGCACATTACGACTATCACTTGTCTTTAATTCATAATTTGGAATAAAAGCTACAAATGATGCCTCTGGGAAAGTCGCAACAGCACTATTTACTTTTCCATCAACGTATGATGACACCACAAGATTTCCAAAAATAGCAGGGGCTACATTATCTGGGTGACCTTCGATTTTAGTTGCTAGCGTAAGCTTTTCATCATCTGACAAGTTCAAGTCAGCCAATTGATTGGCTAACTCAATACCTGCCACAATAACTGAAGATGATGACCCTAAACCACGTGCCAAAGGAATATCTGAAATCATCTTAATACGATGTGGTTTTAAATCTGATTTGACTTGCAAAGCTGTCGTGATCAAAAGGTTCGTTTCATCACTTGGAACATCACCCAAATCATGCAAAACTTCCCATTTATCAGCGACTTCTAAAACCTCGATTGTCAAATACTTAGAAACCGCAACACCGACAGAATCAAATCCAGGTCCAACATTAGCAGAGGTTGCTGGTACTGTAATTTTCATATCACTATAATCGCTCAAAATTGAGCCTTCCTTTCACCTTTAAACTTATCGTTCCTTATTCACCCAATACTTTAAGGGTATTTAAAACTTTGAAATCTTCTACAGCTTCCAATTTTTCAGTAACAGCAGCCAATTGTGTCTTACTCATTGAGTGAGTAATGATAACCACACGCGCACGAGTACCGTTTGCTTTTTGTTGAAGCACTTGTTCAAATGAAATATTTTCAGAATTGAAGATTTCAGCTAAACGAAGCAATTGACCTTTTTTATCAGGTGTATTGATTGCAAAGTAATAATGGCTTGTTACATCTGAAGGATTTGCTATTTTTGTTTCACGAGCAAATTCGTTAAATGATTTACCAACATTACCATCTTTAATACGACGGCAAATGCGGATAATATCAGCCGTTACAGAAGTTGCTGTTGGTTTTTGACCAGCACCTGGTCCATAATACATTGACTCACCGATACCAATAGATTCAACAAAGACAGCATTCATAACGTCATTTACACTAGCAAGTGGGTGAGTTTTTGGCAAGAATGTTGGTGACACTTCTGCTGAAATACCTGATTCAACTTCACGGACATCACCGACAAGTTTAATCACATAACCAAGTTTTTGAGCCACAGCCACATCATCTGGTGTGATTGTTGTGATACCTTTATGGGCAACATCATCAAAATCAATTGTCATACCAAATCCAAATTGACTCAAGATGACAGCTTTATAAGCAGCATCGATACCTTCAACGTCATTTGTTGGGTCACTTTCAGCATAACCAAGTTCTTGAGCAGTCTTTAGAGCATCATCATAAGTCCAACCTTCATCAACCATCTTAGTCATCATGAAGTTTGAAGTACCGTTAAGAACACCCAAAATACGAGTCACTTTATCAGAAGTGAGTGAGTTTGCAAGTGTACGAAGGATTGGAATACCACCAGCTACCGCTGCTTCATAGTAAAAAGCAACACCTTTGTCTTTAGCAAGAGCAATCAATTCTTTACCATGAGTAGCAATCAAATCTTTATTCGCTGAAACTACATTTTTACCTGCTTCTAAAGCTTTTGTGATGAAGTACGAGCGTGTTCGATACGTCCATCAATTCAATAACAATATCAATGCTATCTATCACTTAAAATCTCATCAACGTTTGTAACAAAATTATAATCATTTCTGGCAGCCAACAAACGTTTTTTTTCATCATCGTCTTTGACAAGAACCTTAGCGATTTCAATCGTGTCATGAGCTGCTTCCGTAATTTTTGAATGATTTTCTTTCAAAAGGGAAGGAACACCACTAGCAACTGTACCAAAACCGAGCAAAGCAATTTTTATTGTACATTTTTTCTCCTTAGTAAGTAATTTTCGAACGGAAAAGTGATTTTTTCAACCAGCACTTCCTAAAATAAAAACTTTTTTCTACATTATACCATAAAATTATTCAGAATTTACAGAAAAATAACGAACTCTAAAACTCTTTTCCTAATTTAAGGTACATCCTTTCATTTGTACTAAAAAAGTGGTACAATAAAATTAGATTTTTGTCTTCAGGGGAGATTTTCATGAAAAAACGACACAAACACGAGAAAACAAGTAAAAAACCAATGATACTTATCAACATTATTCTCTTTCTAACTTGTATTATTGCTGGTACCATGCTTTTCTTTACCTTAAAAGAAAGTCATCTCATTTTATCGGCAGAAAAAACAGAACAAATCTCAAAAAAATCTGATCAACAAACGTCAACCGCTCCTTCTACCGAGCAAAGTTCAGCAACTCAAGCTAGTGACAATAGTAGCGAAGTTAACTGGGTTCAGCAAGATTCTGATGTTTCTCTTCCGATTTTAATGTATCATGCGATTCACATCATGGCTCCCGAAGAAGCATCAAATGCCAACCTTATCGTTGATCCGACAACCTTTGAAAGTCACATCAAGCGACTTTCTGATGAAGGATACTATTTCTTAACTCCCGAGGAAGCATATAAAGTTTTAACAGAAAATGTTCTTCCAAACGGGAATACAAAAATCATCTGGCTAACTTTTGATGATAGTTTATGGGATTTTTACGATAATGCCTTTCCAATTTTGAAAAAATACAGTGCCAAAGCAACTAACAATGTCATTACAAGTACTGTCGGAAATTCAGCTAACTTAAGTCTCGACCAGATGCTTGAAATGAAAGAACAAGGGATATCTTTCCAAAGTCATACTTCAACCCATCCAGACTTATCTGCTAGTGATGACAATACTCAAAAAACAGAAATGTCCGATGCCAAAAGCTACCTTGATAGCAACTTATCACAGATACCATGACAATCGCCTATCCTGCAGGACGTTATTCTGATACCACTCTCCAACTCGCTGGTGAACTCAACTATAAGCTTGGTATTACAACAAATGAAGGAGTCGCTGATAAAAACGATGGATTATTATCTCTAGATCGCATTCGAATTTTACCAGAAACAACAGCTGATAGCCTAATGGCAAGCATCAATCCATAAAAAAAGAGCCTTATTTAAGGCTTTTTTCGTACTCAATTATCATCACTCATTAAATTTATGAAACGATTTAACCAAACTATAAATAATATAAGCTAAATTTCCCAAAAACAAAGCTGACCACAGATAAACAAAAAGTTTCTGATGGTGCTCAATGTTATAAATAATGGCAACTAAATAAATTACCAAATAAACCATTGACATAACTGGAAATATTTTCTTCCTTTGCTGCATAACTTACTCTCCCTTTGACCGTCATATCATAACACAATTTAAAGACACTGTTTATATCACCAAAGATTTTTCAATAAGTCTTTACATCATTATAATTGAAAGGGCAATCTCATGAATTTGATACGTTTACATTTTCAGAAGACGTTTTAGGATAAACTTCATTTCCCCGACATCGCAAAGAGAGTGCTATAATATCCTTAACTAATACTCAGATCCAATTCCCCATTCTGCTCAAAAAGAAAGGATTTTATCATGGTATGTGGTAAAGTTAAGCAAATAAAGGATACAAAAGACAGGCTATTTTTATCTCTCATCAGTCTGATGAAAGATAAAAGCTATGAAGAAATCAAGATTAAAGATATTCTCGAAATCTCCCAAGTTTCAAGAAGAACCTTTTATCGTCACTTCACTAATAAACAAGAACTCTTAAATTATTATTTTGAAAAGGTAATCGATGATTATCTAAAAGAACGCCAAAACTTCGCTCGATCTGAAAGTTTCGAAGTGATGGTGGCTGGTTCATTAGAATTTTGGTACCATAAGCGAAACGTTTTATCAATCTTAATCAAGCACCAACATTTTGATCTTTTCTTCCACCATTTCAACCGACGTGCCAAAGAAGCCTATAACAGCATTACTCTCCCTTGGTTTGCATACAGCGGTGATGTGACAAAAATCAATTTTGCCATGGACATTATCATCGGTGGATACTACAATGTTTTGCGTCATTGGTTAAGTAAAGAAAAATCTGAAGGACCCGAAGTTATCGCTGGCGAAGTCAAAAAAATGATTGTAAAACTAACAGAATTTTTCAATCCTGACACCTATCAAGAAACTGATAAAACTATAGAAAAACAAGAGTCCTGATAATTTCAAAGCTCTTATCGTTTTAGTAAAATTAAAACACTTGATGTAAGATGACTAAAATAAAAATCAACACGATCAATGATAAGATTTGAATAAATTTAATTTCACTTGCTAAAAGTATGGGGTAACTTCTCAGATTAGTCTTTTTACGATACCATTTTGACCAAAGAATTCCCGCTTCGCCAAGAATTAAAGTAAGAAATGGATAAATAAAAAGATTAACCCTACTTTCTTTACCAGCCATTAAACCATTATTAAAATGAAGTGCATCTTCTTCTGGTGAGAGTAGAACAAAGGCGATAGTTACTAGAAATATAACACTATATAGCAACCTAGCATACAACGAGAATCTCTTCATCTGACTTCTCCTAGCAAGTACTCTTACTCAAATTTTAGTCTTCCACTTCACAATTGTCAACAAAAAAACCACCAGTCAATTGACCAGTGGCTTCTGTTTTATTAAGCTACTTGAGTAGTTGCTCTATTATTTAAGAGTGATTGAAGCTCCAGCTTCTTCAAGTTTAGCTTTGATTTCTTCAGCTTCTGCAGTAGCAACGCCTTCTTTAACGTTAGCAGGTGCACCATCAACAAGAGCTTTAGCTTCTTTAAGACCAAGACCTGTAACTTCACGTACAGCTTTGATAACAGCAACTTTTTTGTCACCAGCTGAAGTCAATTCAACGTCAAATGAGTCTTTAGCAGCACCAGCGTCTGCAGCACCAGCAGCAGCTACAGCTACAGGAGCAGCTGCAGTTACACCAAATTCTTCTTCGATAGCTTTTACAAGATCGTTCAATTCAAGGATTGAAGCTTCTTTAATTTCAGCAATAATGTTTTCAATGTTCAATGCCATTGTAGATTCCTCCAAAAATATTAATGTTTTATTAGATAATTGTTTGTAGCTCTAGGCTACCATGCGCATTAAGCAGCGTCGTCTTCTTTGTTGTCTGCAACTGCTTTGACAGCAAGTGCAACGTTGCGAACTGGCGCTTGAAGTACAGAAAGGAGCATAGAAAGAAGTCCTTCGCGGTTTGGCAATGATGCAAGAGCAGCGATTTCTTCTTTTGAAGATACAGCGCCTTCGATTGCCCCACCTTTGATTTCAAGTGCTTCAGCATCTTTAGCAAAGTCACCAAGAACTTTTGCTGGTGCAACAACATCTTCGTTAGAAAATGCTACTGCAGATGGTCCTACGAAAAGATCTTTCATTCCGTCAAGACCTGCTTTTTCAGCTGCACGAGTCAAAATTGAATTTTTGATAACTTTAAATTCAACACCGTTTTCGCGAAGATTACGACGAAGAACTGTATCTTGTTCAACTGTAAGACCACGTGAATCAACAACAACGATAGATGCAGCAGCTTTCATTTTTTCAGCAACAGCATCAACTTGTTCAGCTTTTTTAGCAATAATTGCTTCACTCATTAGTTTTACCTCCGTTATTATTTTTGGGCTAGGTACAAAAAAATTCGCACCTAAACCTAGACACGAAAGTACAAATACGTTATTTCATCATTACGTTTTGTGCCTCGGCAGGAATATTACGAGCACAGCTCCCCTGCTGTACTTAGGTCAGTTTCATTACAAAACCTTAATTATTATAACTTAGATTTTTGTAACTGTCAACACTTTTTTTACTTTTTTGTTTAATTTTTTTATTTTGGAAAGTTCTAAAATGAAGTTAGCCACCTAAGGGTATCAAAAAACATCTCAGAGAGATATAATTGTAATCACCACAACAACAATTAGAAAGACTCTGAGATGCAAAACTATTATACACCAAAAAGT
>ENA-OQJR01000208-OQJR01000208.1-human-gut-metagenome-genome-assembly--contig:-NODE-208-length-18644-cov-4.286493_pt1 | contig 18644 bp, 21 predicted proteins | sample MGYA00242614_ERZ504781 | MGnify/ENA primary metagenome ERZ504781 (study PRJEB26092, sample SAMD00036365) | human gut metagenome | host: Homo sapiens | study: EMG produced TPA metagenomics assembly of...
AAACTATCGGTATACCATTGTATATCGGCATACTTTATAGATAATTGACAACTATATCCAATATGTACTGTCTATTATACTACAATGCCTCTACATCAGATAATTAATAATTGCTTAATTTTCTATTATACCTTTATAGCACAAAAGGAAGCTAATTGCTCCCTTTATCAAGCTATTTTACATCTTTATTACTGTTGTAGTCAAGTAAATAGTTTTTACATTGCTTTTTGCTATCTCTAGCCAAGCTGGTCAGCCAGAAATTCTGCTGCTGCACCCGCCAGCTTTTCGGCAATCTCAGACTTATCGGCTTTTTCATCGTAAACACACAGTATAACGGCTCCCGCGCTATCACCATCATGCACTATTACTGCTATTGCCTGCGCTTCACAGTCAGCTTTATCGTCCTTTACCACAGGTATCAGGGTATCGTCTTTTTTACTGTACAATACACTTTTTCTCTTATCCATAATATTCTCGAGCTCTTTTGACAAAGCCTTGCCTATATAATTTTTGTGGTTTTTGCCGGCTGCCGCTATTATCTCATCCCTATCCGCCACACATACCATGGCTCCTGTTACCTTTGACAGGCTCTGTGCATATGCCTGTGATATATTCTTCAGGCTTCCAACCTGCGAATACTTCTTTAGCACTATCGTCTCGTCCGCATCCATATATATTTCCAGTGGGCTTCCCTCTTTTATATGCAGCATCCTGCGAAGCTCCTTTGGTATGACTATTCTGCCGAGGGAATCTACTCTTCTGGTCAATCCTGTGATTTTCACTTTATTGTCCTCCGGTTACTTTTTTGCATTTGCATTCATGCTTTGGAGGTAGTATATGGGAATTTGAATAAAATATACATTCGATATGCACTGATACAGTGCTCTTTCATAATAGCTTTTATAATGTCACGGTATGTTTTGAATTTGATAAGGTATCTATATCCGTCAGCTCACGCTCATCTGCGATATCCACATATACACAGTCATACTTCTTTGCCACACTTCTGCCACCCTTATCACCCTCCAGTGATAAAAGCTGCGGGATAAGCGATGAATGAAATACACACGGATTACCTACGGTATCTCCACAGCGAAGTGAAAAAACTGATTTCATATTTCCTTTATTTTCAAGCACTTTATCTATTAATTTAATCACGCTTTGACTTTTTAAATATGGCTGGTCAGCTACTGCAAACATGTAGTAGTCCTGCATACCAGTCTTTTTCTGCTCCTGCACCGCCATAATTCCTGCTTTTATGGTGTAGGATATGCCTTTTTCGCTGTCCGGACTTAAGACTGCATGGCAATCCGGGATACATGCGCAGTAGTCCAGTATTTCCCGATAACGTGTAACAACGGTTATATCTATGACCGGGTTATTCGATTCTGCATTTTTTGTCTTTTTTCCAGGCTTTTTTGATAAACCGGTGTCTGTGCCAATATAAGTATCAATAACAGTATCAGCATCCATTTCATCACTGTCTAAAGGCTTATTAGTTCCGGTATTTTTAATTTATTATATCTATCCTTAATTTCTATCAAGTGGTCAAGCAGATGCCTGTACATAGGTTTTCCATCCAGCTCATAAAACAGCTTGTTACTTCCAAAACGGCGGCTGTTTCCAGCCGCCATGTATATGATATGAATCATTTCACTCTTAGGTCCTTTTCGTGCCAGTCAGGGTCTGCCATTCCCATAAGTATTTTCTCTGGGGTAAACGGAACTGTCCTGTGCCATACGCCTGTTGCGCGATAAATGGCATGTGCCAGCGCAGGAGCCGGTGTATTGATAACTATCTCGCCGATTGACTTGACTCCAAATGGGCCTGAAGGCTCATAGCTTGTCTCAAATTCGACGTTGATATGTCCCACATCCTGTCGTGTCGGTATCTTGTACTGCATGAAATCATTTTCTGCGATTTTACCACCGGCATTGTAGGTGACATTCTCATAAAGTGCCATGCCGATTCCCTGACCTATGCCACCCTCTGTCTGTACACGCGCAAGGTTTGGATTGACCGGGATTCCACAGTCCACGACAGCCTGATAATCAAGTATTTTAACTGCTCCTGTCTCCTTATCAAGCTCTATCTCGACCATGCCTACCATGTATGGTGGCGGTGAGACAGGTGATGAATATGTGGCGGTGACATCTACAGGTATCGTGTTGTTGACCTGTGATTTTGTTGCTATATCGGAAAGACTTACGGAAACTGCCCCATTGTCTGCACCGTCCGGATTTATGATATACACCTCTTTACCATCGAAATCCACCTCTGATGCAGCACAGCCCAGCAGCTGTGCACCGATTTTCTTTATATTTTCACGAAGCTCAAGTGCTGCATTCTGTGTGGCCATTCCTGTGATGTAGGTGGTTGATGAGGCATATGAACCCGAGTCATAGGGAGAAGCATCTGTATCCGCTCCAAACACTGTTATATCATCCGGCTCACAGTCGAGCACCTCAGCCGCCATCTGCGCAAGTATTTGTATCACAGCCTGTTACCCATGTCTGCCGCACCTATCATCATATTGTAGGTGCCACAGTCTGAAAGCTTTAATGTACACGAGCCGACATCTACATTGGATATGCAGGAGCCCTGCATTGCAAGTGCCATGCCTGCCGCACGAACCTTGCCATTTCCCATGTCGCGGACAGGATACTTTTCTGCCCAGTGGAAATTGTCTGCGCAGTGCATTATGCATCTGTCGAGTGCACATGCATTGGCTGTCTCGCCAAAATATGCCGGCATAAACATGCCCTCACGTACAATATTTTTCAAACGAAGCTCAACCGGGTCTATATGCAGCTTTTCTGCAAGCTCATTGACGGTTGATTCAAGTGCAAATATACCCTGTGTGGCTCCATAGCCTCTGTATGCTCCTGCCGCCTGCACGTTTGTATACACAACATCGCACGAAAATCTGGTTGCCTCGCAGCCTCCTGTATAAAGAGGAAGCGATTTATGACCGGAGAGTCCTACTGTTGTAGTGCTATGCTCTCCGTATGCTCCACCATTTGACAGCGTATAAAGATCTATCGCCCTTATATGACCATCTTCATCGCTCCAAGACGCACGGTAACTTCCATCTCATGACGCGGTGACGCGATAGTCTGACACTCTTTTCTGCTGTAGATTATCTTGCTTGGACGCTTTGTCTTCCAGGTAACAAATGCCGGATACACCTCACAGACCGCTGTCTGCTTGGCACCGAAACCGCCTCCGATACGCGGCTTTTCAGCGCGCACCATAGACTTTGGAATATCAAGTGCATTTGCCAGTATTCGGCGCAGGTGGAAAACTATCTGTGTCGAGCTGATGCAGTGAAGTCTGCCGTATCTGTCTATCTCACAGTATGCCCTGCAGGTCTCCATATATGCCTGCTGCGCGGCCTTTATGCGATATGTGTGTTCAATTATCTCATCACACTCTGACAGAATTTTCTCCACGTTTCCATGCTCATCCTCCTCGTGATGAATGAGATTGCGCTTTACATCGCCTGTATCTATGCTGGATGACCAGTCATCCTCAGGATGCACGAGCACCTTGTTATCCAGCGACTTTCTAAAGTCAAGCACCGGCTCAAGCACCGTGTACTTTACTTTTATCATGTTAAGAGCCTTGTCCACCGCCTTTTCAGATTCTCCGACCACTATAGCGACGGCGTCACCTACGCTTCTCACATGGCGATCAAGGATTAATCTGTCATATGGTGACGGCTCCGGAAAAGTCTGGCCTGCGATAGAAAAACGCTTTTTCGGAACATCCTCCCAGGTGTATACTGCGACCATGCCCGGCACCTTAAGAGCGATATCTGTCTTTACATCCTCGACAATTGCATTTGCATACGGGCTTCTAAGAAGCTTTATGACAAGCGCATCACGCGGTGTGATATCATCGGTAAATACCGGCTTTCCGAGTAAAAGCTGACTCGAGTCCTTTTTAGGTATACATTTTCCAACTGCGTGGTAATCCCTTCTGGCGCGGTTGAAGCTGTTTTCGTTAGTTTGATTTGTGCTCATCCTGCCACTCCTTTCCGATATCCTCTCCGTAGACGCCTGCCTCAAGATTAAGAGGTGCGCCCTCTTTCTTACTGTTTAAGAAATTTCTGATTGAGCGCAGCTGACTCTGATATCCTGTACAACGGCACAGATTTCCTGAAAGATATTCAAGAATTTCCTCGTCAGTCGGGTCTGGATTTTCTCTCAGAAGCGCCACAATATTTACAATATAACCCGGATTACAGAAGCCGCACTGATCCGCTCCCTGTGCAGCAAAAAATCCTGTAAACTGCTTAGCTTCCTCCTCAAGTCCCTCGAGGGTGTCCACCGCTCTGCCGTCTGCCCTGCCTATCGGCGTACTGCATGACAGCACTGGCTTTCCATCCAGAAGCACTGTACAAAGACCGCAGTTGCCTGACTCACAGCCTCTCTTCACCGAAAAGCAATTGTGCTTGCGGCAAAAGTCTAAAAGGACCATATCCTGGTCTACCGAGTCGGTTATTAACTTTCCATTTAATTTTATTTTAACATCCATATATATGAATTCCTTCCTACTTAATGCTTGTGCTTAATTTCATCGCAGATGTCAAGCGACTGTGTAACAGCGCGGCGTGTAAGCACCCTGCAGATTATCTCTCTGTACTCAGCTCCTGCCCTTATATTGCTTCCAAAACGGATATGCTCTGCAACATATTCGGCAAATTTATCTATTTTAGCATTGGTTTCGGAGTTATCTGTCAAAGCTGCATTACCGTCTGTCTTTGCATCTGCTAAACAATCGAGTATGCCATCCTCATCCCACACAGGCTCTGCCATATATGGTGATGCTCCGATAACCGCCACATACCTGCCGCTTCTGTTTGCCACTGCACATGTGAGCACCGGAAAGTCTGTTGACTGATTTCTCTGGCTTAAGTATACTACGCCCTTTGCATTTTTCGGTACTATTACTGACACAAGCACATCGCGCGTGGTTCTTGGAAGTGCCGCAAACTCGTCCAAATCCATAATTCCTGCCTTGTGAAGCTGCACCTTTGCTCCCAGTGCCCTGAAAATCGTCATGACATCTGAAAATCCGAATCTGCCCCAGATGCTTCCTCCAACAGTTGCCACATTTCTAAATTGCACTCCGACAATGTGTCTGACCGACTCTGCGATTGCGCCGTGTGTATATGCATTCAGGGCTTCATGTGTCTCTATCTGCCTGAGTGTTGCATATGCACCGATTCTAAACTCGTTCTCATCCTCATCAATTTGGTCAAGCCCGAGGTCGCACAGATCAATTGCCGTGCCAAGCGTCTTATTTTTCATTTTGAGCCAGAGCATACCGCCCAGCACAAAATTCGGTTTTTTCTGATAAAGCTCATAGGCTTCATCAAGGCTTTGCGCCCTCACATACTGATTGTAATAAAACATATTTTTCTCCTGTTATCCTGCTATATAGGTAACTATCAGTTACCTCATTTCGATTTCATACATCGCTTCCCACCTGATGTCATGCTCCTTCATAAAGGCTATGAGGCACTCCCTGTCAGAAAGCTCTGCTCTCCATGCCAGCCCGCAGCCCGCCGATATGACAGACGGAAGAGGAATTGTGCGTCCCGGAATACCACATGCCTTGCCCTTGATATCAAGCTTCAACGGTGCTGTGGTAGTCTCGAAGGTGATGATTAGCCGTTTTTTCTTTTCTCTTGCCAAATTTTTATCCATTACCTCACACCTTGTATAACTCTACGGACTTACAATAAGAGATGCCCCAGCCATCTTTTCTGCGATATCATACATGTTGGTCACCTCTCCGACTGCAAGCTTATCTGACAGCTCATAGTAATTCAGACAGGTTCCGCAGGTAAGAATTTTCACCCCACGGCTCTTAAGCTCCTTTAAATCCTCAAGTGACTCTGAGCCCTCACAGGTCAGCTTTGCTCCTCCATTGTAGAAAAGCATGGTTTCAGGCGGGTTGTCCTGCTGCGAAAGCGCATAGATGAAGCCCTTTATAAGTACCTTGCCAAGCTCCTCGCTGCCCTCTCCCATATATGAAGAGCGGATTACAACAACCCTGTTATCTGCGGCCGGCCTGCATGCATACTGTGAAGCCTCGTCTGTATCCGAAAGCTCATCGGCATTTACAGCTTCAATTGTCAGCTTTACGCTGTAGCTTCCGTCGTCAAGCTTACTGCTATCACAGCTATAGCCCTTCTGTGCAGCCATCTTTTTTAAATTTTCCACTGCAACTTCATTGTCCACAAGTGTCTCCACCGTATCCGGCTGTGTGAGAGCCTCTATCGCCTTCTTTGTCTTTACAACCGGGATCGGACATGTATCCCCTATTGCATTTACTGTTATCATATTTATAATCCTCCCTATGTTATTTCAACTCGTCAGCCCTCAGAATGCAGGGCATGCAGCCTGTCAGCAAATTTGCATAAGCTATGGCAGCTTAAAATCAGTTCACATATATCGGCACATACGCGACGCTTAACAAATCGTCCACCTTTGCAGCCGGAGCCCTGCGGCTTTAAGCTCATGCAAAAATGCATCTGCCTCAGAGGCTTTACTGCAAACAGCAGTCCTCCGGAGGTCTGCGGATCAAAGAGCACCTCCTCCATTGAGAAAGGTATATTTTTTGCAAAGCACACCTTATCACCTACATGGTTTCTGTTGCGCTGGGCCGCTGCCGTGAGGAAAAACTCATCTGCGCATCGCAGTGCTCCGGTAATGACCGGGATGGAAATCGAGTCTATAAGCGCTGTTATATCATCATTTAACATCTCACTCAGATGCCCTAAAAAGCTAAATCCTGTGACATCTGTGCATGCATGTATATCGAAAGCATGACTGATTTCGGATGCTGCCTTATTCAGTGTGGTCATAGAGCTTACTGCATCCTCAATTGCACCTAACGGAGCCTCCCCTACGCGGTTTGCGTTGCATACAAGCCCCACTCCGAGTTTCTTTGTAAGTATAAGCACATCTGACGGCTGCCCTGTGTTGTTGCTGTAAATATGCTCCGGATGAACCGTACCCATGACTGAAAGACCGTATTTTACATCACTGTCTGCTATAGAATGGCCGCCCGCAAGTGTGCCGCCTGCCTCTATCACCTTATCAGCACCACCCTGCATTATTTTGCCGAGTATATTCAGGTCCATTTTCTCAGGGAAACAGACGATGTTCAATGCGGTCTTTACTGTGCCGCCCATCGCATAAATATCACTGAGCGCATTTGCGGCCGCTATCTGTCCAAACGTATACGGATCATCAACCATCGGCGGAAAAAAAACTCAAGCGTCTGGACTACCGCCGTGTCATCTGAAATTTTGTACACTGCCGCATCATCACAGCTATCATATCCGATGAGCAGATTGCTGTCTTTTTCACCCCTTGGCAGCTTTGCTAAAACATTACTTAACAAATCCGGACCAAGCTTTGCAGTACAGCCACCGCCCTTGCAAAACACTATTTCCTGTGGCATTTTTGCTCCTTTCAATTGTTTAATACTATTTATCGCAATGCCGCAATCTGCATAAGCGCTTCAGCGGCCTCATTTATCTCATCAACTGTATTATAATATGAAAATGAGAATCTCACCATACCCTGATTTTGTGTTCCAAAGAATTTATGCATCAGCGGTGCGCAGTGTATGCCGCTCCTTGTTGCTATGCCATACTCATTCATAAGTATGTCTGACACCTCCGCCGAGTCCATATCAGCTATATTTACTGAAACAATCGCACAGTGCAGACCATTGTCAGGCAGCATATCAAAATCTCCATATATCCTGATTCCGGGGATTGTCTTTATTTTTCCCATAAATGCCTGCATCAGCTCATGCTCTTTAGCGTATATATTGTCGAGGCCGATTTTCTCAAGCTCCATGACACCTGTTAAAAGCCCTGCGATTCCCGGACCGTTTAAGGTACCGGCCTCAAGTCTTGTCGGAAGCTCCATAGGCTGGTTCTCAAGAAAGCTTAGCACGCCGGTACCACCGCTCTTAAACGGCTTTATATCTGCTCTCTCTCCCACATAAAGTCCTCCGGTGCCCTGCGGTCCCATCAACCCCTTATGACCTGTGAAGCAGAGCACATCAATATTCATGTCTTTTACATTTATCGGAATCACACCGGCTGTCTGCGATGCATCGACTATAAATAAAAGGTTATGCTTTCGTGCGATTTGCCCTATCGACCTAATATCCACCACGTTGCCTGTGAGATTTGAAGCATGTGTGCAGACGATGGCTTTTGTATCCGGACGGATTAAAGCCTCTATGTCCGATGGGGAAATTATCCCCCTTTTTATGCCTACATCACTGCATGGTACAATATCCACACCCACGCCCCGCTCCCTTTGCATATAAAGAGGTCTGAGCACAGAATTATGCTCGAGCTGTGTTGTAATCACATGCTCCCCCGGCTCAATCAGTCCGTGGATTGCAATGTTTAGTGCCTCAGTGGCATTTGCCGTAAAAACGAGTCTGGCCGCATCATCTCCGCCGAAAAATTCTGCAAGGCACATTCTGGCCTCATATATTTTCCTCGACGCATCAAGCGATGCATCCGATGCCCCGCGCCCGGAATTGCCGCAGTGCTTCATTGCATCAAGCACTGCATCATATACCGCATCCGGCTTTTTAATGTTGTGGCAGCATTGTCCAGGTAAATCATAGTATGTCCTCATTTACTTCTCATCCAAGCAGGTAAAAATTCTTTATATAGAGCTCATCATTTATATTTTTGCTAAGCATATTTGCTTCTGTATGCCTCGGAAGGCTTGCGTAAATTATTGAATCGTTATTTAATTTGCACAATACTTCCCAGCTTTTCAATTCTTCAATCATTTTATAATCTTTAATCCTGATTATATTTTTATCATTATATACAAGTGCCGTTTTTGCTTTGCCTACCGATATTATTATATCCTGTGGGAAAACACCTATGTGTGATATGTCGTCCATACTCATTGCAGTCTGTTCAAGCTGCTCATCAGTGACCTCAAATACGCTATCCCATTCCACAGCAAGCAAATGATGCTTATCCTGCCATTTTACCTCTGATATATTGCTGCAGCCCACAAGCAGTGCCTGCTCCACAGACATAGGCCGCATGAAGAAATCTTTTTTGTCGCGGACTGTACTCAGTACACCTCTCTCCATGCTTCCGATACGCTCGGCCAGGCGATACACCTCATCGCGATTGTGTGACACAAAAACAACAGGATTGTTAAAATCTGTCAGCATCTCCATAAGCTCTGATTCCATGCTTCTTTTTACATGCTCATCCAGTGCCGAAAAAGGCTCATCGAGCAGTATGCACTCCGGCTTAGCCGCAAGCATGCGAAGCATTGCCACGCGCTGCCTCTGACCACCGGAGAGATGATTGGGATATGTGTACGCCATGCCCTCAAGCCCATACCTCTTGAGCCAGCCCTTCACTTTTTCCTCGTTACGCTGACCCATTGCTATGCATATATTTTCCATCACAGTCATTGTCGGAAATAATGCATAGTCCTGAAACAGATAGCCTACCCTGCGCTTACCCGGGTGCAGATTTATACGCTTTTTCGAATCATACAGCACACGGCCGTTTAATGATATAAAGCCTGAGTCCGGTGTCTCTATCCCTGCTATGCACTTTAATGTCATACTCTTTCCTGAGCCCGACATACCGATTACGGACACAACCTCGTTCGTAAGCTCCATGTCAACCGAGAGCATGAAATTATCCAACTGTTTTTTTATTTTACTATGAGCGACATTATTTTTTCTCTTTCTCTTTATGCCCTTGCTTTTGCCGCATATCATATTTATTGATACAAGGCATGCAAACGAAATCGCTATGATTACTATGCACCAGAAGCCCGCTGTGGCATAGTCTCCACTTTGGACGACCATTGCTATCTGCTGTGATATGGTCGAGGTTTTTCCTGCTATATTTCCGGCAAGCATCGATGTGGCACCATACTCACCGATAGCTCTGGCAAAGGCCAGCGTGACACCCGATATGATACCGGGCTTTGCCATAGGCAGACGTATCCTCCAGAAAATCTTCCACTCACTTATGCCGAGAGTGCGCGCCGCATATATGACATTTTCATCTATCTGCTCAAATGCCGCTCTCGCATTTCTGTACATGAGAGGGAGTGCAATGATGGTTGCTGCCACCACACAGCCAAGCCACGTGTGTACTACCTGTATCCCCATGCTATGGCTTAAAAAGCTTCCAAAATGACGCCTTGTGCTGAAAATCCTTAAAAGAATGTATCCAGCCACGGTAGGCGGCAGTACCATAGGAAGTGTCAGCAGTCCATCCCAGAACGCCCTCACTCTGCCCTTTGTGTTTATGACAAGCTCAGCAAAAGCTATTCCTATAAAAAAAGAAAAAACTGACGCTACTATTCCTGTTTTTAATGTCACCCAAAGCGGTGAAAAATCAATCTGTCCCATTATTCATTTACCGAAAAATGATATTTCTCAAATACTGACATTGCCTCATCTGTCTGAAGGTATGCGATAAATTCCTTCGCTGCTTCAAGCTCACCTGATGTAGTGCTGTCTCCCTTTAAAGCTGCTATCGGATAGATGACATCGCCTGTTAAGCTGTTTGGAAGCTTTTCTATAATATCAAGCTGGTTCTCGTATCCGAATGTATCTGAGTAATAAACTGTTCCTATCTCATTTGCGCCCTCAGCTACGGCAGATGCAACCGCACCTACATTGGCACAGCTATTTATTTCCAGACCGTCAAGTGCCTTTGAGATATCAGAATCTGAAATATCCTGTGGCTTTGAAGCATCACCTTCAACCATTTTTGAATTTACTAACGCTGCTCTGGTGTACTGTCCTACAGGAACAGTTCCGTCAGCAAGCGCCATATTTTTAGCCTTTGAGATGTCTGCAAATCCGGTAACTGCCGTGCCACTATTCTTATATGTAACAAGGCACACCTGATTATTTAACAGGTCTACACGAGTACCGTCCACCACGCTTCCTCCGTCGTAGCCATTCTGAAGCTCATCCATCTGTGCCACTCCTGCTGAGAAAAAGATGTTGCACTTCGCACCCTCTTTAATCTGTGCCATCAGAGTTCCGGAGCTGTCATAGTTGTTCCGGAAGTTTACATTTGGATGCGCCCTGGTGTAGGCTGCACAAATTTCATCCATAACACCGTTTAAGCTCTTTGCCGCAAAAATTGATAAATCGACATCTGCATCTGCTGTATTCTTTTTTCCACAGCCTGCAAAAAGTCCTGCTATAAGGATAAGTCCAAACGCAAGTCCTGCATATGCTTTAAATTTTCTCTTTAAGCCCTTGCGCTCCTTTACTGATCCATCAGTACCTGTTGCTATTCTTAAGCTCATACTTTTAACCTTTCTTTTTATTTAGACAATATGCATGTGATTAATGTGCATATTCAGCTTATCTTGATTTATTAATATATGATAATTTCATCATCCAATCTGCTCCAGCAGCACCGAAATACTGCCTCCGCACACCATGCCCTCTTTCTCGGCATCGTCGGTGTTCATGCTCACATCCATCAAACCGCATTTGAACTCCTGCTTGCGAAACAGTCTCCTGCAATGGCTTATAACCTCTGCCTCCGCACAACCGCCGCCTATAGTTCCGATGATCCGATTGTCTGAGCTCACGAGCATCTGTGTTCCGACTCCGCGCGGTGCACTGCCATTCTTTTTTATGATGGTACACAGTATGTACTTCCCATCTGATGCCTCAATAAGTGCATCAAGCACTTCGTTATCCACCTGTGTGCAGCCGGTACGCTCATTTTTGCACTTTACTATCTCACTTATCACCGAAAGTGCAATTTCCTCCGGTGTCTGTCCACCTATTGCAAGGCCTATCGGAGAATGTAATCCGGATATGGTTTCCTGTGAAAATCCCGATTCTTCAAGGTCTTTTTTTACTATGGCAGCTCTTTTCTTTGAGCCCATCATCCCCACATAGGCGTATGGCTTTCTGAAAATCTCTGTAAGACACTCCATATCAAAGCGATGACCTCTTGTCATGCATACATAGTAATCATCCGCCTGTGGCTCCAGCCTGGCGAGAGTTTTTTTATAATCGCCGCAAATTACATGGTCTGCTCCTTGGCGCTTTGCATTATCGGCAAACAAAGGTCTGTCCTCTATCACCCATATGTCAAAGGCCAAAAGCGATGCCATGCGTACAAGTGCCGCCGATACATGACCTCCTCCGCAGATTATGAGGCGTGGTCTGCTGCCTATCTGCTGTTTAAACATCACAATGGAATTATCATTGTCATTTATTTCATCTGCCCATGCACTGCCTGATGCCACTCTTATTCTGCCATCTATATAAAGCGCCTTTTCACCGGCATGTGCTCCTTCTATGACTGTCAACAGCTCACAGCGGCTGTCCGCCGGTCTGTCCTTTATCGAAGCATATATGTTTGCCGGAATCAGCTTCACCTCGTCCCCGGTATGAATCTGACCTCCTCTTATGACTACTGCAAACACGTCCCTCCTTTGGCATAATGCACTCGCCCATCCTCTTGTAGATAGCACAATGCGAATGACACTGCTTGCCTATCTGCGTCATCTCCAGAATAGCATCTCCTATGCAAAAGCGTGTTCCAAGCGGTAAATTCTTGAAATCAAATCCTGATATAATTAAATTTTCGCCAAATGCGCCGTTGTCTATCTGCGCTCCTCTTGCCCTGAAGGCATCTATTTTCTCTGCGGAAAGCAGGCTGACCTGCCTGTGCCACTTTCCGGCATGTGCATCTCCCATGATGCCATAGTCTGCAACAAGCTCCGCCTGTGGCACCTCTCTCTTTTCAGTTCCTCTCTCTTTGCTTATATTGATTGCAAGAAGCTTTCCCATGATTTGCTATCAGCCTCCTATCCGGCTCATATTTCTTGCTGCATTTACTTCCGCAGCTTTCAGCTCTGTAGTCTTTGTCTCCACAGTCTTTGTCTCAGTAGTTTTTGTATATGTCACTGCATTATCATTAAAATTGTGACACCCCGGCTTTGCCTTTATGGCAGCCTTTAGTGCCTGAGCTATTACAAAATCTTTTTCCAAATCATCCGTAAATTCGCATGAATCAGGTACTAAATCCATCGTCACGCTGCTTCCCAGGCATGGCATAAGCCTGCCGTCAGCCGTAACACGTATGCGGTTGCAGGTATCGCAGAACTTCCCATGGATTGCCTGAATCAGCCCTACTCTGATATCAAGTCCATGAAAGCTGTAATACTCTGCCGGACCGTTATCCGCATTATTATATCCCGAATTAATTTCTTCTCTATTTTCAGTATCTATACGGCAAGGAGTTCCATACACTTCTAAAAGTGCGCCAATAACCTTCTTATACGGCTCGACTCCGTTGGTATGCCCTTCACCTACCGGCATCATCTCTATAAAACGGATATCTGTGCCTTTTTTTGATGCATACCGTGTGAGAGCCACCACATCTGTCTGCGGTGTGAGCACCACATTGATTTTCACTCTTATTCCACACTCTATGGCGGCATCGATTCCATGCTCACTTTATGAAAAAGCGGTTTTTTTGTGATATGTTCATATTCTGACGCATCTATCGTGTCCAGGCTCACATTTATACTGTCTATGCCGGCTTTCTTAAGCTGCTTTGCATGCTGCGCAAGCATTACTGCATTTGTGGTGAGCGATACACTCCTGACACCGGGTATCTTTTTGATTTGTGAAACCATCTCATCAATCTGCGGATGCAGAAGCGGCTCACCGCCTGTCAGACGAAAATGCGTGATTCCAATCCTTGTGGCTGCGCGGACTATGCAAAGCACCTTTTTTACGCTAAGTATATTTATTGCCTGACAATTTTTATTATTGTCCTGTGGGTTGCAATAATAACAGTTCAGATTACAGCTATCTATCACCGATATGCGCATGTAGTCAATCTCTCTGCCAAATCTATCGCGCATATTAAAAGCCCTTCCCGAAACCGCAGTTAGGAAACGTGCAGACATCACAATTCAGGCAGAGTCCGCCTTCTCCAAGTCCGGCAAGCTCATCTGCCAAAATCATATCACACGCCATAAGCCTCGGCAATACAATATCAAATATCGTGCGCTTGTTGTACATGGCACAGCCAGGCAGTCCACATATCGGCACCAGCCTGTCACCTGCATCATAGTACGACAGCAAAAACATGGCTCCCGGCAGCACCGGTGAACCGTACGACACGATCCGCGCGCCTGTATTTTTTATGGCAAGCGGTGTTTTATCATCAGGATCCACACTCATTCCGCCTGTGCAGAATACAATCTCCGCTCCTGCCTCTATTGCACGTAAGCATCCGTCTGTTATTTTTTTGTCATCATCATCAAACACCTCATGAAACATCATCTGTGCACCAAACTCTGCTATTTTTTTCTCGATGACAGGGGTAAACGCATCCTGTATCCTGCCATGGTACACTTCGTTTCCGGTTGTGATTATCGCTGCTTTTCTGACCACAAACGGCTTTATATCAAGAATCGGTCCGTCATCGCATATGTGCGAAGCCGCCTCCAGCTTATCCTTTTTTATGACAAGCGGTATGATTCTTGTTCCGGCAAGCTTATCACCCTTTTTCACAGTGGTATTGCCGTGCCTCGTTGCTATCATCATTTCACCAAAGGAGTTGACCTTTTTCAGCTTTTCGCTGTCCACCTTAAGCAGTCCGTCACAATCAGCAATCACCTCTATCTTGCCCTCCTTCACAGGGGATGGATGCATTTTACTTGCGGTGCCACCAAAAACACCGGATTCTGCGGCTTCACAATGACGTTCGCCGTCGGTCTCATTGCTATTTGTGCCACATGCGCTCATACGATAAAGCACCTCTGCTGCCTCATTTTCGTGCATCATGGTCTCATCATTTTCCCATATATATATGGTGTCTTTTCCGACGCTAAGCAACACCGGTATATCCTCTTTTGTTATAATATGCCCCTTGCGAAAAACCGCATCCTTTTTCACACCGGGGATAATCTGTGTGATATCGTGGCAGAGCACCTGTCCGACTGCCTCCGTTGTCTTCATAAGCTTCATATAATCCCACACTCCAAATATTATTTTTGTAAATAGTTACTGTCCTAAACCATCCCCCGTGCATTTCCATCACCGGCCGCACTCACTGTCATACTGCAGTAAAATATCAAGCCCATGCTCTATATTTCCCATCAGAAAATCCATGCTTTCCGACACTGCCTTCACACTGCCGGGCAGATTGACTATCAGTGTGTTTTTCCTTATAACTGAAGCTCCTCTGCCAAGCATGGCTTTAGGTGTAAGCCTCATGCTGTACGCTCTCAGTGCCTCAGCGATACCCGGTGCATTACGCTCTGCAACATCCATTGTAGCTTCCGGTGTGATATCTCTCGGTGAAAAACCGGTACCTCCGGTTGTAAGCACCAGATTGCATTTCACATCATCACACAGCCTGACAAGCTCGTCTGCAATCTGTTCCCTCTCATCGGGTATGATTTTATATGAAACCACATCATACTTATCTTTGGGAAGCAATTCCTTTATTTTCGGACCGCTTTTATCCTCTCTTTGGCCCACTGCGCCTTTATCGCTTATCGTTATAATCCCTACAGTATACATTACATCTCCCTGTTATCCTTGATTAATTGTGTATTTTTAACTTCTCAGCATTTTAAATGGGCTATAATCGTTGCCGGTCACATTGTTAATTGTGAACAGTAACGTAATGCCCGCTCTTGCCACCGGATTTTTCCAGCAGATGTATCTGCCCAATCTCCATGCCACGGTCCAGTGCCTTACACATATCATATATGGTAAGAAGCGCCACACTGACCCCTGTCATGGCCTCCATCTCTACACCGGTTTTGCCCACACAGGCTGTCGTGCAGATTGCCGTGATACTGCTGTTTTTTTCATCCAGCTCAAACTCAATATCGCACTTTGTCATGGCAATAGCATGACAGAGCGGAATGAGCATGGAATTGTTCTTTGCGCCCATGATTCCCGCAATTCTCGCCACTGCCAGCACATCACCCTTTTTAGCTGTGCCCGTAGATACCGCCCTGTATACGGCGCTATTTACCTTTATCGTGCCACAGGCCTTCGCCACGCGGTATGTGTCATCCTTTGCATGCACATCCACCATGTGAGCTTCCCCTGCCTCATTAAAATGTGTGAGCTTTCCTTTATTTTGTTCCTGATTATTGATATCTAATTCGTTTTCCTGCGTCAATCTATTTATCCTCACTGTAACTATTCAGAACCACTGAAAACACCTTAATAGTTACCCTCATTTATTATTTAATAAATCTTTACGCCATGCTCAAATGCCGATACCGCCTCAAGCACACTGCCTGCTATACTTCTTGCCTTGTCAGAGATTGTAAAGCAGTTTGTTAGCTCACTCTCGCGCGGGTCGATATCCGCTATCTTGAAGCCTTCCCTGAAATAATATCCCTCACGGATAAGGCCTCGTATGATGCCTGTAATTGTAGCATTTACCGGAACATATTCAGACAATGCATTGTCATAGCTTTCTTTATCCGGATATATCCGTGCTATCTCATTGCCTTTTTGCACGATGTCTCCGATTTTTCTGACATCATGAATATATCCTGCCGCCGGAGCGTGAATCACACGCTCACTTGTGAAGCCAGCGATATTTCCCGGAACACCTGTGTTGGGCTGTGCCATGCCATCGGTAATGATGCGCGCCAGATTGTGCCCACGCATGGACTCAATCACCAGATGCACGTCTTGCCCTGCCGTAAAGCCCGGGCCTACTCCTATCACAAGCGGGGCCATATTGATTGTGGTACCCAGATTTTTCTTTGCTATTATGGCATCTACCACAACATCCGGCTTTAAAAGTGCAATTGACTCACCCTTTGGGTCTATAAGAAGCGGGACCTCTCCGGCTTCAAGCACAGCTTCGATGGCTGAACTATCCCACTTTTCTGATGCAATATGAGCTGCCGGTGTGTCATTTATCCCTGAATATGTCTCTGTATCAGTCTCTGCATCAGCCAAGGCAGGAACAAGTCTGGCTGTCACCCCCTCTACAGCTGCGCTCCCATCATACACTGCCTCGCAAAAGGACACCTGGCGCCGTATGGCAGCCGGATAGTCTGTCTCAAGCGCTATCACCCTATGCCCTGCCCGGTGCAGTCTGTGGATGATGCCGGTCGCAAGATCTCCTGCACCGCGGCATATGATTAACAAATTTTTCTTTATTATCTGATTATTGCTCTGATTCATGCTCATCTGATTAATTACCCTGTTACCTTATTATTTCCATATTTGCAACTATTCAGAACCACCCACGCTCATTCGCAAAAACGCACGATACTCGTCCTTCAAAACCGCTATCGCGCAGCTTTCTGACATAGACCTGCCGCAGCGTATCTATAATCGAATCATCAACCACTGCATCCGCTGCCGTTCCAAGCTCCTTTTGCATAAGCTCATATCGAAATACAACGTCCTTACATGACCTGCCCTTTTCCCATGTGCCAAGCACTATGATAACATCTGTGGTACCCGGATATATGACCGGCTCATCCGCTGCCGGATATTTGAGGGAATGGTGCTTTGCCCCATCTGCTTCGATTATAACATAATCTAACGCCTGTGGCATGTCTTTAATCAGTTTATCGAGCAAATCATACGGCAGTCCGCACATCTTTGGCTTTGACTGTTCTGATATTTTCTGTTCAGATATTTTCTGCCCCGCCATACAATATCCATCTTTTATTATTTTATCCCTTAACGCAAAAAAATCGCAGGATAGGTCAGTGTCAGCTTCGACATACATGTGCGTTGTTGTTGTGACAAGCACACCTTTTCCACTCCTGTGATATTCCCTTGCAAGCTTATGAACGAGTGTGGTCTTGCCACCTGCGCCCACTATTGAAATCACTTTTTCCATATATTTCCATACTTTCCCACAATCGAGTAGGAGGCGGTGACTAACCGCCGTCCTCTCACAGCACCGTACGTACCGTTCGGTATACGGCGCTTTCAATAGTTGACGTGCACAGACTGATAGGCTGTGGCTAAATCGTAAAAGCCACTGTTTATCAGTCTTTCTTTATTCAGCGCCCAAATCACAGCTTTGTTATTGCTGATATACCAATACTTTCTGCGACTGTTTGCTATTGTTGCCGCATAGTGTTCTGGGATTCCCAGCTTGACTAGATTTTTATATTTCGTTCTAGGTTTCTTCCACTGTTTCCATATGCACATGCGTATTCTGTGATAGAGCCATCCGTTGATATCATCTATGTTGTTCTTCATGCTTGCAATTCCGTAGTAGTTAAGCCATCCTCTTGCATATACTTTGATTTTCTCAAGGCTTGGCTTGATTGACTGACATCGCTTACGGGAAGATAACTCCTTCAGTCTGGACTTAAACTTCTTCCATGACTTCGGATGAACTCGGACATATATGCCTTTTCCGTTCCTTCCCAATGCAAAGCCAAGGAATTTAAAATTTCGGATTGCAAACACGCTGACTGTACGGCTCTTTTCTCGGTTGACTGTAAGTTTCAGCCTCTCCTCAAGATATTTTGTACTGCTTTCCAAGAGTCTCTCTGATGCTCGCTTGCTCTTTGCAAGAAGCACGATGTCATCTGCATATCTTA
>ENA-OQJR01000210-OQJR01000210.1-human-gut-metagenome-genome-assembly--contig:-NODE-210-length-18513-cov-3.563255_pt1 | contig 18513 bp, 16 predicted proteins | sample MGYA00242614_ERZ504781 | MGnify/ENA primary metagenome ERZ504781 (study PRJEB26092, sample SAMD00036365) | human gut metagenome | host: Homo sapiens | study: EMG produced TPA metagenomics assembly of...
GACCACCACCGATACGCAGCGGCCTCGAGCGAGCCGTTCGACTGCCTCCGAGCACCTCGCGCGCCGCAGCGTCGGGGTCACGTGGGGACAAGCCGCCTTCCGCGAAAAGCTCGTTTGCAACCAGGTTGCCCACGTCCTCCAAAAGAAGCGTGCAGCCGCGCGGAAGCCCGGGCACTGCGGCGCCCACGTCACGCGTGCGCTCGAGGTGGAAAACCCCTTGCCCTCGCGCAGCGCCCGATGGCGCGCGATGCGGCGGGCGCCCTCTTCCCCGAAGGGCTCCATCGTTGCCAGGTACACGCGAGGGCCGTCGTGCCCGAGGCACAGGGACTCGGCGTAGGCGCTCTTGCCGCTAGCGGCGGCGCCGATGACGAGCGTCACCGTCATTTTCCGGCCTCGAAATGCTCGTAAGCAGCCATGCCAGTCGCCGTGAACGTCTTCCCATCCCGGTACACGCGCAGCGCCGAATCCAGAAGGGGCAGATACGCCATGGCGCCCGCGCCCTCGCCCAAGTGCATGCCTGCGTCGAGGGGTGCCTTTATACCGAGCTCGCGAAGGAGCTCCTGGCTTGCGGGTTCGCTTGATGCGTGGGTGCCCACGAGGTAGCCCAAGGCGTTGGGGCACAGGCGCGCCGCGCACAGGGCCGCCGTGCAGGATATGACCCCGTCGAGGAGCGTCGGCGCCTTCGAGGCCGCGGCCCCCAGGTAGAAGCCGCACATCGCCGCGATGTCGAAGCCGCCCACCTTCGAGAGCACGTCGATCGGGTCGGCGGGATCGGGCGAGTTCGCGTCGATAGCGCGCTCGACCACGTCGCGCTTGCGCGCGAGCGAGGCGTCCGAGAGCCCCGCGCCGCGCCCGACGAGACTCCGCGCGTCCGTCCGGAGGAGCACTGCGGCCACCGCCGCCGAGGTGGTCGTGTTGCCGATGCCCATCTCGCCCGCGGCGAGAAGGCGCACGCCGGCGCGGGCAAGCCCGCACGCGACGGCGATTCCGACCTCGATCGCGCGCACGGCCCCATCGCGAGACATAGCGGGGCCGTACGCGATGTTGCCGCTCCCCCGCCGCACGTTCGCGCGCACCATGCGCGCGTCTTCTATGCCCCAGGCCATACCCACGTCGACGGGCACGACCTCGGCACCCGCGAACGCCGCCATGCGGCAGGCGCTCGTGGCCCCCTCGCACATGTTGCGCGCGACGACTCGCGTCACGTCTTGCCCGCTTTGCGACACGCCTTCGGCAACGACCCCGTTGTCGGAGAAGAATACCGCGAGCGCACGGGGAAACTCGACCACCTCGGCGCTCCCCTGAGCTGCGGCGATACACGCGACGGCGTCTTCAAAGTCGCCCAATCCCCCCAAGGGGTGCGCGATGGAGTCCCACGCGGCGTACGCGGCGGCGCGGGCGCACTCGTCTGCGGGCGCAATCCGGGAGAGCGCGGCTTCGAGCACGGCGCCCGGCGCCGACGAGAACGCGCGCTCGACTTCCTCGCGGATGCAGGCAAGCGCGGTTTCGGTTGCTTCAGCCATGCCGTCTCCTCTCTGCGAACGACGCTGCGGCAGACGCGAACGCGCGCGCAACGTCGGGGTTCGCAGGATAGTACACATGCGGGAAGCCCGCAACCAGGGACGGGGTGGTCGTCATGCACGGCCAGCCCTTGTCGCGCCGGGGCTTCTGCGCCCAGAAGTCGCCGCCCGGGCAGGTGGACTGCCAGTAGTGGAACTCGTGCGCGCGGATGCGTGTGCCGCGCGGCCCGTAGAGCCCGTCGCGTTGAGAAGTGAGCTCCACGTACCCGAAATGGGACAGCCTTCCCCCGTTCTCGCTTACGCCCTCAAGGGCGCCCGCAACAGGCCAGCGCCGCCCCTCGCTATCGGCGATTTCGCGCTGCAGATACAGAAACCCACCGCATTCGGCGACCGTCGGCATGCCAGATTCCACCGCGCGCCGCACCGCCTCGCGCATCGGCGCGTTCTCGGAGAGCTGCCGCGCATGGAGCTCCGGGTAGCCGCCCCCCAGATAGAGGGCGCTTGTCCCCCGGGGCAACTCGCTATCACACAGGGGGCTGAAAAAGGCCAGCTCGCAACCCAGGTCCTCGAGCGCGCGCAGGTTCTCCTCGTAGTAAAACGAGAACGCCTCGTCACGCGCGACGGCGACGATGGGCCGCGCTCCCGCGATCGGCTCCAACCGATAAGGTTCCTCGCAGATATCGGGTGCCGTCGCCGCTATTTCAAGCAAGCGGTCGACGTTGACGCTCTTTTCCACCAGCTCGGCCATCTTGTCGATACGCGCGGAGAGCTGCTCGACCTCGTCGGCGGTCACAAGCCCCAGATGCCGGCTTTCGAGCGAGAACGCATCGTCGGCGGGGATATTCCCCAAAACCGCGACGCCCGTGTGCTTCTCGATCGCAGGCGCCGCGTAGGCGCAGGCAGCGGCGCTCGTCTTGTTCAGCACGACGCCGCGCACGTTCGCACAAGGCAGGAACTCGGCGATGCCGCGGATTACGGCGGCGAGCGATAAAGACGCCCCGCGCCCGTTCACCACTAAAACGACCGGCGTTTCCGTCTCGCGCTCAACCTGGTAGCTGCTCGCGTCGGCCACGCCGGGCGCCATGCCGTCGTAGAAGCCCATGACCCCCTCGAGCACCGCGATATCCGCGTCCGCGGCGCCGCGTGCGAGCAGGGCGCGCAGCGTCGGGGCATCGGTGAAGAAGCCGTCTAAGTTGCCCGAGCGCGCGCCCACGACGCGGCGATGAAAGAGCGGATCAATGTAGTCGGGGCCGCATTTGAAGGCCGCGCATGCGAGGCCGCGGCGCGCGAGCGCGCGCAGGAGCGCGCACGTAACGACCGTCTTGCCGCTCCCGCTCGAGGGCGCAGCGACCATGAAGCGCGGGATGGTCGTGCTCACCGGGCGCCGCCTTCCCCACCTGCACCACGCGCGCTGACGAGGAACACGGGGTTTTGCGCCTTCATAAGATGGTGCAAGCCTACAGCCTCGGCGCGGGCGGCCGACACCTGGCACGCCTCGAACCCCTTAAAGCGCGAACCCGAGAGGAGCGCGCACGCCTCGGTGAGCGTCTCAACGGTGACGCATGGCACGCACAGGCGAACCTGCGAGTTCTTCTCGAGCGCCGCCTCCACGATGGAGGGAAGCTCGCCCGCGCTCCCGCCGACGAACACGGCGTCGGGGACGGGCAGTTTCGCGAGCGCTTCGGGGGCGACACCGGGGACCGCATGCACGTTGCCGCACCCGAATGCATCCGCGTTCTCTCGGATGAGCCGCACGCCGGCCGCGTTGCGCTCGACCGCCCATACCGACCCCGCTCGCGCTTACGAGCGCCGCCTCAATCGACACGCTCCCTGTGCCGGCTCCGACGTCCCACAACGGTGTCGGTAGCGGTAAGGCGCAGCTTCGCGAGCCGCGACGGCGCGCACCTCCTGCTTGGTCATGGGAACGTCGCCGCGGATGAAGAGCTCGTCGGGAATGCCCGAGGAAGCGTACGGCCAGCGAGAGCTCGCGGCGCGAGATGCGCCCGCAGAGTCCGCCGCGGAAGAAGCCGCCGCGCGCGCAGACGCGCCGGCCGGCGCCTCGGAGGCTGCGCTAGAGCCCGCAGACGACCCGGCGCCACCTGCGAAATCGATAAGCATCACGTTCAAGTCGTCGAAAGTCTGACCTGCGATTTCACTTGCGGTCGCACAGGTGATGCGCTCGTCGGGGTACGACAGGCGCTCGGCCACCGTCACGCGCGCGTCCCCGAAGCCCGCATGGCCAAGCTCGCCCGAAAGCCGCGAGGGATCTTCCCCGCCCGACGTGGCGAGGAAGAGCTCACCTGCGCGCTCGGCCTCGGCCACGATGTCGCACGCCACGCCGTGAGCGCTCGCGAAGCGCCAATCCTGCCATGGACGCGCGAGGCGCGCGGCGAGATACGACGCTGAGCTTATGCCGGGAATGACGCGCACGTCCACCCGCGCGTCGCCGGAGAGCGCCTCCACCAGGCGGCGCGCGCCGCTGAACAGCCCCACATCGCCCGTCATCACGACCACGGCGCGCTGCCACGACGCCGCATCGGTGAGCGCGGCGACGATGTCCGCCGTCTTAACGAGCTCGCATCTCACAGCGTCGGGCGGCACGTCGATGCCGGCAAGCGCGCGATGAGCACCGATGACCACGTCGGCGATGTCGATCGCGTCGAGCGCCGCGCGCGAGAGCAAGTCGGGGTTTCCGGGCCCCGCCCCGATGATCGTTACCTTTCGCATGGAATCTCCCGATACCCGCGCGGCGTGACCATACGGCCGCCTACGAGCTTCGTGTCCGCGTTGCCGACGAACACGGTGGTGAACATGTCGGCGTCGATCTCCCCCAGCTCAGAGAGCCTGCACATGCCCGACTGCTGCCCCTCGCGCCCGATGTTGCGTACCCAGCCGCAGAGCGTGTCGGGGGCCTTCCATTCGAGCATAATCTTCGCCGCGCGCGAGAGCCTGTCGGCGCGCTTTCTGCTGCGCGGGTTGTACAAACAGATGCAGAAGTCGGCGCTCGCCACGGCGGCGAGCCTGCGCTCGATGACCTCCCATGGCGTGAGCAGGTCGGAGAGCGACACGACCGCGAAGTCGTGGGCAAGCGGGGCGCCGAGCACCGCCGACCCGCTCTGAGCCGCGGTGGCCCCGGCGATAACTTCCACGTCTACATCGGGGTAGTCCTCCGCAAGCTCCAGCACGGGGCTCGCCATGCCGTACACGCCCGCGTCACCGCTGCACACGAGCGCCACGGCTTCTCCGCTCTGCGCGCGCGAAAGCGCCAGGCTGCACCGTTCGACCTCGTGCATCATCGGGGTCGCGAGATGCGCGACGTCGGGCACGGCGGCGAGCGCGAGCTCCACGTATTTCGTGTACCCCACAACGATGTCGGCCGCCTCGAGCGCGCGCCGGGCCGCAATCGTCATGCCGTCGGGACCGCCCGGGCCGATCCCCACCACGAAGAGCTTTCCCATCACCGCTCCTTAAACGAAAGATCGATAGTTAACTTTGAAAACGCGACGGTCACGCCGCTGTGAGCGAGCTTCGGGAAGATAAGTTTGCCCCCGTCCGCGAGCGCCGCGCGCTCACACACGTTGTCGACCCCCACCGTCGCGCGCACGAAATCAGATGGCGAAACGCTGCCTTCGACCTGCGACAACTCCTCTGCGGAATACGTCGCAAGCGGGATATTGCGCGCGCGGCAGAAGGCGAGCAGACCCTCCTCATTCGCCTTCACGTCGATCGTCGCCGCCTCGCGCACGGCCGAAGGCGAGATACCCGCCTGCCCGCACGCGAGAAGAAACGCCTCCCCGATCGCTTCGGCGCACGCACCGCGACGGCACCCTATGCCCGCAACGATGCAGGGCACGACAAGGCGAAGCGGCTCGGGCGCAGTCGCCTGCGCCCGCACGCCCACCGGCTTCCCCGTCTCACCGGCGGGCAAGACCTCGCCCGTTGTCTCCGCCGCGCGAACGGACGCACCTGAATTCGCGCCAGCGAACGGCGACACGACGATATCGGCCCGTGCGCGGTCGGACGCAATGTCAACCCCCTCAGGCGGCTGTCCCGAAATCGGCATGTCGGAATAGAGCGCCACGCGCCCGCCCGAAAGCAGCCGCGCCGACACTCGCTTGATAGCCTCGGGATTCGAAACGGGGAGCCCCTCACAGCGCGCCCACGTATCCACCGCCCACACGCCGCGGACGTCGGTCGCCGTGGTGATGACGGGGATGGCCCCTGCCGCGCGTGCCACAGTTTGCGCAAGCTCGTTCGCACCGCCCAAATGCCCCGACAAAAGCGGGACGGCAAAGCGCCCCGCCTCGTCGATCACCACAACCGCGGGATCGTTTGCCTTCGAGGCGACATGCGGCGCGATCGCCCGCACGGCGATGCCCGCCGCGCCCACGAACAGAAGCGCGTCCGATGCTTCCCACGCGAGCGCCGTCCATGCGCGCAGGTCGGCCTTCCCCTCACCGAAACCGCGCGAAACGGAAACGTCCCAGCCAGGGTCATCTTCACCTGTCTGCGCGCAATCGGAAAGCGCGCGTGCGGTGCGCTCCGCCAACGCATACCCCCTCTCAGTGAACGCTATGCAGGAAACCCTCATCTAGCGCACCACCATCGTCGAGAAGTAGCTACCCCGATCGGGCACATCGTCGAGCGAGCGGTACACGCGCTCGCCCGGAAGCCCACAGTCCTCTACGAGCTCGGCACCGACAAAGGCGCCCTCCTCGCGAAGGATGCGTTTCGTGTCCGCAAGCGAGCGGCGCGCCTTCATGACCACCTTCGTCCCCGGCCAGCCGATTGCGCGGCCCACCCCGTACAGCACGCCTTTACTCATACGTCGCCCCCAATTCCCCGATAACTGCATCGGCGCCCGACGTGCGGAAAAGCTCGCGGCGCTCGGCGTCGAACACGACCGCGGCGATGTCGCATGCGCCCGCCGCGCGGCGGCGCAACCTGTCCTCGATTGCCGCAGCGAGCGAGGCGCACGCAGCGTCCCCAACGCCGGCGGCCTCGATTACCTCGAGCGCCGCCGTGGTCGTGACGGACGACATGATCTCGCGCACGGTCTTCGCGCCCGCGCCTGCCATGGCCGCGTGGGCGGCCAGAATCTCCGCGCGGCAGTCGGCGGTACGCGAATGGGTGTCCATGATGCCGCCCGCGACCTTCACCAACTTGCCGATGTGTCCCACAAGAAGGACATTGGTAAATCCCTCGCGAATGCAGCAATCAATCGCATCGCCCACGAAGTTGGAGATGAAGACCACCGGCGCACCGTTTAGGTGGAAATGCCCTGAGATGAACTGCGCGCCGTAGTTGCCGGGCGTGAGCACGACTCCGCACCGCCCCATAGCCGCATGCTGCCGGATCTCGAGCTCGATACTGTCGCGCAAGGCAGCGAGGCTGCGCGGCTCGACGATGCCCGTCGTGCCCAGGATGGAGATGCCGTCCTTTATCCCCAGGTGCGGGTTGAAGGTCTTTTCGGCAAGGGCAACACCCTCGGGTACCGAAATTGTCACAGCAATATCTCCAGAAAAGCCGTGCACGGCGCACACCTCGCGCACCGCCGAAGTGATCATCGCGCGCGGCGTCGCGTTGATGGCGGCCGCCCCCACCGGCTGCTCGAGCCCGGGCAACGTCACGCGCCCCACGCCCACGCCGCCGTCGACGGAAACTTCCGATTCGCGCGCGGGCACGCCCTTGCTGCCCGCAGCGCCCGTGCCCGACCCCGCATGTTCCACGCGCGCGTACACGAGCACGCCGTCGGTCACATCGGCATCGTCGCCTGCGTCCTTTCGCACGGCACACTGGGCGCACCCCTCGCCGATGCATGCGTCGACCACGTTCGCCTCGACGGGCAGCCCGCCGGGGGTGACGATCGACACGAGGCCGACGGGCTTTCGTGACAAGAGCATCTCGCAGGCCGCCTTCGCCGCGAGCGCGGCGCAGCTCCCCGTGGTGTAGCCGCAGCGCAGGCGGGTCGTCCCGGTATATATGTAGTGCTCGAAGGCCACGCTAGCTGCTCGCCTTCCGATACCCCGTGGAAAACGAAGGGTCGTAAAGCTTGCTGCGCTCGTACGACTCCGCTTGCGCGCCGTTGTGTGCAAGCCTGCCGCGAGCTCCGAGCACGCGGCCCACCACCACGAGCGCCGTGCGGTCGATGCCCTCTCGCGCGCCCGCGTCGGCGAGCATGCCCACTGTGCATCGCACCACGCGCTCCTCAGGCCAGGTCGCCTTGTACACGAGCGCCGCCGGCTCATCGGAGCTGCGGCCCGCGGCCAAAAGCTCGGCGGAAAGCTCGGCGAGCATACCCGAGCTCAGGAAGATGACCATAGTCGAGCCGCTTTCCGCCATGGTGCGCATGCCCTCGCCCGCGGGCATGGGGGTGCGCCCGGAAAGCCGCGTGATCACGACCGACTGGCTGATTCCCGGCAGCGTATATTCCTGGCGAAGCGCCGCCGCGGCACCGCAAAAGCTCGACACGCCGGGCACCACCTCGTAGTCCACGCCGCGCGCGTCGAGCGCGTCCATCTGCTCCTGGATGGCGCCGTACAGGCACGGGTCGCCCGTGTGCAGGCGCACCACTTCCTCGCCCCGCGCATCTGCCGCGCACATCACGTCGAGCACTTCCTCCAAGGTCATGTGCGCGCTGTCGTAGACGATGCAGGATTCCTTGCACTCGGCGAGCAGCTCGGGGTTCACAAGGCTCCCCGCCCAAACGACCACGTCGGCCGCGCGCAAAAGGCGCGCCCCACGCAGCGTGATAAGGTCGGCGGCGCCCGAGCCAGCGCCAACGATATGAATCATCCGAGCCTTCCCTTCCCGTTTCTCATCGCAACCGTTTACGCTGCCATTCGCGCAGCGGCCAAAACACGGCGCCCGCAGCGGCAATCGGCGCAAATACGCAGGCAGGAGGCGCAATGCCGCCCGCCCTGGCTTTGACACGTTCAAAAGTGCCCACTATCATAGTAAAAGATTCGGCAACGAGCATATGACAATCGGATAAAAGGAAATGACCGGCGCGGCGCCCGCACAGCCCGCGCTGGCTTGCGGAGGGAACCAGGTGGGAATCCTGGGCAAGGGACATTACTGTATAGGACGCACGGGCGAACCGCCTCGCGCCCCAAGCCAGACTGCTTCGCCTTTTCCTCACGGCATCGCCGTGGCGTTAGCTCCTTGTGAACCCCGAGGGGTGCGCTTTCTTTCGCTTGTGCCGACAAGCAACTGTCGCCGGGGGACCGGCAAACCGAGGAAAGGAAAAACCATGTCCGACCAGATGTCACGCCGCGGCTTCATGGGCGCCGCAGCAACCGGAGCCTTCGCGCTCGCCGGAGTCGCGCTCGCGGGCTGCTCCAGCACCTCCGCGAGTTCCGAGAAATCGAGCGAAAAGGAGAAGGCCGTGAAGCCGGTCATCCTCGTCACGAGCTTCGGCACGAGCTACAACGACTCGCGCCACATCACCATCGGCGCCATCGAAGACGCTATCCGCGAGAAGTACTGGCAGGACTACGACATCCGCCGCGCCTTCACCGCGCAGATCATCATCGACAAGCTGAAGAAGCGCGACGGCATCACGATCGACAACATGACCGAGGCGCTCGACCGCTGCGTGGAAGACGGCGTGAAGGAAATCGTCGTGCAGCCGACGCATCTCATGGCTGGCCTGGAATACGCCGACGTGAAAGACGAGCTCGACAAGTACGCCGACAAGTTCGACAAGATCTCGCTCGGCGACCCGCTGCTCACCTCCGACGACGACTACAAGAAGGTGGCCGCCGCCATTAAGGAGAACATGGCGTCCTTCGACGACGGCAAGACGGCGCTGTGCCTCATGGGCCACGGCACCGAAGCCGATTCCAACGCCGACTATGCCAAGATGCAGGAAGTGTTCAAGAACGAGGGCTTGACGCAGTTCTTCGTCGGCACCGTCGAGGCTGAACCGACCTGCGAGGATGTTATCGCCGCCGCGAGCGCCGCAGGGTACAAGAAGGCCGTGCTCGCGCCGTTCATGGTGGTCGCGGGCGACCACGCGAACAACGACATGGCAGACGAGACCGACCCCGACAGCTGGGCTGCGAAGTTCGTGGCCGCCGGCTTCGAAGTGACGTGCCTGCTCCAGGGTCTGGGACAGAACGCCGCGGTCGACGACATCTACGTCTCACACGTGGACGACGCCATCGCCAAGCTGTAAACTCGCCGCGCACGGGGGCGCCGGTCGCGTCCCCGTGCAACGGGCATGCGCCTTCCCCGACCGACGGCGCATGCCCGTTGCATTCGCGTCCCGCCCGCCCACCGCACGAGCGGGCGGTCGAAGCGATTGAAAGGAACCTCCCTCCATGTTGAAGAAAACCCTCGCCTTCGCCCTGTCGGCGGCGCTTTTCGCGTTCTCGCTCGCCGGCTGCGGCGGAAATTCAATCGACAGCGCAAAGGCAAGCGATGCCGATTCCCAGGAAAAGACCGAACAGGCGGCCGATGCGCCCGAGGGCGCAAGCGCTGCCCCCATCACCGCCGACAAGGTGGCCGACGGCACCTATCCGATCACCGTAGATTCCAGCTCGAACATGTTCAGGATTGTGGACGCCCAGCTCATCGTGGAAAACGGCTCCATGCACTGCGTGATGACACTTTCCGGCACGGGCTACGGCAAGCTCTTCATGGGCACGGGTGACGAGGCTGCCGCCGCGAGCGAGGCCGACTTCATCCCCTATGTGGAAAACGCGGAAGGCAAGTACACCTACGACGTGCCCGTTGAAGCGCTCGACGAGGACACCGCCTGCGCCGCGTGGAGCATTAAAAGGGAGCGGTGGTACGACCGCACGCTCGTATTCGAATCCGCCGGCGTCGATCTGCGCGCCGACGCACTGAAGTAACGCCATGCGGTCGATTCTTCCCAAGGGGGAAAGCAGGAAGCGTCGCAGCATCGCGGTGCGCGCGATCGCCTGCGTTCTCGTCGCCCTGCTCGCGCTTCCCTTCGCGGGGTGCAGTGCGAGCCTGAACGCGACCGGTGGCACGGCAGGCTCTCAGGAATACACTGTGAGCGTCTCGCTCTCCGGCGGGTCAGGGCGCGCAAGCATCGCCTCACCCACCACAATTGTGAAGGATGGCGACACCTACACCGCGACCATCACCTGGTCGAGTTCGAACTACGACAAAATGACCGTCGACGGCGTGGACTACGCGCCCGTAAACGACGGCGGCAACTCCACGTTCGAGATACCCGTCACGCTCGACGAGGACATCGCCGTGTCGGCCGAGACCGTCGCCATGTCAACGCCGCACACCATCGACTACACGCTCCACTTCGATTCATCCACCATGAAGGAGAAATCGGGCGACGAAGCAAGCGGCGGCTCCCCTGCGGGAACGGCTTCAAACGCCGCGGCCGACTTCCACAACGCCGATTTGGGCTGCGGCTGGAAGCCGACGGGGACGCTTCAGCTTGAATACGCCGAGCACTTCACTGTCGACGAGTACGAAGGCGGCCTGCGGCTTATCTGCATTTCCAACGGGGAGCGCTTCCTCGTGGTGCCGCAAAATGCAAAGGTACCTGATGGGTTGAGCTCCGACATCGCGGTAATAAGGCGTCCCGCCGACAAGGTGTACCTCGTGTCGTCGGCGACGATGTGCCTGGTCGACGCGCTCGATGCGAACGACAATATCCTCATGTCGGGCACGAAGGCCGACGATTGCTCGGTCGCGGGCTTCAAAAGCGCGCTCGAAAGTGGGGCGATCGCCTACGGCGGCAAGTACAGCGCGCCCGACTACGAGCGAATATCGGCCTCGGGCTGCACGCTCGCCATCGAGAACACCATGATCAACCACACGCCCGATGTGAAGGAAAAGCTGCAGAAGCTCGGGCTCGTCGTGCTCACCGAACAGTCGTCGAGCGAGCCCGAAGCACTCGGGCGCGTCGAGTGGATTAAGCTTTTCGGCGTCCTGTTCGACAAGGAAGACGAAGCCGCGCACCTGTTCAACGAGCAGAAGGCCCGCGTCGAGCAAACGTCGAGGCTCGCGTCGTCAGGTAAAACCGTGGCGTATTTCTACATTAACTCGAACGGGGCCGCCGTCACGCGGCGGGCGGGCGACTACGTGGCGCAGATGATCGAGCTTGCAGGCGGCAACTACGCGCTCGATGACGCGCAGACGGCGTCGACGTCAGGTTCGTCAGTAACGCTCGAAATGGAGCGCTTCTACGCGACGACGAAGGATGCCGACATCATCGTCTACAACGGCACCATCGACGAATCGGTTGCCACCTTGAAAGACTTCGTAGGCAAAAACGCGCTATTGTCGCAGTTCAAAGCTGTAAAGAACGGCAACGTCTGGGTCACAAGCGCCGACATGTACCAGCAGATGACTTCTACCGCCGACATTATCGACGAGCTGCACGGGGCGTTCACCGGCGATGACGCGAGCGACTTCCATTATCTGAGGAAGCTTGGCTAGCGTCATGAGAAGCCGGCTTTCCATGACATACGACGAATCGGGACGCGCCGCGCGGTGTCGCGTCGTGACGGCGCTGCTCGCTGTTGTCCTCATCGTGCTCGTCGGGGCCAACCTGTGCATCGGGAGCGTGCTCGTGCCCGCAGACCACATCCCCGGCATCCTTTCGGGCGGCGCGGCCAATTCCATGGAAAGCCAAGTCATCTGGGAGATTCGCCTGCCGCGCGTGCTTTCAGCCGTGCTTCTCGGCGGGGCACTTTCGCTCTCCGGGTTCCTGCTGCAGACGTTTTTCAACAACCCCATCGCCGACCCGTTCATCTTGGGCGTCTCCTCGGGCGCAAAGTTCGTCGTCGCGCTTACGATGATCGTGCTTTTGGGCGCAAACCAGGCCATGTCCTCGCCGGCCATAGTGGCCGCAGCGTTTCTGGGCTCGCTTATCACCATCGGCTTCGTGCTCCTCATCGCACGGCGCATAAGTTCCATGGCCATGCTCATCGTGGCGGGCGTCATGGTGGGATACATCTGCTCGGCGGCGACGAACTTCCTCATCGCCTTCGCCGACGACCAGTCCATCGTGAACCTGCACAACTGGTCTTTGGGTAGCTTCTCGGGTTCGAGCTGGGACGACGTCGCGGTCATCGCGGTCGTGGTGATCACCGTGAGCGCATGCGTATTCGCGATATCGAAGCCCCTTTCCGCCTTCCAGCTGGGAGAAGCCTACGCAAAAAGCGTCGGCGTGAACGTCGCACGCTTCTGCGTGGTGCTCGTCCTTCTAGCGAGCATGCTCTCCGCCTGCGTGACCGCGTTCGCTGGTCCGGTGTCGTTCGTAGGCATCGCGGTTCCGCATCTCGTTAAGTCGGCGCTGAAGTCATCGAAGCCCATCCGCGTGATTCCTGCGTGCTTCTTGGGAGGCGCCATCTTCTGCGCGGGCTGCGATTTGATCGCGCGCACGCTGTTCTCCCCCGTCGAGCTTTCCATCAGCGCCGTCACCGCCATCTTCGGCGCGCCGGTGGTTATCGCGCTCATGCTGAAGAAGCGGGTGAGGTAGATGGGGGAATTCGTGCCGCGGCCCAAAACGCTCGGAGGGGACATTCCATGCTTAGACAGTCCTAAGCTCGCACGAAAGCGCCAGAAGACACTTTCGGCTCGTGCGGAACTGCGCGCGGAACGCCTCCTTCGAGCGGAGTCGAACCTCGAAACCCCGGTCGAAACGCAGGCTGACGGAGCGCCGCTTTTCCGCATAAGCGACCTGTCGGCGGGCTACGACAAGAAGGTCGTAGTCGAAGGCGTCGATCTGGAGGTTCGCGCGGGCGACGTCGTGGCACTCATCGGGCCGAACGGCTCGGGCAAGTCGACCATCTTGAAAACCATCACACGCCATCTGGCACCGCTTGCCGGCGCGGTCGAGCTCGACGGGCGGGAGATTTCCCGATGGAAGACGGCGGAGTTCGCAAGGAACCTTGCCGTTATGCTGACAGATCGCCCCCGGACCGAGCTCCTCACCTGCCGCGATATCGTAGAGGCGGGAAGGCATCCCTACACCGGGCGAATGGGCACACTCACGCCCGATGACCATAATCGGGTCGACGAGGCCATGAAAACCGCACATGTGGAAGGGCTCGCCGAGCGCGACTTCATGCAGATAAGCGACGGGCAACGCCAGCGCGTCATGCTCGCACGCGCCATCGCGCAGGATCCGCGTGTGCTCGTGCTCGATGAGCCCACGTCGTATCTCGATATCCGCTACCAGATCGACCTGCTGCGAATACTTCGCCACCTTGCGAAATCGCGGAATGTTGCTGTCATCATGTCCATCCACGAACTCGAGCTCGCGCAGAAAAGTGCCGACAAGGTGATTTGCGTGAAGGACGGCCGGGTCTTCCGCGCCGGCGCACCCGAGGACATATTCACGCGCGAGACGATTGGCGAGCTCTACGGCCTTCAACATGGCACCTTCAACGAGCGCTTCGGCAGCGTGGAAATTGGGCGCCCACACGGCGATGCGCACACGTTCGTCATCGCCGGCGCAGGTACGGGATCAGCTGTGTTTCGCCAGCTAATCCGGCAGGGCAAGGCGTTCTACGCGGGCGTTCTGCACGAAGGGGACATCGACTGCGAGCTTGCGCGCGACCTGGCGACGGAATGCGTGGCCGAGCGCGCCTTCGAGCCGATCGGGGATAAAACCATAGCCCGCGCCAAAGAGCTCCTCGTCCACTGCGCGCGTCTTATCGTGTGCCCCGCCGCCTTCGGCACCATAAACGCCCGCAACGCAGAGCTCGTCGAGTTCGCACGATCGCATGGTATCGAGGTCATGCGAGCGTGCGAAGGCGCATCGGAGGATTCCATTGGATACGCCTAGGCGCGGCCCAAGAAATCGTCCGCATCCCCATCTGACACTATTTCACCGCAACTTAGAAGGTGTCGGCGTATAACGCTTCACCCCAAATTAAATTGATTCGTTGAATAGACACATTCCAAATCTTTAGACTTCGTTTAATCTACAAGTGGGTATTATCACACATTAAGCACACGTGAAAGGATATACCCATGTCGCTTACACAGTCAGCAGAGCGTGCAGCGCTTAACAAGCTCATCGATTATCTCGACGACAACCCGCAAGAAAACATCGACAAAATCATGGACCTCGTGAACAAGCTGGTCCCCAATCGCGTATTTCCTGTACAGCGAGAGGCATTCACCAATGTCATCAAGAGCCGCGGCAATTGGTATGACCTGATCATGCGTGTGTTCAGCCTTAATCCCCAGATGCGAACCAAAATGCTTAAGACCCTCATTGTCGACGCCAACCTGCTTGCTTGGCCAGAGCAGGAAAAGAACCGCGAAAAGTACCAGTGCAACGTTCCGTGGGCCATCCTGCTCGATCCCACGAGCGCCTGCAACCTGCATTGCACGGGCTGCTGGGCCGCCGAGTACGGCTACAAGCAGAATCTCTCGTTCGAAGACATCGACTCTATCGTTACGCAGGGCAAAGAGCTCGGTACGCATATCTACATCTATACCGGCGGCGAGCCGCTCGTCCGCAAGCACGACCTGATCAGAATTTGCGAAAAACATCAGGACTGCGTGTTTCTCTGCTTTACCAACTCCACGCTGATCGACGAGGCCTTCTGCGACGATATGATTCGCGTAGGTAATTTTGTCCCCGCCATCAGCGCCGAGGGCAATGAGCACACCACCGACGCCCGTCGCGGCGAGGGTACCTACGCAAAGATCGAGCACGCCATGAAACTCCTGCGCGAGCGCGACTTGCCGTTTGGTATCTCCACCTGTTGGACCAGCGCCAATGCCGATACGGTAGCAACCGAGGAGAACATGGACTGGATGATCGGCGAGGGAGCACTCTTCTGCTGGTACTTCCACTTTATGCCGGTTGGCCGCAACGCAACCCCCGAGCTCATGCCCACGCCCGAGCAGCGCGAGCACATGTATCACTTTATCCGCGAAATGCGTGAGAAGAAGCCGTTGTTTACGCTCGACTTCCAAAACGACGGCGAGTTTGTAGGCGGATGTATCGCCGGCGGCCGCCGCTACCTGCACATCAACGCCGCCGGAGACGTGGAGCCGTGCGTGTTCATCCACTACTCAAACGCCAACATCCACGATGTGAGCTTACTCGACGCGCTGCGCTCTCCCCTCTTTATGAAGTACTACGAGAACATGCCGTTTAACGACAACTACCTCAAACCATGCCCCATGCTCGAGAATCCCGACGTGCTGCCCAAACTGGTCGCCGAGAGTGGCGCAATGAGCACCGATCTCATCGAGAAGGAGTCACCCGAGCAGCTGCGCGAAAAGACCCAGGCTGCCGCCGAGGCATGGTCACCTGTCGCCGACCGCATCTGGAACGACTCCGACGATCCGTTATACGCCAAGCGTCACGAGGACAAGTCGCAGGGCATGGCCGATAGCGACATGCACAAGTTCGAAAAACAGGGCCGCATACTCAAAAACGGCGATTAATGCTGCCCTACACGACAAACGCTCAGAAATGAAGCGGAGCAGTCTCGAGGCTCATCTTCGAGGCTGCTCCGCCTTACCATCAAAACAGTTTTACTAAGTTGCGGTGAAATAGGGACCAGAACGGCCTACCAATAGCCAAAACGATCCCTATTCCACCGCAACTTCTTTAAGTTGTTGAATTATCAATGCTATTCCAAGCGAGATTCCAGACTCGACAGGCCATTAAGAGTCAGGTCGTTGGCGACCTCAGAGACGCGCTCGATAGGAACCGAGCCGTCAGACAGTGCCCACGTGCGATAGATACCGATAATACCCGACAGCAAAAACGCCAGATAATAGTCGAACATCTCGTCCTTGAGACCTTGGGGCAGCAGATCGCGCTCGGCAATCTCATGTTCGAGCGGCGCACGAAGACGAGCCATGAAATCATCGAGCGGAATATTCTCGATCAGCTGACGATTGAGCACCAAGTTGTTGCACAGTGCCTCGTTAACGGTTTTAAAGAAGGTCGCCGCCGCGCCCAGGGCGCGCTCATTGGTGTCGCCGTCCATGGAAGCAAGCGTTTTCTCGACCGAGTCGACAATCATCTCCACCACATCGACGGCAATGGCATCGAGCAGGCCGTCAACCGTACCAAAGTGAACGTAAAAGGTCTTGCGGTCGACATTGGCCTCGCGCGCGATGGCACTCACCGTAATGTCTGCCAGCGGCTTTTCCATGAGCAGGCGCTCGAAAGCCGAAAGGATGGCATTACGGCTGCGAACGATGCGACGATCAAGACGCGGTTTGCTGGTTGCCATGGGCGTGTCCCTTCGATATGCGAGCATTCATCAACAGATGAGAGATAATCTACGTAAGAGGATTATCCCCCAAATAGCACAAATATGCCCCGCATCATGAAGAACGCACGACTGCCCTACTGCGACTTAGGATGCTTCTTCTTATTGAGTGCAGACGGAGATACGCGAATACCATCGCCTGTCTGGCGCACATAGGCTTTATGAGCCGGCTTAGCGGCCCCAGAAGCCTTCTGAGCGTGCTTCTTGGGATCAACGGTAACAGCATTCGTGGGGCGCGGCTTAGTGGGCGCAGAGGGCGTCTGAGGCGTGCGGCCGAGCTTGCGCATCACGCGATCCCAGCGCGCATGGATGCTCTCGTTGTGGGCGCTCTTAAGGCCCAGCAGGGGCGCAGCCAAAATGGTCGGCGCAATAAACGTAATGAGGCGCCACAGCAGATAGCCGGCGGTCGAAGCCGACCCAAAGAAATGACCCAAGAACAATGCAAAGCCGCCCTCAGCGCCACCGGTTCCACCGGGCAAGGGGACCGCAGAGCTCAGCAGCTGGACAAAGGCGCTCGCGGCCATGACCGAGAAAAAGTCGACCTCGTGGTGGCCAAAGGCAAGCATCAGGAAATACGGAACCAGATAGAAAAACGCGAGCTGCAGCATGGTAATAAACACGGTGAGCAGCATGGAAGAAAAATGTCCGGCCGAAAGCTTGAACTTCTCGGAGAAGGAGTAGATCTCGCCATCGACAAACGTGCGCCATCCCTCGATCTTAGTGGCCGAGACGCCTATGCGCTCGAGCCAATTAATGATGCAATGGGCGACGCGCGTGACGGTCTTAGGCATGAGCGCGACGGCGAAGATTCCCAGCAAGATGCAGCAGTGTCCGCCAAAGCTAAAGACGCACAGCAGCGTCATGTCGCCATAGCGCTCGGCGAAAAACGGCATGCGAGCAAGCAGGAGGATAGCGCCCCAGGCAACGAGGCCAAACTGGTACACGATAAAGCGCGTGAACTGCGTGGCGCCGGCCTCGCCGACATTTTGGCCCGCTTTGGTCAGGCGGTAGATCTGAGCAGGGGTCGAGCCCATCATCATGGGCGTCAGGTTGCCAAAGAAGATGCCGCTCGCCTCGACCGAGATCAGGTCGCGGATGCCGACGGGTGAATATGGGTCGAGCCAGACGGCGATCGCATAGGCCACAATGCCAAAGAACAGATACATGAACATGCAAAGACACGCGACAACGAGCCATGGCGCCTGGACGCTCGACATTGCGGCCCAGAACTGTCCCATCTGACCGGTTACCACCAGATAGACGATATAACCCACCAGCACAACGCCGATAAAGATGGCGCCGCGGCGTGCGCTCTTATTGTCATCGCCGCCCGAAGCCTCAACCTCGACCTGGGGCTTGGACGTATGCTGAGAGGACTCCGTCATGAGACTCCTTCTAACAGTCAAAATATCTTGGATATTGTACCCGTAAGGGCCATAGGCAGAACGCAAAGCTCTGGTTCAAACGGGAATTGCAGACGGTTGTTTGAAAATAAAAAACCCGGCCTTCTATGGGAAGACCGGGTATGAGATGCATGGTAGCCCGTACCAGATTCGAACTGGTGATCTCCGCCTTGAGAGGGCGGCGTCCTAAACCGCTAGACGAACGGGCCATAAGCCTCAGCAGAAAAGAAGTGGTAGCCCGTACCAGATTCGAACTGGTGATCTCCGCCTTGAGAGGGCGGCGTCCTAAACCGCTAGACGAACGGGCCACATGACATCTGCACTGCCGTGCTGCGAGGA
>ENA-OQJR01000212-OQJR01000212.1-human-gut-metagenome-genome-assembly--contig:-NODE-212-length-18500-cov-5.398139_pt1 | contig 18500 bp, 14 predicted proteins | sample MGYA00242614_ERZ504781 | MGnify/ENA primary metagenome ERZ504781 (study PRJEB26092, sample SAMD00036365) | human gut metagenome | host: Homo sapiens | study: EMG produced TPA metagenomics assembly of...
GGATCGTTAACATCCTTTTCGAGCTGCTCAAGCTCATCCAGACCTTTGCGGTCGACTGGGGCCTGTCCATCATCATCCTGGTGGTCATCATCCGTCTGCTGCTGACGCCGCTCATGCTCAAGTCGACAAAGTCGACGGCGCGCATGCAGGTGCTGCAGCCCAAGATGCTCGAGATCCAGGAGCGCTACGCTGACGATCCCCAGCGTCAGGCCGAGGAGATGCAGAAGTTCTACAGCGAGAACAAGTTCAACCCCATGGCTGGTTGTCTGCCGCTGTTGATCCAGATGCCTGTCCTGTTCGCCCTGTTTACGCTGCTGCGTAACCTGCCGCAGTACTTTAGCGACGGCACGTTCTCGTTCTTCAACATCCTGCCTGACCTTACCACCACGCCGAGCGCTTCCTTTGCCGATGGCTTTATGGTTGCGCTGCCTGCACTGGTTTGCCTGATTCTGTTCGCTGTCTTGACCCTGATTCCGCAGCTGTATATGTCTCGCAATCAGACCGGTCAGCAGGCCCAGAGCATGCGCATGATGGCCGTCGTCATGACCGTCATGATGCTTTGGATGGGCTGGAGCCTGCCCGTCGGCGTTCTGCTGTACTACGATGTGTCTTCTGCCTGGCAGGTTATCCAGCAGATCTTCGTGACGCAGAAGGTTATCGACAAGGCTAAGGCCGATGAGGAGGAGCGCCTCAAGAACGCTCCGCTGCAGGTCGAGGTTACCCGTCGCGAGAAGAAGCCGCGTCCGCACAAGAAGAAGTAGTGGGATAGTATTCTTATTTAGGTACCTAACTTTTGGAGTTCGTTATGTCTGAAGAGATCGTCGAGGATATGCTTGAGGAGGTTGCCCCGCGGGTCGCGGGCGATTATCCCGAGATTGCACAGCGTTACAAGGCTGGTGAAGAGCTGACCGATGAGGAGCTCGACACCATTGCCGATGTGGCTATTTCCATTCTGCGTTCCATCCTTTCGCACTTCGATGCGGCGAACTCACCCATCGATGAGTATGAGGGTGACGAGGGCGAGTTGATCCTGGACGTAACTGCTCCTGATCTTGCTGTTCTCATTGGCCGTCACGGACGTACCCTCGATGCTCTTCAAGTTATGTTCTCCCTGTTGGTGAGTCGCAAGCTTGGCTTTAGGTATCCGGTCGTCGTCGACGTCGAAGGTTATAAGATCCGTCGACAGGACAAGGTTGCTTCTATGGCCCAGTCCGCTGCCGAGCGCGCTATTCGCACTCATAAAAGTGTTTCCTTGCCGCCTATGAATGCCTACGAACGTCGACTGGTTCATATTGCCCTTCGTGGTAACGATGCTGTCGACACGCATTCTGAGGGCTCTGACCCCGATCGCCATGTTGTGATTGTTGCTCGATAATCTTCTCGAGTCTATGCTAAGGGGACGTGGTTTCCACGTCCCCTTTTTTTGTCAAAAGTTCTCGATACACTGATTTTTGTCAGAAAGGAGTCGTCTTGTTTGTGTTATCTGATGAGCAGGCAAGCCAAATGCTGAGCCGTCTAATTTCGTATTGTAAAGACTATTTTTTGAAGGTCTCCGACGATAGCCTTCGTGTCTGTATCCAGCATCTTGATCTTGTTCTGGAGGCCAATAAGACTACCAATCTAACGCGCATCCTGAATGTTGATGACGCAGCCGTCCTTCATATTCTGGACTCACTTGTTTTGCTGCCCTATATTGATAAAGCTCCTGAAGGTGCTTTGCTTGATATGGGTACCGGTGCTGGATTCCCAGGTATTCCGTTGACTGTTGCAAGTGGACGAAAGGCTATCTATATCGATTCTGTTGGCAAGAAAGTTGATGCAGTTAATTCCTTTGTTAAGGAGCTTGGTCTTAAGCATGCTCACGCTGTTCACAATCGTCTTGAAGAATATGCTCGATCCCATAAGAAGCAATTTGCTGTTGTTACCGCCCGCGCGCTCGCACCATTACCGGTTCTTGTTGAGTATGCATCTCCTTTTCTAAAAGATGGTGGCCTCTTTGTCATTACGAAGGGGAATCCATCTGATGAAGAGCTTCAATCTGGTCTTGCGGCTGCAAAGATATGCGGCTTTACCACGCTTATGACGGACGACCTTGATTTGCCGAATGGTCTGGGTCACCGTGAATTTATTATCCTTAAAAAGACTCGTCAGGCATCTGTTTCTCTTCCGCGCGCCAATGGCATGGCAAAAAAGAATCCGCTTGCCTAGATGTTTCACGTGAAACATAATGGATAGTGTCGATTGCAATGTTTCACGTGAAACATTGTAATCGGTGTCGAATCGGATTGTTTCACGTGAAACATCCTCCATGCAACAGCTTTAAATACACCAGGAGGGACCGTGGGATTTCGCGACGTTAAGCGTTCTAAGAGCGCAAAAGACACGCGTATCATCGCTATCATCAACCAAAAAGGGGGCGTAGGTAAGTCCACCACAGCTGTAAATCTTGCAGCGGCGTTGGGTGAACTGGGCCGAAAGACGTTAATTGTCGATTTTGACCCACAGGGTAATAGTACGAGTGGTTTTGGAATCGAAAAAGAAGAGCTCGATCACTGCATCTATGATGCATTGCTGAACGATGTTCCGGCAGAATCGCTCGTTCTTGATACAAATTGCAATAAAGTTTTTGTAATTCCGGCTACTATCCAGCTTGCAGGTGCGGAAATCGAACTTGTCAGTGCGATTGCCCGTGAAACTCGCTTAAAGGATCTACTTGAGCCTGTTCAGGATGAGTTTGATTTTATATTTATCGACTGTCCGCCATCGCTTGGTTTGCTAACCATTAATGCGTTAACAGCTGCGGATAGTGTTTTGATTCCTATTCAGTGCGAATATTACGCACTCGAAGGTGTCACAAAGCTGCTTGAATCGATGAAGATGGTTAAAACACGCCTAAATAAGAGTCTTGATACTTATGGCGTACTTATGACTATGTACGATTCGCGCACATCGCTTTCGAACCAGGTTGTGGAAGAGGTTCAATCGTATTTTGGTGACAAGGCATTCAAGACCTTGATTCCACGTACAGTTAAAATTTCAGAAGCACCCTCGTTCGGTGAGCCTGTAATTACCTATGCGCCACAGAACAAGGGCGCAAAGGCGTATATGAACCTTGCTAAAGAGGTGATTAAGCGTGCCTAGCCCTAAGAAGCGCGGTGGCTTGGGTCGTGGACTCAATGCGCTGGTCTCAGAAGCTGAATATGAGACTGGTGGATCTACAGCGTCAGCATCAAATGCTGCTTCGGAAACTAAGCTTCCAATCGAAGACATCGTTCCGAACCCAAATCAGCCACGAATTCATTTCAATGAGACCGAGCTTCGAGAGTTGAGTGAGTCAATTCAGGAGCATGGCGTTCTTCAGCCGCTTCTTGTGCGCAAGCACGGTAATGGCTATGAGATTATCGCGGGTGAGCGCCGTTATCAGGCTTCGAAACTTGCGGGTCTTGAGGAGCTCCCTGTCATAATTAAAGATGTTGATGATGAGCAGATGCTTGCACTCGCGCTGATTGAAAACCTTCAGCGTTCTGACCTTAACCCTGTCGAAGAGGCTAAGGGATATCGACAGCTCATCGATGCGAGTGGTATGACTCAGGAAGCCTTGTCAAAGGCTGTCAGCAAGTCTCGCTCTGCAATTACCAATTCGTTGCGCCTGCTTGATCTTCCAGAGGTAGTTCAGCAGATGGTCTTCGAAGGCAAGTTGACTGCTGGTCATGCTCGTGCAATTCTTGCGGTTCCGTATGAGGATGCACGCATTAAGCTTGCTGAGAAGGTTGTTGCAGAGGGATTGTCTGTCCGTGCGACAGAAAATCTTGCTCCATTGTTTTCTGCCGGAGAGACGCCCAAAGCGCCTCGCCCCGCAACACCTCAGTCTTTTAAAAAAGCTGCACGCGTTCTGCGTCAGGTGTTTAACACAAACGTTCGCGTAAAGAGCTCGCGCGGTAAGAATAAGATCGAGATTGAGTTTAAGGATGAGGAAGAGCTGTCTCGTATTCTTGGCGAGATGATTCAATTTGAAAAGGGAGATCAGGATGAAGAATAAGGTTCTGACTGCTCTTGCCTTGGCTGCAACGGTAGCGGTTGGTGCATTTGCGGGATTTAAGGTCGCAACAGATGATGAATTGCGTGGTCGTTTGCTTCGCGGAGCGCAGGATATCGTCGATACATCCAAAAAGAAAATGGATGTTATGACTGAGGATGTCGCTATGCGTACAGCTCAGGTAACTAAGAATCCCAAGATTAATCAAGATTGGGTTAATCATCAATGGGAAAATGTAGGCTTTTAGGTACCTAACAATCATTAGCCTTTTTTGAAGGGGTCCTTGTCTGAACACCAGAACAAGGACCCCTTATTTCTTGCGGAAAAGATGTTGAACAATCGCGCGATGCAGATTAGCGATAGATATGAAACAGCCCCGGTTGCAATTAAACAACCGGGGCTGTTCGATGTTTCACATGAAACGTTTAGGTTGGTCTCCCCTACGCGTTCTTCTGAACCTTGAAGCGCTGTTTGAGTTGCCCGCAAGCAGCGTCGATATCGTTGCCGCGAGAGTTGCGGATCGTGGTCTCAATGCCACGTGACTCAAGACGACGCTGGAGGTCTTCCACCTTATGGATCGGCGACGGCTTGAGAGGGCTGCCCTCGATATCGTTGAGCTGAATCAGGTTGACGTGGCACAGTGTGCCCTCGCAGAAGTCGCAGAGCGCCTGCATCTCGGGGTTTGTGTCGTTGACGCCTTCGATCATGGCGTACTCATAAGTTGGGCGGCGGCCCGTCTTTTCGGTGTAGAGCTGCAGTGCCTCATGAAGGCGCAGAAGCGTGTACTTCTTGACGCCAGGCATAATCTTGTTGCGCGTGGACTGGATGGCGGAGTGCAACGACACAGCGAGCGTAAACTGCTCGGGAATGTCGGCAAACTTACGAATACCAGGAATAACGCCGCTGGTGGAGACGGTGAGATGGCGCGCCCCGATACCAATACCGTCAGGGTCATTAAGAATGCGCAGCGCCTTGAGGACCTCGTCGTAGTTGGCAAACGGCTCGCCCTGGCCCATAAACACGACGCTCGTTGCGCGCTCGCCAAAGTCGTTGGAAACGTGGAGTGCCTGGTCAACGATCTCCTGGGCGGTCAGTGAGCGCTTGAGGCCGTTTAGACCGGTAGCGCAAAAAGCGCAGCCCATGCCGCAGCCGGCTTGGGTGGATACGCAGACAGACAGCTTGTTGCGGCGAGGCATGCCGACTGTCTCGACGGAGATGCCGTCGTGGTACTCGAGTAGGTATTTACGAGAGCCATCCTTAGACACCTGCTTGGTGAGCTCGGTCGGCGTGTCGAAGGCAAATGCCTCCTTCAGCTGCTCGCGGAAGGCCTTGGGAAGGTTGGTCATGTCATCAAACGAACAAACGTTCTTCTCAAAAACCCATTCGATGAGCTGCTTTGCGCGAAAAGCGGGTTGGCCAAGTTCGGCGACAAGTTCGCGAATATCGTTTTGGCTCAAGTCGCGAATGTCCTGAGATTTAGTCCTGGGATTCATGGAAGCCTTTCGATTTTGGGGAAACGTAGAGGGTATCGCTACAATATGGTATCAGCTGCAGGGATTATAGAGGAGGAGTCTGCCCATGCCGGGTAAAAGCCTAGAGAACATGCACGTAGCGGTCTTGGCGGGCGGCCATTCCGCCGAACGCGAGATTTCGCTCAATTCTGGAAAGAATGTCGTGGTGGCACTGAAGGAGGCCGGCTACACCTCGGTGGAGCTGCTCGACACCGCCGCCGATGACTTTATGGTGACTATGGCGACCGGTGGCTTCGACGTGGCGTTTATCGCCATGCACGGCGCCGGCGGCGAGGATGGCGCCATGCAGGGGGCCATGGAGACGCTGGGTATCCCCTACACGGCGTCAGGCGTGCTCGCCAGCGCATGTGGCGCCGATAAAGAGGTTTCAAAGCTTCTGTATGCCAAGGCGGGCATCCCCATTGCCCCCGGCCTGGCGCTTGAGGCGGGCGACGAGGTCGATATCGATCGTATCGTCGAGATTTGTGGCGAGCGGTGCTTTGTAAAGCCCGCCGTCAACGGCTCCAGCTACGGCATTTCGCTCGTCCACGAGCCCTCAGAGCTGCCGGCGGCAATCGCCAAGGCTTTCGAGTACGGCGATAAAGTGCTGGTCGAAAAGTGCATCGAGGGAACCGAGATCACCGTGGGCGTGTACGGCGAGGACGACGTGCGCGCGCTGCCGATTGTGGAGATTCGCAAGCCTGAGGACTGCGAGTTCTACGACCTGGATGTAAAGTACGTCGACCCCACAGACATCCACCGCATTCCGGCGCAGATTTCGCCCGAAAACTATGCGCGTGCCCAGGAACTTGCCTGTGCGGCCCATAAGGCCCTCGGCTGTCTGGGCGTTTCGCGCAGCGATTTTATCGTGAGCGAGGACGGCCCTGTCATTCTCGAGACCAACACCATTCCCGGCATGACCGATACGTCGCTGTATCCCGATGAGATTCGCCATACCGACGACATGACGTTCCCGCAGGTGTGCGACAGCCTGATCCGTATGGGTCTCCGCCGGGCGGGCGCTGCATGCTAATCGAGGACGCCGTATCTCCTGGAACGCCGCAGTTCGTCATCGATTCTTACGCCACGCTCGCCGAGCGCGCTAAGACGCAATCGTTTGGCCTCATCGAGGAGGACGTAATCGTCCTCGATACCGAGACCACGGGTCTTTCGGTGCAGGACAATGAGTTAATTGAGATTTCCGCGGCCCGTCTTTCGGGCCGCGAGATCGTCGACCGGTTCGATACCTTCGTGCACCCCAAGCAGCTGATTCCCGCCGAGATTACCGAACTCACGAGCATTACAAACGCCGATGTGGTGGATGCCCCATCGGCCGTCGATGCCGTGGCCGCTCTCGCCGATTTTGTCGGCGGCTGCCCGGTGATTGCGCATAACGCCACCTTCGACCGTTCGTTTATCGAGTCGGTCAAGGGCGGTGTCAACGTCAGCGACATCTGGATCGATTCGCTGGCACTGTCGCGCATCGCACTTCCGCGCTTGGCCTCGCACAAGCTGTCTTTTATGGCCGACTTGTTTGGGTGCGATTCGGTGTCGCATCGCGCGAACGCAGACGTTGATGCCCTGTGCGGTGTGTGGCGCGTGCTGTTGGTTGCGCTTACCGACCTGCCTTCGGGCCTTATGGCGCGCTTGGCGGACATGCACGCGGACGTGCCTTGGTCCTATCGCCCCATTTTTCTTTTTTGGCCGGCCAGAACCCGGGTTCGATATTTTCGCTCAGCGCCGCTCGTGCTGACGTGCTCAAGGCCGATCGCGCAGACGATCGCGTTGATGCGGACGAGTTGCCGGTCCTTAAGATGCCGAGCCGTGAAGAGATCGAGGCGGATTATGCCCCCGGTGGCCTAGTCAATCGCATGTATCCCACTTACGAGCCGCGTGATGAGCAGATCGCGATGGCGCTCGAGGTCCGTGACGCGCTCGTTACGGGAACGCATCGCGTGATTGAGGCGGGGACGGGCGTCGGCAAATCGATGGCTTACCTGGTGCCTTTTGCCGAGGCCGCACGCCGCAACAACATCACGGTTGGTATTGCGACCAAATCGAACAATCTTGCAGACCAGCTCATGTACCATGAGCTGCCAAAGCTCGCCGAACAGCTGGACGGGGGCCTGTCGTTTTGTGCACTCAAGGGCTATGACCACTATCCGTGTCTACGCAAGCTCGAGCGCATGAGCCGTGGTCAGGTTGAGATCACCACCAAGCGCGATCCTGCTGACACGCTCACGGCGGTTGCGGTGATCATGGCGTATGTGTGCCAATCTGCCGATGGCGACCTCGATTCGCTCGGCATTCGCTGGCGCAGCGTCAACCGTCCCGACTTTACGACGGCTTCGCGCGAGTGTGCTCGTCGTCTGTGTCCGTTCTTCCCTGACAAATGCCTGGTCCACGGGGCGCGCCGCCGAGCGGCACATGCCGATGTGGTGGTCACCAACCATTCCCTGCTGTTCCGCAACGTGGCCGCCGAGGGAAGGATTTTGCCTCCGATTCGTCACTGGGTGGTCGACGAGGCCCATTCCATCGAGCGTGAGGCCCGTCGCCAATGGGCGCGCGTGGTTTCGGCAGATGAGTCGCGCGTGCTGTTTGAGCGCTTGGGTGGGTCGAGTGCCGGCGCGCTGAGTCAGGTTTCCCGTGACCTGGCCACTTCCGAGGGCTCCACGCTCTACCTGGGACTCACCGCCAAAGCAACGTCGACGGTTGCCCGCGCGAGCATGGCGATTGCCGATGTGTTCGATGGCGTGCGCGAGCTTGGCCGCCGTGCCCGCGGGGGCTATGACAACGCGAATCTGTGGATTGGTCCCGAGCTGCGCGAGTCGGATGACTGGCACGATTTTTTGCAGTCGGCCTATACCGCAATTGATGCACTGGACCAGGCGGATAAAAGCGTAGACGCGCTGGTGCAAGCTGTCGCTGCCGATAAGCCCGAGGTCGTCGTTGACCTGGGCGACATTTCGCGCCGTCTGCACGAGTTGGTCGAGAATCTCAAGCTCATCATTGAGGGTACGGATGAGCACTATGTGTACTCACTGCAGGTTAACCGCCGGCTGCGAGCGGGCGGGGAGTCTATGACCGCCGAGCGCATCGACATCGGCGAGGCCTTGGCGAACGAGTGGCTGCCCGAGGTGCACACAGCCATCTTCGCTTCGGCGACCATGACGGTGTCTAAGAGCTTTGAGCACTTCAACCATGCCGTCGGCCTCGATCGCATCGGTGCGTCGACATCCTCATCGCTACACCTGGATTCGAGCTATGACTTTGACTCGAATATGGCCGTGGTTGTGGCGGGGGTACATTCCTGATCCGCGCGATCGCGAGCGCTATCTGTCGGCGCTCGAGCGTGTGCTGGTCGATGCCCATTTCGCCATGGGTGGATCGGTGCTCACGCTCTTCACCAACAGGCGCGATATGGAGGACCTGTATGCCCGCGTCGAGCCCAAATTGGCGCGAGCGGGCCTGGAGCTCAATTGCCAGCAACGCAACTCGTCCCCGCGTCGCCTGCGCGATCGGTTTATCAACGAGCCGACTTCATCGCTCTTTGCGCTCAAGGCCTTTTGGGAGGGCTTTGACGCCAGCGGCGAGACACTGCGTTGCGTCATTATCCCCAAGCTGCCGTTCTCGAGTCCCACGGATCCTCTTTCGTGTGAGCGCAACCTGCGCGAAGACCGCGCCTGGGCGCGCTACTCGCTGCCCGAGGCGGTGCTCGAAGTCAAGCAAGCCGCCGGCCGTCTCATCCGCTCGTCAACCGATTGCGGTGTGCTCATCTTGGCAGATCCGCGCTTGGTGACAAAGGGCTACGGCAAGAAGTTCTTGACGTCGCTGCCCACGACTTCCTACCAGCGTATCGAGTCGGCACAGATCGGTCATTATTTGCAGCTGTGGCGCGCACGCCACGAGCGACGCCGTTAAAGCGGGCAGGTCAGGCTCTTCGCCATATCGCATAGACGCAATGCCTGGGCGGGGTCATCCAGTATGCGGATGGCTCCGCCCGCTGCGATTACCTGGCAGAACAGCCAGTGCTCTGACCCATAACGCACGGTCACCGTTGCCATGTCTGCCCCGTTTGGCTCAATCGACATGATGCCGGCCCAGTCTAGGCGCTCTGCCATGTCGAGCGGCATGAGGAGTTTTGCGCTCTGCTCCGCTTTGGAAAGGGATTCGTGGAGGGATGCGGACGCGGGCGCGTGGCGCTCCACAGAATCGTCGGTAAGGGTAAGGCCTTCGATTTTGTCCATGCGGTAGGAGCGCTGCTTATCGACTTCGACATCCCAGGCAATCAGATATGTTTGGTCGCCATGCGTCGCGATGCGCAGGGGGTCGATGAGACGCTCACGCGGTCGTGTGTCGTCCATCGAACGGTAGATGATGCGGCATCGAACGCCGTCTTGAATCGCGCAGTTCAGCTGTTGCCAGTGTGATCCTCGGGCAACGGTATCGACGACGCGCTGGTTGTAGCCGAGTTTCTCGGGTAGGAGGGCGTGTCGGATACGCTCTGCTGCCCGAGAGTCGATTCCCATCGATTCGAGTTCGTGGTTGAGCACGGCACCTTCGGCGGCACTTAGGCGCAAGGGCAGCACACGCCCCGCATCGCCTGTCAGGATGATGCACTCGCCGTGGCGCTCGCAGATGATGCGTGCGCCCGACTCACGGTCAGCGAGGGTCGAGACGATATCGATAATTTCGTCGAGCGCCGCACCCGTGATATCAAAACGGCTGCAGATATCCCCTCGTGTCATACCGGTCTCACCGGCAGCGTAGAGGGCCTCCATGATGTCAATCGCACGCGAGAGCCTTTGCTCGCTGGTGAGTTTACGCACGGGCATGCTCGTGCACCGTCCTTTCGATGAGGTGGTTCCACGCCAGTTTAAGTGCATCGGGGGCAACGGGTCTCATGCCGTCCATGGCGTGCTCCATACAAAACGAGGCAGCGGCATTAAGGTCGCGCACGCCGACGGTCCAGGTCCAACCCTCTTCGGTGTGTGTGAGCTCCCCGCGACCGCGCGTTAGGCCGCTGACCATGTCGGCCTGGGCTTGCGGGGCAAACGAAAAGGTCGCCATAACGGGCTTGCAATCGGCAAAATCAAACTCAAAGAACAGGCGATCGTTCAGGTTAAAGTCGGCGGGGATGGAGTAAGCCTTCGAGGGGCGCCATGCGCGAACGATACGGTCGCAGCGAAACGTCCTGATTTCATCGGTGGCGTTGTCGAGTCCGCAAAAATACGCCACACCCTCGTGCTCAAACATGCCGTATACGCAGACGGTGCGTTCTTTTTGCTCCCCGTGCCCGTTTTGATACAAAAAGCGCAGTGCGCAGCGTTCGGCGAAAGCGCTCCACACCGCATCGACGGCGGGTAAGCGACGGGCGGGAGGCTCTTCTGCGGTCGATGCGCCGGTGAGGTAGGCGATCTTGGAGCGTATGTCTGCAAGCGGCGTGGCAAACGCGGCCGAACCGGTCGCAAGGGTCTGGTCGATAGCGTCGAGCAAGATGTCCGCGTCGTCTGCGGTGATGAGGCCACCGGCCGCAAACGTGTGCTCGCGATCGATGGTCCACGCGCTTTCTTCGGTTTCTTGGGCGCCCGCTGCGCGAACTTCCTTGATCGTGATTCCGCGTTCGAGGAGTTTTTCGCGATCGCGGCGAAACTTGCGCTTGTCCGAGTCGATATTGCCCGACCCATAGCCAAGATCGGAATCCAGGACAATTTGCTCTGTGGTCAATGGCTCGGGAGAGCTGTTGAGGACAAAGAACAGATTGAGGATGCGCTGGGCGGTCTTGTCGAAACCGGGTTCCGGCGCCCCATTTTTATTCGTTACGGTTGTATCGCTTGCCGTCATAGAATCCTCGCATGGGAAGGTGTTTGATGTCATGATTTTAGTCCGATATGGAGATTAGGCTATATCCTTGTCCGCTTGGGGCGTTAAGATGCCCAGAATTCGGCCGTTTGCGCCCGCTCGGGGTATACTTTCGACTATATACGGTTCTAATGTGCATACATTGGGCCTATTTGTCGGATTATGGATGTGGAGCGCATATGGCGAACACCCAGAACTATATTAACCACCTGTTGCAGAACACTGGCATCACGCCGGCGTGCAGCGAAGAAGAGCGCTTGGCTGCCGAAGATATCGCTCAAATTTTCCGCAACCACGGCTTTGATCCCGAGGTGCAGGAGTTTAATGCTCCCGCGCCGAGCAGGATGGCGTTTGCCGTTACGGGCATTCTGGCATTCGCCGGTGCCCTGCTTATGGGCATCGGTGGCGGTATCGGCTTAGTCGGCACCCTGTTGGCCATTGTCGGAGCCGTGCTCTATGTGCTCGAGCGAACCGGGCGCCCCGTGATCTCGCGCCTGGGCAAGACGGGCGTGAGCCAAAATGTCATCGCCTATCACAAGGCCTCTGGCCCGCTTGCCTCTCCGCGCAATCGCCCGGTTGTCGTCGTCGCGCACTATGACTCCCCGCGCGCCGAACTGCTCGCTCGCGAGCCCTATGCGCCGTACCGAGCGCTGATCGCCAAATTGCTCCCGATTGCCACGATTGCTCCCGCGGCTATTGCCATCCTGCGCATCTTGCCGCTTCCCGGCGCGTTGAAGGTCCTGCTGTGGATTGTCGCGATCCTTGCCTCCCTCGTGGCGCTCGCCAATGCCGCCAATATCATTTCCAATCGTTTTGTCCTTCCCTACACGTCCGGCTCGGTTTGCAACAAGTCCTCTGTTGCCGCCATGCTGGGTGTCATGGATAACGTCGCCCCCTATCAGGGTGAGAACGAGTTCCCTGACGATATTCCGTTTGACACGTATTTTGGCGAGCAGGAGCGTCGCGCCGAGGAGATGGCGCGCGCGGCAGCCGAGTACGCCGCGGCCCAGCAGCAAAACGATTACGGCAATACCATCGAGTACGAAGAGCCTGCCTATACCGAGGATGAGTATGGCCAGCCGGTCGCTCCCGAGGGTGAGCAGGGCGAGGCTTTTGATGAGCAAATCGATGGATTCGAAGGTGCTTCTGCCGACGAGACCCTGATTGGCGTCATTGCACCCGAGTCCCAGGTCCAAGATATTCCGGCCGAGGAGCCCGTTGCAGACGAGTCCGCTGCCGAGTCGGCAGAGGAGCCTGCCGCGGCCGAGCAGGCCGAGCCCGAGCCCAAGCTTTATCGCAATGCCGCCGGCAACATCCGGTTTGGCTCGGATGCCATCCGTGCCCTGGGAATGCTTCCCGAGTCCTGCACGCTCGATTACGAGGAGGGCGAGGAGCCGACGTTCGAGCCCGCGCCCCAGCCCGATCCGGTCGTGGCTGCGCAGCCCGATGAGGCCAATGCCGTCGAGACGGAAGCCGATGCGGAGACTGCTATCGATCCCGCAGCCGGTCTAGACGTCATGGCGCCTGCCCCGGCGCCCGAGGAGCTCGATAATACCGAGGACGACTACGATGCGTATCCGCAGCGTGTGTCCTACGAGAGCGACACCGATTTTTCTGCCGAGCTTCCGTTGACGACGCCCCATGCCGATATCGCTTCCGCGTTTTCTTCGATCGGTGCCAGCGCCTCCCATTTCTTTAAGGGGGCATTCGAAAAGGGCAAGAAACTCGTTGACGACTTTGAGGAAAAGCGCGCCGCTGCCCGCGAGGCAGCCGAGCGCGAGGCTGCAGCCCAGCAACAGGCGGCCGAGGCCGAGCGCGAGCGCGCGGCACAGGAATTTGAGCAAAACGACGCCGAGCAGCCGGTATCTGTTGATGTTGCCGACGCCACGACGTCTTTCGAGGCGCCGCAGCCTTCGCCTGCGGATGTTGCCGGGGAGACGGCGACTTTCGAAACCCAACAGCCGGTCGACAGCACTGTGTCGTTTGATGCCACGATGACGTTTGAGAAGCAGGGCACCGCTATCGCCGAGCCCCTTTCCGCTCCTGTCGAGGACGAGCCCGCTGCGCCCGATACGGTCGAGGATCAATCTGTGGCGGAACAGGTCGCTGCGGACAGCTCCGAGCAAGAGCCTGAGCCCGTGGCCCCCGAAGCTCCGCAGGCGGATGAGTCGAGGCCCTACTCTACGCAGATCTTCACCATGCCCGCGCCGAGTGATCCCGGCGCCACGGTTGCCAATGCTGCTCCGTCGCAGGCCGAGACGGTCGATGCTCTGATGGCTCAAATCTCGTCTCAGGCGTCGCCGCGCCCGAACATGAACGTTCCCGACCCGGCATCCGCGCCGGCTCCCATGCCCTCTGCGTCTCCGCTGGCCTCGGTCCCCGATCCCTCGATGCCTTCGATGCAGCAGGCCAATGTCGCCTCGCGCACCTCGCTGTTCGACCTTCCCGACCCTTCGGCTCAGGTTAACGATCCCTTCGCGACGGCACAGGGGCCCGAGCCCACATCGGCTCCGGTTGTTCCCCCCATGCCGGTCAGCTCGGATGTTCAGCCGCTTGAGACTATCTCGGCTCCTGCCGCTCCGGCCGCCAAGCCGCAAAAGCGCGGCTTGGGCGGTCTGTTCGGTCGCAAAAAGAAAAACGAGCAGGACAGCATGAGCGATTGGCTTGGTGTCGAGGATGATTACGACGCCAAGAAGTCTGGTCGCGGTATCGGCTCGTGGGATAACTTCGAGGATGACGACGACGGCTGGAAGGGCGGTGCCACGTCTTCCGATGGAGCTTCCGCCGAGGATATGCTCGCTGCCGTTGCCTCCATGGGCGATGACGAGCTGCTTGGCCACGACATCTGGTTTGTGGCTACAGGCGCTTCCGATTGCGACGGCGCCGGCATGAAGGCGTTCCTGGCCGCGCATCGCGACAAGCTCCGCGGCGTGTTCTTTATCAACCTTGAGTCCATTGGTGCCGGTAGGCTTTCGGTCGTGACGGTCGAGGGCGAGCAGCAGCTGCTCAAGGGTGACCGACGCATCATGAACTTGGTCAACAAGGTGTGCAAGTCGTTCCATGTCGATTGCGGTGCATTTGAGATGCCCTATGCCAAGACCGATGCCTATGCTGCTCTCGAGGCAAGCCGACGCGCCCTTACCATTGCCGGCGTCGACGGCCCACGTTTGGCATGCGCTCACACTGAGGACGATCTGCCGTACAACGTCAATCCGACAAATATCGCTACGGTGTCCGAGGTCGTGACCGAGGTCATTCGTCGTTCGTAGGTTGACCTATAAGGAGTCTGCGTGTTTTCGTACATCAAGCGCCACTGGCCCGTCTATCTCATCTTGGCCCTGATCGCCATTGTCCTTGGTTTCGGGGCCGCGTATATCGTGGGCGTTAAAGGCTCAACGCCTGAGTCCACGATTAGCGAAGAAGTGGAGCACGAGCAGAGTTTGGGAGCCGATGGCATCTCCGAGTCCGATCAAGCGCTCATCGACGGTGGGTCTGCATCTGGGGAATAGCCATTTCGCCACGAACGAATAAGAGGCGAGCCGGGAGACGGGCTCGCCTCTTTTTTATTGCGTCAGCGACGTTTTGACGCCAGCTTTAGATGGGCAAACCAGATTGCCGCGGCGCCGGAGGTCACGAAGGCGGTGAGGCAGGCGGCAATGGGAAGGGAGCCCGTTGCCGGTAAATCTTGCGGCATGGCGCATCGCTGGATGACGCGATCCTCGTCATGTGATTCAAGGTTGCTACCGCCGCCATTGCGACAGAGGTCAACGCGAGCGCTGTTGGCGAGTGCGGTCTGAGGCGTGTAAGACGACGCGGCCTGCATATGGATGACGGCACCGTGAATATCCGAGTCAAGGACGGCGCTCACATCATCAAGGTCGTCATGCTCGTCTTTGAGGTCCTCGCGGGTCCAAGATTCTGCAGCGCCTCTTGTCGTGAAGTCGGCCGATACGGCCCCGTACTCAAGACGAATGCCCGTGACGGCGGTATCGTCCAAAAGAGCGAGCTCTTTTGCCTCGAGGGTGACCGACTCCGTTGTTGGGATATTGGCTTTCCAAAGATGCCAATCGCCGTAATCGACCATGCGCAAATCGTCACCTAGGAGCTTTTTGACCTCGTCCGTTTCGAGCCAGGGGTTGTCATGCCCGGCGCTGAGCGTTGCATTGGTCTGTTCGCCCGTATCGATACTTCCCACTGGAGACGTTCGATACCACACGTTGCAAAGACCGTCGATGTCCCCGGTCGCGACAGGGGTTTCGATGGCGATGAGTTTGGCAGTGCCTTCCTTGGCGCATTCGAGATCGTCAGTGATGGTGAATTCATCAACCCAGGTATTCGACTCATTTTTAGCATCGAGCGTATAAGAGAAGGAGCCGTCCGCATCGGATTGTGCCACGGCTCGGTTTTTGCCATCGCCGTTGGCGACGAGACCCTTACCGATAGGGCGGGCGATCTCTTGCCGCTTGTCGACTCTGCCCTCGATCTCGATGGGTGCGTCCTTCATGGTTACCGTCTGCACTTCTCCTGTGGCCTTAATTTCAAACGTCATGTCTTCGGCAAGGTCGTAAGTGCGCGGGGGCATCACTTCGCACAGGGTGTAGGTGCCGGGCAAAAGATGCTCGATGCGATGCGGTTTGTCAGAGGAGGTCCAAGCGTCAATTTCGGTTCCGTCGGCACCGTGGAGGGAGAGCCGGGCACCTTCCACTTCTTGTTTGCCGGTCAAATCTACTTTGGAGATGTCGATTTTGGTGTAGTCGTTAGAAACATCGAGGTGCGCATTGATCACGGGTGTTTCCTGACCGGCATACGACAGCTCGACGGTGTGGACGCTTTGGTCGAGCAGGTAACCTTCGGGTGCCTGCACCTCGATTACCTCATAGGTGGCGGTTCCGCACCCCAGTGAAAGATGAGTCGCGCACGCAAATCCCCGCTCGTCGGTCGTGATGGATGTGACGGTTTCGCCGTCCAGGGCAGCAATGCTGCCGTCGGGGCGCACGATATCGCCCGCGGCACGGATATCAAAAACAGCACCGGCAAGGGCGCGCCCACCTACGGCATCGTTCTTGACGATCTCGATGCTTCCTGTTGCCGCGTCGTCGTAAAACGAGGCGACCGCGACGGGCGTTAAGTTCATGTCGGCGGGAATCGTTATCTCCAGATCTTCACCAACAAGATACGGTTCCTTGGCGGAAGTCTCTCGTATGTAATACGTGCCCGGGTTAAGCGATTCGGGTAGGGTGACGGTGCCGGTTTCATCGGTCGTAAAGGTATTCATAACGGTATGGGCGGGATGCCAGGATGTTTGCGAGATGGGCTCACGGTCGCCGTTGAGCAGCTGAAAGGTGAACCCAGCGCGTGGTACGGCGTTGCCGGTCTGAGCATCGCGCTTCACGATTTGAAGATGTGTCGACAGGGCGTGGTTGTCTACGATGTACTGAAGCTCTGCGCCGTCCGTGATCTGCTCTGCTGTGATAGTCCATTCCCCTGCCTGCTTAAAGCCGTCGGGCACAGTGTCGACAACCTCACGAATGGTGTAGCCGGCACGGTCATACGGTATGGTTCCGCTGACGCCATCGGGGCGCTCTCCTGCGCCAAACCATGCTCCGGCCTGGTCTTTGGTCGATGCGAAGCCGTAGATATTGGTGGTCAGCGTTCCAACAACCTGCTGCGAAGTGTTGCTTGCCACTTCAAAGACCACGCCTTCCGCCGGCTGCTCTACACCAGATTCGTCACTATTACCGCAGTCCTTGAACTTTGAAATCTCGAGGTCAAAAGCGATGGGGATGTTGGGGATGCGACGCTCGAGTTCAACGACGCCCGCGTCTCCGAGCTGGTCGGCACCGATGGTATAGCTCCAGGTTTCATTGGAGGGCAGATAACCCTCGGGAGCTCTCGACTCATAGATGCTAAAGATGCCCAGGGGGATGTCGGTAAGTGTTGCCCGGCCGTCCTCATCCGTCGTGAGGGTGTGCGTCCAGCCCGGGGTAGACTGTGAGACGCAGGTGAACTCAGCGCCGGCAAGTGACGCGCTGACTTGAGGGCCTGCCCCTGTCGCGGCATCGACCTTTGCGATGCGCAGGGTAATGGTACCGGGCTGCTCATCGATGACGACATTCCCGCCGTCATTGCCGGTGGAAAAGGCGATGTGGTCACTCCTGGGGATATAACCCGCCGGAGCTTTGGTTTCGACCAGGTAATATGCCGCGTTGGGCAAAAGTGTCGCCTGCGCGCGACCGCTGCTGTCCATCTGGATGCTGCCGACACGCTTGTCGCCGACGCTCTCATAGATGTCGAACCTCGCTCCGTCGAGCCTGTAGGTATCGTTTTCGCTCGTGATGGCGGCGTTGGCTGACTGTTTTTGGAAGGATACGGAGACGGCCGGGAGCACGTAGAGCATGTCTTGACGTTTACTGCCGCCCGACACAGCTCCCAAATAGCGCCGCGCGCGATGCGGTGCGGCTTTAATGCTTCCCGACTTGGCGCCGTCGTGGAGCCAGCGCGCTGCGGCAACGACCTCATTGTCGCCGGAAAAATTTCCCCTCTCTGCGACGCCCCGGGCGGTTGTATATGAGAATGATCCGTCGGTATGGGTGGTGCCGTTGAGCATCCAGACGGCAAGTTGGGTTGCGGCACGTGCTCGATCGGGGGATAGGTTATGCCCGCCAAAGGATGTGGCGGTGGGGTAGCCATGACAGATGATGGCCGCGAATTCGTCTTCGAGCCATACCCAGCCCTGATTGTAGGTGAGCCAGGGTCCGCCCGGTGTGCTAGGGCCAAAGCGCTCCTGGTTCATGCAGTAGGCAATCGAAGAATCCTGTGCCTCGTATTTGCCAACTTCAAAAGGACCGCATTCATTGCTGATAGTGCGGAATCCGAGCGATTCATAACCGTCGACGGCGAGCGCGGCATCCGGTGTCATGCAGCCTAAAAGTAAAAAGAGGACTAGGAGCAGCGATCCTGCTGTGATTGCGCTGTGGACAGAGTGCGTGGGTGCGTTGGACATGGCTGCTCCTTATCCCTCGTGCGCCGCACGGGGAGGCTGCGACGCGTAGGATGAGGCTACCCCCGAGGTTCATGCGGGTAAGTACCGG
>ENA-OQJR01000215-OQJR01000215.1-human-gut-metagenome-genome-assembly--contig:-NODE-215-length-18406-cov-2.499043_pt1 | contig 18406 bp, 20 predicted proteins | sample MGYA00242614_ERZ504781 | MGnify/ENA primary metagenome ERZ504781 (study PRJEB26092, sample SAMD00036365) | human gut metagenome | host: Homo sapiens | study: EMG produced TPA metagenomics assembly of...
GTTCCACTTCGCTCCACAAACGCGAACTTGTCAGGGTGAGGCCCTTCCATCTTGCTGCCGCAAGACCGTTCTGTCGCTTAAAAGCCCCACTGGGGCTTTCATTGTTCCGCTTCGCTCCACAAACGCGAACTTGTCAGGGCGAGGCCCCTCCATCTTGCCGCAGGCAAGATGGAGGGGCCTCGCCCCGACAAGTTTCGATTTGTTGAATCAAGTATAGCATATTGCGAAACAAAAAAAGCAAAGCTGTGAATGCATGATATTATCCCGACATTGAACAAAACTGCGCAGAATCAGTACAATAAAACATAGCTATCCGCAAATTTTTTGCATGAGAATAAAGGAGCGTTTTTCTATGCCGAGCAATAAAGTCCGCACCCGTTTTGCGCCGTCGCCCACGGGTTATATGCACGTTGGCAACCTGCGCACTGCCCTGTACACCTACCTGATGGCAAAGCACGAGGACGGCACCTTCATCCTGCGCATCGAGGATACCGATCAGGGCCGCTATGTGGAGGGCGCTGTGGATGTCATCTACAACACCCTGCGGGAGACCGGTCTGCTGTGGGACGAAGGCCCGGACATCGGCGGCCCCGTGGGCCCCTATGTGCAGAGCGAGCGCATGGGCATGTTCAAACAGTATGCCGAGCAGCTGGTGGCCGAGGGCAAGGCATATTATTGTTTCTGCACCGAGGAGCGTCTGGAGGCCCTGCACGCCGAGCAGCGCGCCAATGGTGAGATGACCCACTACGACGGCTGCTGCCGCGACCTGCCCAAGGAGGAAGTGGAAAAGCGTCTTGCTGCCGGGGAACCCTATGTTATCCGCCAGAAGATCCCCCGCGAGGGCGTGACCGGCTTCGACGATGTGGTGTACGGCCACATCGAGGTGAACAACAGCGAGATGGACGACCAGATCCTCATCAAGACCGACGGCATGCCCACCTACAACTTTGCAAATGTGGTGGACGATCACCTCATGGGCATCACCCACGTGATCCGCGGCAGCGAGTATCTGTCCTCTACCCCCAAGTACAACCTGCTGTATCAGGCGTTCGGCTGGGAGATCCCCACCTACATCCACTGCCCGCCGGTCATGAAGGATGCGCAGAATAAGCTTTCCAAGCGCAACGGCGATGCCAGCTATCAGGATCTGGTGGCAAAGGGCTACCTGACCGAGGCCGTGCTGAACTACATCTGCCTGCTGGGCTGGAGCCCCAAGGGCGAGTATGCCGAGCAGGAGATCTTCTCCCTGCCGGAGCTGGTCAAGATCTGGTCTCCGGACGGCATCTCCAAGTCTCCGGCCATCTTCGATCCCCTCAAGCTGCGGGCCATCAACGCGGAATATATCCGCCGCCTGTCCCCGGAAGAGTTCCAGAAGAAGGCGGAGCCGTGGATCGACAAGGCCGTGCACACCTCTATCGACAAAAAGCTGCTGTGCGCAAACCTGCAGCCCCGCTGCGAAGTGCTGGGCGAGATCCCGGAGCAGCTGGATTTCTTTGATGCGATGCCCGAGTACGATGTGAGCATGTACGCCAACAAGAAGCAGAAGACCACCCCGGAGACCGCCAAGGAGGCACTGGAAGCCCTGCTGCCTGTGCTCAGCGACGAAGCACTGGATTTTGGCAATCGCGATGCCGTCTTCGATGCCTGCAAGGCCAAGGCTGAGGAACTGGGCAAGAGAACGGCTGGCTGCTGTACCCGCTGGGCATTGCCCTTTCTGGCAAGCAGCGCACCCCGGCGCGGCACCGACCTTGCCTGCATGATGGGCCGCGAAACCACCCTTGCCCGCGTAAAAGCGGCAATTGAAAAGCTGAACGGCTGATTTTTGCCATAAAACCACAAAGCTCTGCAGCATTTTTGAACGCTGCAGGGCTTTTTTGCGTCTTTGGGCCGGTTTGCGGCAGAACACTGCACCGCGCCAAAAATCGCCGCGCGCCCGCGCTACAGTATATGCAGAAAGCGCGGGGAACAGGACCACAACGCCCCGCCGGAAAGCGGGGAGTTTTTATGACAGAGCGGATGGGTCTGGCAGCGGTCGGGCGGCAGAACAGACAGCGGGCAGCACTGGCACGGCGGGCAGAGCTGCGCCCGGCAGCGCGCAGGCTGGCGGCTGTGGCAGTGGGATTTGCGGGCGGCTGGGCCGTTCTGTACGGTGCACTGATGCCTTTTGGTCTGGGCTTTGTGCTGGGCTTTGCAGAGGACTGCTTTGCCCCCTGTGCGGCGGGTGCGGCGCTGGGTGTACTGCTGCACGGGTTTGGCGCGCTCTCGCTGCGCAGTGTCTGTATGCTGTGCGCACTGGGTGCTGCAGTGGCAGCGCGGTGGATGGGTGCCAGAACACTGACCCCAGCGGTGCTGGCGGGCTGCGGCACGCTGGTGGGTGTGGCGCTGTGCTTTGCCTTTGGCGGCGGCGGGGCAGAGCTGGTGTTTTACAGTGCAGCAGATGCCCTGCTGGCCGCAGCCATGGGCTTTTGTCTGCGGCAGTTCGCGCCCGAAAAGCCGGGTGCCGGGATGCTTCTGGTGGGTGCGGCCGCAGCGGCGGCGCTGGGCAGTGTGCAGCTGTGGCAGCTGCTGCCGGGCGTGATCGTCTGCGCGGCGCTGGAACTGTATTTATGCAGCAAAGGGCAGGCCAAAGCCGCGCTTGCGGCCTGCGCGGTGCTGGGCGCTGCGCTATGCGCGGCAGACCCGGCTCTCAGCTTTGCGGCATCCGGCCTTGCCTGTGCCACGGCGGCAGCGGCGGTGCTGGCACCCGGACGGCGCATGGAAACGGTAGCTGCCTACGCGGGCGGCTGCGTGACCGGTGCACTCTGTGTGCAGCCGCCCGGGAGCGCGTTCCAATATCTGCTGAACGTCTGCATCGGCATCACGGCCGTAGCGGCCATGCCCGCAGCATGGCTTGTGCCGGAGCCGGAAGAAAAGCCGCAGGCAGGGCAGGCCCAGCCGCAGCAGTACAGTGCAGCGGCCACCCGGCTGGAACAGGTGTCCCAGAGCCTTGCATCGCTGGCAGAGACCGTGAACGATGTCTACGAAACGCTGCCGCACCGGCGTGAGGATTTCCATTGGGTAATTGATAATACACATGATACCCTTTGTTTTAACTGCGGACGGCGGGATACCTGCTGGAAGCAGGAGTATGCCGCCACGCTGGAGGGCATGGAAGCACTGCGCCCTCTGCTGGAAAGCAGCGGCGGGCTGGAAACGACTCAATTGCCCGGGCAATTATCCCGGTGCATCCACCCGGCAGCACTGTGCGCAGCGGCAAACCGCTCCTTTGCGCTGTACCGCAGCCGCAAGGAGGCCCGCCTTCATGCCGAAGCCATGCGCACTGCCCTGACCGAGCAGTACAGCGCCGTGGCCGAAGCGCTGGGCGTGTTGGGAGAACAGCTGGGCCGTCCGGGCGACCGGAACCCTATAAATCCGCCGGGTGCGGACTTTTTTGCGCAGCTTGGCACTCCGCCGCAGGAGTGTGCCGTCACGCTGGATGATCTGGGCCGCACCCATGCGGACGGTCACGCTGCCGCGCACCCGCTTCTCGGCGCAGGAGCTGGCCGCGCTGGCCGGGGAGGTGGGCCGCTATCTGCCGCCGCACGCTGGAAGTGCCGCAGGTGCTTTCCTGCAAGGGAATGACCACCCTGCTGTTCAGCGAAAAGCCTGTGCTGCGGGCCGTGTTCGGCATGGCGGGCGCGGCGGCGCGGGGCAGTATTTCCGGCGATGCGGTGCAGCAGTTCTGCAGCCCGGCGGCAGCGCAGATGATCCTGTGCGACGGCATGGGCACCGGCAGGCCTGCAGCCGTGGATGGCAACCTTGCCGCCGAGCTGACGGCCCGGCTGCTCAAGGCGGGCTTTACCGCAGAGCTGGCGGCAAGGCTGGTCAACGTGGCCCTTGCCCTGAAAAGTGAGGATGAGAGCGGTGCCACGCTGGACCTCATCAGCGTGGATCTTTACACCGGCACGGCAAGGCTGTTCAAGGCCGGTGCGGCACCGGGCTTCCTTGTGCACGGCGGGCGGGTGCGTGCTGTGGGCGACACCAGCCTGCCGGTGGGCATTCTGGGCGGAGTGAACGGCCAGAGCCGGGTGGTGCATTTGACGGTGGGCGATTATGCGGTGCTGGTCTCGGACGGGCTGCTGGTGGACGGCCCGGGCTGGGTGGCAAAGCAGCTGGAGCTTTCCGCTGCGGCAGGAGATGCGCCGGAAAAAGTTGCAAAAACGCTGGTGGAAACGGCCCGCGTGCGCGCCCAGAAGACCGGCAGGCCGGATGACATTACGGCGGCGGTGCTGCGGCTGGAAAAATGCGTTTGATGTTCATACAAACTTCGTTGATTTTCGATGGAGGAGAAGGTATACTATGGAAGCATAGAAACAAAACGGGAGGACAGAAACATGCTTACCATAACCGTAGCGCAGGATGGCAGCGGCGATTTTGCTTCGGTGTCCGAAGCGGTGCTGGCCGTGCCTTATGCCTGCGCAGCAGAGATCCGCATTGGCCCGGGCGTTTACCGCGAAAAGCTGGTGTGCGAAAAACAGGATATCACCCTGATCGGCGCAGGCATGGAAAGCACCCGCATCGTGTGGGGCGACGGCGGCAAGCTGCCGCACCCGGACGGCAGGCCCACCCACACCTTCCGCAGCTATACCGCGTTTTTCCGGGGGATAGAACTGCGGGTGCGGGACCTGACCATTGAAAACGATGCCGGCCCCGGGGCAAAGGTGGGGCAGGCCGTGGCGGCTTATGTGGACTGCTCACACACCCTCTTTGAGAATGTGCGGCTGCTGAGCAATCAGGATACGCTGTTCTGCGCCCCTCTGCCGGAGAAGGAGCGGGAGAAGGATGGCTTCCTTGGCCCGGGCCGTTTTGCGCCCCGCCGCCCGACGGCCCAGTATTACCGGCACTGCGAGATCGCGGGAGATATCGATTTTATTTTTGGTGGCGCGGACGCTCTGTTTGAGCAGTGCACCATCCGCACCGTGAATAACCACCTGCCTGCAAGCTACGTCACGGCTCCCTCGGGCCGTGCCGATGGCCTCGGGTTTGTGTTCTGGGACTGCGACTTTGTTTCGGACGACTGCCCGGCGGGCACGGTGTTTCTGGGCAGGCCGTGGCGGCCCACCGGAAAGACTGCCGTGCTGGACTGCCGCCTTGGTGCACACATCGCGCCGGAGGGCTTTTCGCCCTGGCAGAGCCGCACCGACTCGGATCTTGCCTGCTTTGCGGAAGCGGGCAGCACCGGCGAGGGCGCAGCAGCGCGCGGTGCATGGGTGAAGCAGCTGGACAGCCAGCAGGCCGAAGAGCTGCTCAGATGTGCACGGAAACTTTGCAGACCGGAATAAAAGCTGAAAATATAAAATAATGTATAAAACGGATTTGAAGGATCTTCTATGAAAAAACTGCCGAATTTTGTCAAATGGATCATCATTCTGGCGGCACTGGCCGCAATGGGCTGGATGATGTGGGCTGTGAATGATCGTGCCTCCCGGGTGGAAATGCCCGCACCGGATAATACATTCGGAATTTATCACACAGCAGATTCCAGCCAGTAAATCATTTGGAATGGCCGCAGTATTGCGGGCAGAAACGATGCTCTATAGAAAAAGCAAAAGCCGGGACGACCACACGGTCATCCCGGCTTTAAAATTATTCCTGATTATTCCTGCCCGGCCATCTCGGCTGCATTGGCGGGCAGGTCGTTCATGATGAACCAGAACGTAGTGCCCATGCCGATGGCACTCTGCACACCAAAGCGGAAGCCGTGCTGCTGGAAGATGGCCTTGGTGATGGAAAGGCCCAGACCGGTGCCCTGCTTGCCGGCATCCGAACGGGAGCGGTAGTACCGATCAAAGATATAGGGCAGGTCGTCGGCAGAGATGCCGGGGCCGTGGTCCTCCACCTCGATCCGCACGCCCTCGGTGCAGCGCTGGGCCCGCAGGATGAAGATGCCGTCTTTGCCGATGTGGTGCATGGCGTTGCCCAGCAGGTTATGCAGTGCGCGCTGCATCATGTTGGGGTCTGCGTAAACGGGCAGTTCCTCGTCCGGCAGCTCCAGCTGGAGCTGCCAGCCGTTCTGGGCGCAGATGGCATCGTACCGTTCGCTCACCTCGTCGCACAGCTGGCCCATATCAAAGTGCACGCGCTCGCATTTGTCGGCACCGCTGGTCACCTTGCTCAGCTCCATCACGCTGGAGACCAGTGCGGTCAGGCGGTCGGTCTCGTCCACGATAATGTTCATCTGCTCATCGCGGTGGGCCTTGTCGTCGCCGGTAATGTCGCGCACCGTCTCGGCATAGCCCTTGATAAGGGTCAGCGGGGTGCGCAGGTCGTGGGAGACGTTGGCCAGCAGGTCGCGCTGCATCTGCGAAGAATGCTGCACCTCGCTTGCCATGTGATTGAAGTCCCGGGCCAGATCGCCCAGCTCATCGCTGCGGCGGGTATCCACCTGCACGGCATAGTTGCCCATGGCCATCTGGCGGGCAGCGCTGGAAAGCTGGCGCAGCGGTTTTGTGAACCACTCACTGAACAGCCATGCTGCCGTCATGGCAAAGGCAAAGATCAGCGCCGCTGCCATGGGCAGCACGGTGCTCAGCACCCTGCCGGCTTCAGCCACATGCACAAGGCTGGTAGTGACCAGAACGGTGTACTCGCCGCCGGAGGTGTTGCGCCCTACCAGCAGCTGTGCCGAGCCGGAGAGCCGCGGCGGATTCAGGGTCTGCACAAAGCCGCCGGTGGTGCGGCATTTCTTGCGCATGGCCACAGCGGTGGAAACGATCATATCGTTGTTGGCGGAATCCGAGAGCAGCGTTTCGTGCAGGTTGCAGTAGGACTGGTTCTCGATCTTATAGATCGTGCGCATGGTGGTATCGGAAATATCCACACAGAAGCTGTTCAGCGAACCGCTGGCGTACAGCTGGGTGGCAAGCCGGTCAAAAAACGTGGTGTTGACCGTAAGATGGCCAAAAGACCATGCCGAAAGGGCTTCGCCGTTTGCAATAGCCTTGTCCAGCTCGGCGGTGATGCTTTCTGCCTGAGTGGTCAGCTGTTTTTCAATGTGCTTGGTGTACAGCGGTTCCAGCAGCTGGGTGGACAGAAACCACACCAGTGCCAGCAGGAACAGACAGATACAACACAAAAACCACATCAGCTGGCCGCGGATGCCGGGGGAGTGATGGTGCCGCATGAATCCTCCGCTCCTTTATCAGCGCGTTGCGTCGGGGTCGAATTTGTAGCCGATGCCCCACACGGTAGCAATGTAGCTGCGGCACTTGCCCAGATGGCCCCGCAGCATTTTGACATGGGTATCCACGGTGCGGTCCTCGCCAAAGTAGTCGTAGTTCCACACCTTCTGCAGGATCTTTTCACGGCTGAGGGCGATGCCCTTGTTGGAAGCAAGGAACACCAGCAGGTCGAACTCCTTGGGGGTCAGGGCCACCTCCTCGCCGGAAACGCGCACCGTGTGGCTGGCCGTGTCGATGGTCAGCTCACCAAAGGTCATGGTGTCGGAGGCAGCGGCGGGCTTGGGCATGGTGCGGTTCAGCACGGCCTTGACGCGGGCTACCAGCTCACGGGGAGAGAAGGGCTTGACAACGTAGTCGTCGGCACCGCTCTCCAGGCCGGCCAGCTTGTCGTATTCCTCGCCGCGGGCGGTCAGGATGATGACCGGTGTGTTGATGTGGCGGGCGCGCATCTCCCGCAGGCAGGTCATACCGTCCATGAACGGCATCATCAGGTCCAGAATGACCAGGTCGAAGGCTCCGCCGGAAAGCTGGGTCAGCGCAGCTGTGCCGTCAGCGGCTTCTTCACAGATATAACCGGAATATTGTAAATGTTCGCGGATCAGCTCGCGGATACGCGGCTCATCGTCAACGATCAGGATCTTAGCCATAATACAGACACCTTCCTCAATAATAGACTTCTTGACCAGAATATCATACAGCAAGAATAAAAAAAAGCTGTGAAGTTTGCGTGAATGCTTTTCAAAAAAAGTGCCCGCAGCGGCGGGCTGCTTCCAGTACCAGTATACCACAGAAAAACGGCCCTGCACAGCCGGAGTTTGCAGGGCAGACCGCAGGCCCAGCCGGATGGTGGTGCTTTCCGACCTGCACAATTCCGAGTTTGGCGCATATAATAGTGAGCTTGTGGATAAGGTGCGGCAGCACTGGCCTGCTTTTACCTGCGCATCCCGGTGGGCCATGTGGAAGCCGGACTGCGCACCTACGATCTGGATTCCCCCTATCCGGAGGAGTTCAACCGGCAGGCGGTGGGCGTGCTGGCAAAATACAACTTCGCGCCCACCGAGCAGGCCAAACAGAACCTGCTGCGGAAGTGGTTCAGCTGGTGGGCGGCACCGAGAACATTTCCAGCGTGGCACACTGCATGATCCGACTGCGGTTCGCGGTCAAGGACCTGAACAAGGCCGATCAGGAAGCGCTGAAGAAAATCCCCGGCGTGCTGTCCGTCACCCCAGCGGCATGATGTTCTGCGGTGCAGTGCCCAGAAACGCCGGTGTCTCCGGCGACGCAGCGGTCAGGTTCGTCTTGCTCACCTTCCACCACAGGCGGGTGGTGCCGTCCGGCGCGGTAAAGATCAGGTTCCAGTCAAAGGGATTCTCGCTGGTGGAGTTCAGCTGCACCGGCAGAGCGTTCGGCGCAGCTGGTGCGCAGGGGGCAAAGTCGTGGGCGCGGATGCCCACGGCGGTGCAGGTTTCCGGCACCTCGGCGGCAAGGTGAAGGGGCGCATCCCAGCCGGTCAGGCGCACGGTGTGGGCATCCACGCGGGTGCAGGACAGAATGTTCTTGCAGCCGGTCAGCCGTGCAGCGGTGGTGCTCTGCGGGTCTGCAAACACCTCTTTGGTGCCGCCGGTGCGCAGCACCTGCCCGCCATCCATCACGATCATATCCCGGCACAGGCGGTAGGCTTCGTCACGGTTGTGGGTGACCAGCAGCGCCGTGCCGCCAAACCCGGCCAGCAGGCTGCCCACTTCGCCCTCCACTTCTTCGCGCAGGTAGCTGTCCAGCGCACTGAACGGCTCGTCCAGCATCAGAATTTTGGGCCTGCCCACAAGGATGCGTGCCAGCGCGGTGCGCTGCTGCTGTCCGCCGGAAAGCTGGGCCGGGTAGCGCTTGGCAAGGGATTCCAGCCGCATGGCCTGCAGCATTTCGGCGCAGCGGGCCTTGCGGGCGGCCTTGTCTTTTTCGGCTTTCAGACCGCAGAGCACGTTCTGCTCCACGGTCATGTTGGGGAACAGTGCGTAGTTCTGGAACAGCAGGCCCACGCCGCGCTGCTGCGGCGGCAGGTCGATGTGCTGGGCGCTGTCAAACAGCACTCGGCCGTCCAGTACGATGCGGCCCGCATCCGGCTTTACGATACCGGCAATGCAGCGCAGGGTCATGCTTTTGCCGCAGCCGGACGCGCCCAGAATGGCTGTGGCGGTGCCGCGCGCGGCAAAGTTGGCGTGAAGGGTAAAGCCATCCAGCTTTTTGGTAATGTTCACTTCAAGACTCATGCGCGGCCACCTGCTTTCTGTTTTTTCTCCAGCAGATTCACGGCCAGCAGCACCACTGCCGAGATCACGATATCCACCAGCACCCAGCGCATGGCACCGGCTTCGTCGTTGGTGCGCCACAGCTGGTACACGGTGGTGGCAATGGTGGCGGTCTTGCCTGGGGTGTAGCCTGCGATCATGCTGGTGGCACCGTACTCGCCCAGCGCGCGGGCAAAGGCCAGCACCGTGCCGGCCAGAATGCCCTGACGGCAGCAGGGCATCCGCACCCGCCAGAAGATCCACACGTCCGACTGGCCCAGCGTTTGCGCCGACCATGCCAGCGTTTCGTCAAAGCTTTCAAACGCGCCGCGCGCCGTGCGGTACATCAACGGAAAGGCCACCACGATGGATGCAAAGATGGCACTGTACCAGTTCATGACCAGCTTCACGCCGAAATGCTCCATGAAAAAGGCACCCAGCGGCCGCTTTGCGCCGAACAAAAGCAGTAGAAAATAGCCCACCACCGTGGGCGGCAGCACCATGGGCAGGGTGAGCACCACGTCCAGCGCGCCCTTGACAGTGCGCGGCAGCTTGGCAATATAGTAGGCGGCAAAAATGCCAAGGAAGAACACCGCCGCGCAGCTGACGAGGGCGATGCGCAGGCTGTTCCAAAGGGGATACCAGTCCATAAATGATACCTCCGAATAAAAAGGCTTCCCCGGAGGGGAAGCTCTGAAAAACAACGGATTTACAGTGCGGTGAAGCCCACGCTCTCGAACACGGTCGCGGCGCGGTCGGTCTGCAGATAGGCCAGAAACTCCCTGGCAGCCTCGGCGTTGGGGGCGGCCTTCAGCACGGCGGCAGGATAGATGACCTGACCGCACATGTCCCTGGTGGCCTCATCCACGGGGGTCAGGCCTGCGCTGTAGGCATCGGTACAGTACACGACACCGGCATCCACGCTGGCTTCGGTGATCTGGGTGGTGACCTCCTTGACGTTGGAGCCGTAGGTGATGACACCGGCTGCGGCCAGTGCTTCCTCGTCCAGAGCGTAGTAGGCAAGGATCTTCTGGGTGTACTGGCCCACGGGCACATCGCTGTTGCCCATGCAGAACAGAATGTCCCCGGCCTTGAGGTGCTCGGCCAGAGAATCGAAGCTGTCGATGCCCTTATCGCCATTCTCGGGCACGCACAGAACGACCTTGTTCTCCAGCAGGTCCACGCGGGAATCACTGTCCACGAAGTCCAGTCCTTCGGTGTTCACATCGGCGGAAGCGGTGCTGTCCAGCTGGTTCATCTGCTTCTGACCGGCGGAGATGAACAGGTCGCAGTCTGCGCCTTCCTGGATCTGGGTCTTGAGGGTGCCGGAGGAGTCGAAGTTGAAGCTGAAGGTCACGCCGGGGTTCTCGGCAGAGTAGATCTCGCCGATGGCGGTGAGGGTCTCGGTGAGGGATGCGGCGGCAAACTACGATCAGCTCCATGGATCTACCGGCAGCTTCAGAAGAAGCAGCGGCAGAGCCTGCCACGGAAGATGCAGTGCTGGAAGCGGAGGAGCCGCAGGCGGTCAGGGCCGACAGCGGCACCGGCGATACCGGCAGCAGCCAGAAAGCTGCGGCGGGAAATTTTAGTGTTGTTCATGATAAGCGCTCCTGTTTTTAAAATGAATCTTTGCATTTGATACGGTACAGGATGCGGTGCCGCCCACCGGGATACTTTTTTACTTCCGGGCGCATTCGCCGTCCAGCCCGGCGGCAAGGCGGATGCCGTGCGCAAGGCTTGGCAGGATGTACTCGAGGTTTTCTTTTACGGCCTTAGGGCTGCCCGGCAGGTTCACGATCAGGGTCTTGCCGCGCAGCACGCTGACACCGCGGCTGAGCATCCCGCGCGGTGTGATGGTAAGGCTATGGTACCGCATGGCCTCGGCAATGCCGGGCGCGTTGCGTTCGGCTACGCTCAAAGTCACCTCCGGGGTGATATCCCGGGGCGCAAAGCCGGTGCCGCCGGTGGTGAGGATCAGGTTCACCTGACGGGCATCCGCAAGGCGCAGCAGCTGGGTTTTGAGCTGGGCGGCATCGTCCGGCAGAAGCAGCGCTTCCTCCACCTTGTAGCCTGTGGCGGTGAGCATCTCCACAATGAGCGGGCCGCTTTTGTCCTCCCGTTCGCCGCGGCTGCCCTTATCGGAAAGGGTGATCACCGCCGCGCGCAGGGGCAGATCTGCCGGGTGGGCAGCAGCTTCATCTCGTCGCCGGTATGGATGGTGCCGCCTTTTACCACCCGTGCGAACACGCCCTCCCGCGGCATAATGCAGTCGCCGGTCTGCTGGCGGATGGCGCAGTCGCTGTGGCACTCCTTGCCGATCTGGGTCATTTCCAGCACGGCATCCCCAATGGCAAAAAAGCTGGGCACCGGCAGGGTGGCAAGATCGAACCCTTCCACCACCAGATTTTCGCCAAAGGCACCGTAGTCCACCCAGAGCTTTTGACGGAAAGCTTCAATTTTTTCCGCGCTCAGCAGGCTGACCTGCCGGTGCCAGCTGCCGCCGTGGGCATCGCCCACAATACCCCACTCCGGGGTGAGAACAGCGGACGGCACCGGCGTTTTCAAGGTGCCGCGCCGGGGGCTTGTGCAGATAGCCAGAATTTTACCCATAAATTTGTGTTATCCTCCGATCCGGTACATCCCTCGTGTGGCGGGCATAGAGCCTTGGCCGAAGTGATGTTCCCGGGGTTTTGCCAGAATCGTGTTTTGAATGGCCTGCAAAAGGGCCGCGTCGTCCGCGCCGCTGCGCAGCAGAGCGCGCAGGTCGGTGCCGGATTCGCTGGCAAGGCATGGACGCAGAAAGCCCTGACTTGTCAGCCGCACCCGGTTGCAGGAAGCGCAGAATTTGCCGTGCACGGCAGCAATCAACCCGATGCTGCCGCGCCAGCCGGGCGCAGAATAATACACCGCCGGCCCATCGCCAAAGGCCGCACGGGTCACCGGCTGCAGCTGCGGCCAGCGGCGGTAAAAGCGCTCCAGCAGTTCCAGGCCGGAAAGGCCGGGCAGCCCGGCACCAAAGCCAATGGGCATCATCTCAATAAAGCGCACCTGCAGCGGATGCTCCTGTGCGAAGGCAGCAAGGCTTTCCAGCTCGCCCTCGTTCACGCCGGGCTGCGGCACACAGTTCAGCTTGACCGGTATGCCGCTGGCAAGGGCCGCCCGGATGCCGTTTTGCACGGCGGCAAGCTCGTCTTTGCCGGTGATGCGCCGGAAGGTCTCCGGGTGCAAGGTGTCAAGGCTGATGTTCACGCTGTCAAGGCCCGCCGCCAGCAGGGCGGGCAGCTTCTGGGCCAGCAGCACGCCGTTGGTGGTAAGGGCAACGCGGCGGATGCCGGGAATGGCTTTCAGGCCCGCCGTCAGTTGTTCCACGCCCCGGCGCACCAGCGGTTCACCGCCGGTGATGCGCACCGTGTCGATGCCGCACTGGGCGAACAGCGCAGCCAGCCGCAGAAATTCCTCATAGGTCAGAATATCTTCGTGGGCCAGCTTTGGCACGCCGTCCGGCATACAGTAGCGGCAGCGCAGGTTGCACAGGTCGGTGACCGAAAGGCGCAGATAGTGGATATTGCGGCCGTATGCATCAAACATAGCCGCCCTCGGCCCGCACATAGTGCCCGCTCTTGCCGCCGGTCTTCTCGACCAAGTGGATCTCGCCCAGCTCCATGCCTTTATCCACGGCCTTGCACATATCGTAGATGGTGAGCAGCGCGGCAGAAACGCCGGTCAGAGCTTCCATTTCCACGCCGGTCACACCGATGGTCCTGGCGGTGCACACGGCCTCTACGGCCTGCTGTTCGGGCAGAAGGTGAAAATCCACAGTCAGCTTGCTCAGCGGCAGCGGATGGCACAGGGGGATCAGCTCGCTGGTGCGTTTGGCCGCCATGATGCCTGCAATGCGGGCCACGCCAAGCACGTCGCCCTTCTGGGCGGTGCCGTCCCGAACAGCGGCAAAGGCTGCCGCATTCATAGTGATGATGCCGCGGGCCACAGCCTGCCGTGCAGTGACGGGCTTTTCGCTCACATCCACCATCACGGCGCTGCCGGACGCATCAAAATGAGAAAGTTTTGTTTCGCTCATAATTTTTACCTTGATAAAGCTCTCCCCTTTGGGAGAGCTGGCAAAGCCGTAAGGCTTTGACTGAGAGGGTTTCAGCAATGCCCGAAGCCGCAGTTGGGCCAGTGGCATTCGGCGCAGCCTAAGCACAGCCCGCCCTCGCCCAGCCGGGCAATGTCCTCGGCAGTGATGGGGTCGTCGGCCAGCAGGCGCGGCAGCAGCAGGTCAAAAATGGTGCGCTTGGCGTACATCACGCAGCCGGGCAGGCCGCACACCGGCACACCGTCCAGATAGCTCACAAGGAACATGGCACCCGGCAGCACCGGTGCGCCATAGGTGATGATCTCGGCACCGGTGTTCTTGATGGCAAGCGGCGTGCGGTCGTCGGGGTCTACGCTCATGCCGCCGGTGGTAAAGATCAGCTCGCAGCCTGCGGCCTTTGCTTCCAGAATGGCGGCGGTGATCCCGGCGGGGTCATCGTCGCAGGTTTTGTGATAGGTCATCTCGCAGCCGTATTCGGCCAGCTTGCCCACCAGAATGGGGGTGAATTTGTCCTCGATGCGTCCCTTGAACACCTCGCTGCCGGTGGTGATGACCGCAAACTTTTTCGGGTGGAAAGGCAGCACGTTCAGGATGGGTTCGCTGCCTGCCGCAGCCTGCATGGCATCCATCTTCTCCTGCTCGATCACCAGCGGGATGATGCGGGTGCCGGCCAGCTTCTGGCCCTTTTTCACGGGCAGGTCGCCGTGGATGGCAGCGAGTCATCATTTGGGGTGTGCGGTTCACGGCCAGCAGGGCGGCGCGGTCGATCTTCAAAAGACCGTCGCAGTCGGCAACCAGTTCGATCTTGCCTTCCTTCGGCTCAGTGCCGTGGATGTTGCGGCCCGCCGCTGCCTTGTACAAAAGGGCAGCGGCTTCGTCCTCGTGCAGGATGCCGGGGCGCTTCTCCCAGACATAGAGATTCTCTTTGCCAATGGAGAGCAACACGGGGATATCCTCCGGCTGGACGATGTGCCCTTTGCGGAAGCGTGCTCCCTTGAACTGGCCGGGAATGATCTGTGTGATGTCGTGGCAGAGCACCTGCCCGACAGCGTCTTCGGTACGGATGAGTTTCATGCAGAACCTCCGTTACAGGGACGGCATCTGGTTCTCGATCCAGTCTGCCAGAGCAGCAGGATCGTCCAGTGCAAAATCAGCGCCCGGCACATCGCCCACGATGGCCATGGGCTGGAACGCGGTGCCCACCGGGCTGACCGAGCTGCGCACCACCTCGATCTTGGCCCAGCCGCTGTCGCCAAAGCCTTCCAGCAGTACAAGGTCGTAGCCGTGGCGCTCGAACAAAGCCAGCAGATCCTGCTCGTTCAGGCGGAACTGCTCGGTAAGCAGATAGCGTCCGGCAGTAAACACGGCCACACCCTCGGCACCGGCCTCATGCAGGCGGTCGGTCTCGGCGGGCAGACGCAGATCGTCAGCCTCGCGGATCACGCCCACCTTCAGCCCGCGGCTCTTGAGCACCGGCAGCAGCGCGGCCAGCAGAGCGGTCTTGCCGCTGCCTGCGGAACCGCTGACAGCCAGCACTGCCGGATGCTTGAAGCTCAGTTCGGCGGCAAGCGCCTGTTTTTGTTCACTGTACAAAAGTATCACCCTCCGTTTTATCCCATCGGCAAAAACTGCCGGTTCACTCCTCAATGCGCACAAAGCGCGGCTGCACTTTGCCGTCCCGCTCCACGGTCTCGCACCACATGGCGGCAGGACGCACCCAAAGCCCGCGTTCCCCGTACAGGGCGCGGTACACCACCATTTCCTCTTCGGTCTCGCTGTGGCGGGCCATGCCCAGCACTTCGTATTCGTTGCCCTTGAAATGCCGGTAGCGGCCCGGCTGCACATGATATTTGAATGCTTCCATGTTATCCTCTTTTACACTGACACGCGGCATTCCGGTGCAGAATGCCATATTTATAATCAGTATAGCATATTTCAGCACGGCAAAAAAGGCTTTGGCAGGAAAGATGGAGAAAAAGGCGGCAGGCGGCGGCAAAAGCCGGGAGACAGAGTTGGGTGCTTGAACTGCCGCGCCACAGATGCTATACTGAAACGATAAGGGGATACCCCCCTGAAAAAGCTCTGAAGATAAAGGAAAAAGCCCTATGAGGATCGGACTTATTGAATTTCTGCTCATCCTTGCCATTGCGTCGCTCACCATCGGGCCGCAGGTGGCATTGTTCGTGGATCGCTGGATGCGCCGGGCAAACCGCGCCAATGCCCGCGCTGCCCGCCGCCGTGCCGAGTATGCGGCCCAGATGGCGGTGGAGCGGGACGCGCTGCTCAAGCGGTTCCGCACGGCCAGCACGGTGTTTGGCGTGTGCATCCTGCTGGCGCTGGTGTATGCACTGGTGTTCCGGCCCATCGATACGCCGCCCCAAGGCTACACCGCGCCGGATGTCCGGCAGGACACCGGTGCAGCACAGACGGCCCTTGCCGCCGATCATAAGGGAACGCTGGATCTGGGCGAATATCAGGGTGTGGACTGCATCCGCACACAGGACGGCCTTGTGTATGCCGCAGCATACGACGGCGCAGCCTTAAAAAAGCGCACGAGCGACCTTGTGCGCACCGACGGCGGACACGATGCGGCTATCCTTTCCGTGGACGGTGAGCTGACCGGTTTTGCCTTTGACGGCAGCGGGGACCTGTGGCTGAGCATTCTCACGCCCGGCGGCGGCAGCCTGTGCCGCGCCGCCCACGACAGCTGGGGCACGGCGGTGGAGCAGGTAGTGACCCAGATCGACGGTGCACCGCTGGGGGCTGTCTCAGCGGTGGAAGCCGCGCCGGACGGCAGGATCTACTTTGCTGTTGCTGCCAGTGCCAGTGCCGCGGACGGGCTGGAGAGCACTCTGCGCACCGAACTGCTGGCCCACACCGGCACGGGCTGCGTGTATGTATACGACCCGGCAGCACGCACGGTGCAGAAGGTGCTGGGCGGTGTGGCCGGTGCTTCCGGACTGGCCCTGAGCCGGGACGGCAGCACGCTGTTCGTGGCTGACCTTGGAAACCGCTGTGTGTGGAGTGCTGCCGCCGATGCCCGCGACCTGACGGCGGGCGGTAAAAACTGCCAGAGCTTTGTTTCCGGTCTGCCGGGGTATCCCGGTGCGCTTGCTATGGATGCAGACGGCACCCTGTACATCGGCTACCGGTGGGCGCGCAGCAGCTGGCTGGAAAAGAACGCCGACAGCACCCTGCTGCGGGGCATTGCCCTGCGTGCAGGCCGGAATCTGCAGGAAAAGCTATTCAGCCTGCCTGCCGATGCGCCCTGCGCGGAAGCTGTAGATACGGCAGACGGCAGCTGGAAGCGGACGGTCTCCAGCAAGGGTGCAGGCGGTGTGACAGCTCTGTGCCCGGTGGAGAGCAGGCTGTATCTCGGCCTTGCAGGCAGCGAAAAGGTGCGCAGTGCAAATCTTTGATCTTTGATAAAAAACGAGGTGTTTTTTATGACAGAAGAATTCAAAAAACAAATCGAGACGCAGGCCCGGCAGGCAGTGACCGAACTGCTGGCCGAAGCAAAGCTGAAAAAGGGCGATGTGTTCGTGGTGGGCTGCTCGTCCAGCGAGATCGTGGGCGGGCACATCGGCAAGGATTCCAGTCTGGAAGCCGCGCAGGCCGTGTATGCAGGCGTGGCACCGGTGCTGGCCGAAAACGGCATCTGGCTGGCCGCGCAGTGCTGTGAGCATCTGAACCGCGCTATTATCATCGAGCGCGAAGCCGCCGAAAAATACGGCTGGGAAGAGGTGTGCGTGGTGCCGCGCCCCCACGCAGGCGGCAGCTGGGCCACTACCTGCTGGAAGAAGTTCCGGGAGCCGGTGGCCGTGGAAGAGATCCGTGCCCATGCAGGCATTGATATCGGCGGCACCCTGATCGGGATGCACCTGAAGCGGGTGGCAGTGCCGGTGCGGCTGAGCCTTTCCAAAATTGGTGAAGCGAACATCCTGTGCGCCCGCACCCGCCCGAAGCTCATCGGCGGCGAACGCGCCAAGTATACCGAGGAGGACTGAGCTTTATGGCAGAAAAAAATCTGGAACAGATGCAGGAGGCCGTGGCAGAGATCCGGGAAAAGATGGCAGCCGCGGCCCGTGAAGCAGGCCGCGACCCGGCAGCGGTGCAGCTGTGCGCCGCCTGCAAGACCCGCACGGCACAGACCGTGGCTGCAAGCGCAGCCCTGCCCATTGATGTGTTCGGTGAGAACCATGTGCAGGAGCTGTGCGCAAACTTTGACGCAGGTGCTTACTGCGGCAAGCCCAGCCACTTTATCGGCCATCTGCAGACGAACAAAATTAAAAAAGTGCTGGGCCGTGCCAGCCTCATCCAGAGCGTGGACAGCGAGCATCTGCTGAACGCCATCGAGAAGGAAGCAGCCAAGGCCGGCATCGTGCAGAACGTGCTGCTGGAGGTGAACATCGGCGGCGAGGAGAGCAAGACCGGCGTGGCACCGGAAGCGCTCTGGCCGCTGCTGGATGCCGCTGCTGCACAGGAGCACATCCGGGTCAAGGGGCTGATGGCCATTCCGCCCGTGAACGACGACGATGCCCGCAACCGCCGCTATCTGGCCGAGGTGTACAAGCTGTTTGTGCAGGCCGGAGAGCGCGGCTATTCCAACGTGTCCATGGAGACCCTCTCCATGGGCATGAGCGGCGACTTTGAAAACGCCATCCGGGAGGTGCCACCCTTGTGCGCATCGGCACCGCCATCTACGGCGAGCGGGATTACAGTAAAAGTAGAGAACGAACCTCTCCGTCATTGCTGCGCATGCCACTCCCCGAAACGGGACGGTTTGTACAGCTTCCGAACGATGC
>ENA-OQJR01000222-OQJR01000222.1-human-gut-metagenome-genome-assembly--contig:-NODE-222-length-18121-cov-2.033067_pt1 | contig 18121 bp, 19 predicted proteins | sample MGYA00242614_ERZ504781 | MGnify/ENA primary metagenome ERZ504781 (study PRJEB26092, sample SAMD00036365) | human gut metagenome | host: Homo sapiens | study: EMG produced TPA metagenomics assembly of...
ACCTTCAAGATCAGAACGTGTTGCGAAATACAACCAGTTATTAAGAATCGAAGAAGCTTTAGGAGACAGTGCCGTATATCCTGGAATTAAAGCCTTCAACGTAAAATAAGAAGAACACAATTATAAAAAACGTAAATAATAGCCCTTTTAAGTCTCTGGATTTAGTCTCCAGAGGCTTTTTTCTTTGATTTTTTACAAAAAAATATAAGAGAGTATGTTATAATAGAAAGCACTTATTTGGATAGAAATGTAACACATTCTTATAATCAGAATATCGCATTATCAATTATTTCACAGGCAAAAGAAAAATTTTATGATATGTTTTGCCAGTTGAAAAAAGAAATAGATGAAAATTGGATATAAAAAAATCCGGCAAACACAAAAATGTAATGCCGGATTCTTTTATTTACTATATTATTATGAAATATGTATCACGGATATCCTATCCCCAAACTTCCTCAGCAATCTCCTTAATAAGAGTCATTTTCTTCCACTGATCTTCATCAGTTAAGATATTTCCTTCTTCTGTAGAAGAGAAACCACACTGAGGACTTAAGCAAAGCTGGTCAAGTGCAACATACTGAGCCGCTTCTTTAATACGTTCTTTAATCTCAGTTTTATCTTCAAGTTCTGGATCTTTAGAAGTAACAAGACCTAACACAACCTTCTGATCTTTGATAAAACGTAATGGTTTGAAATCACCGGAACGGTCACTATCATACTCTAAGAAGAAACCATCGATCTTACATCCACCGAATAAAGTCTCAGCAACTGGCTCATAACCACCAGAAGAGAACCATGTAGAACGGAAGTTACCACGGCAGATATGCATTGTGATCGTCATATCTTCAGGTTTAGCTTCTAAAGCTTCGTTGATCATTTTCACATAATTCTTAGCAATCTGGTCAAGGTCAAGACCACGGCTTGCGTAATCGTCGCGTTTATTCTGATCACAGAATTCACCCCAAGATGTATCATCAAACTGTAAGTAACGGCATCCACGAGCGTAGAATGCTTTGATCGCTTTCTGATAAGCAAGAGCAATCTCATGATACAGAGCATCTTCATTTTTATAACGATCAATCGCTTTGTAAGTTTCGCTTCCACGAACACAACAGATCAGATGAAGCATGCAGGAGAAGGAATGTACATACTTGCAGTCAACATCCCCAGCAATTCTTTCAAGTAAGAGAAATGATCTAAGAATTCACTGTTTCATCAAAATCAATTTGTCAACAATCTCAAGCGTTGCGGCTTTTGGCTGATGTCCCTTAAAAAGCAACAGACCAGTGATCAGCTTTGATCTCCTCGACTCCGACTAAAGAAAGCAAGGAAATCAAGATGCCAATAGCGACGTCTTAACTCTCCGTCAGTAACTGCTTTTAATCCAACAGCTTTCTCTTTTTCAACTAACTCTTTGATCGCTTTATCTTCAACTTCACGCAACTGGTCTGCAGATAAAGTTCCTTCTGCATATTCAGCACGTGCATCTTTTAAATAATCTGGTCTTAAAAAACTACCAACAATATCATATCTGTATGGTCTCATAAATCTATCCTTTCTATTTATATAAGTCTAGTAATTTTCTATTGATAAGCTATACAATAACAGATAGAATAAGGCTTGTGAAATACATAAAAATAATAGTTTGCCATAACTTTAAGTTATAATGATAAAAATTTTCAGATAATTGTGTCTTTCTTTTAACAATAATTGTATGCAATATACGGACAAAGTCATCGTTAAGAAAATGTTAATTGTACAATTTTAAAAAAATTGCATATTTTTTGTACTTTTCTTTAAGCATTGTAGAGAAAAAAGAAAATATTTGTTATAATGCACATAGATAAAAAAATAACAATATCTAGGGTGTTTTAGTTAAGTGTTTTTTAAGGAAGGGTAAACTATTATGTATGATGTAACAAGCATTCAGAATCTGAAAAAAGATGTACTGTATTTCGTAGCAAAGGCATCGTTTGAAGGGACTTTAGAAGAAGAAAGAGATCTGATCCCAGAGAAGATGATCGAAGGACCAGAACCAACATTCCGTTGCTGCATCTACAAGAAAGAGAAATCGTAAGACAGAGAATTCGTTTAGCAGAAGGTAAAGCTCCAGGAGCAGAAGACGATGGAAATATCGTGCAGGTAATTAAATCAGCATGTGCTGACTGTCCGATCTCAAGCTATGTTGTAACAAACAACTGTCAGAATTGTCTTGGAAAAGACTGTATCAAAGCATGTCGTTTCGGAGCGATCGAACCAGGACATACAAGATCAAGAATCGACCCTCAGAAATGTAAGGAATGTGGTATGTGTGCAAAAGCCTGTCCATACAATGCGATTGCTCATGTATCAAGACCATGTAAAGACAGCTGTCCAGTAGATGCAATTTCTTATGATGAGTATGGAGTATCAGTGATCGATGAAGAAAAATGTATCCGTTGTGGACAGTGTGCAGCAAAATGTCCATTCGGTGCGATCGGAACAAAGACATGGATCACAAACGTTATCGCAGACTTGAAAGCAGGTAAGAAAGTCTACGCGATCCTTGCCCCAGCAACAGAAGGACAGTTTGGTAAAGATATTACAATGGAAAGCTGGAGACAGGCAGTAAAGAAAGTTGGATTTGAAGATCTGATCGAAGCAGGTTTAGGTGGAGATATGACAACATGCAGCGAAGCAGAAGAATGGTTAGAAGCTTACAGAAACGGTGAGAAGAAAACAACTTCATGCTGTCCAGGATTCGTAAACATGATTCGCAAACATTATCCAGATCTTGCAGATATGATTTCTACAACAGTATCTCCAATGTGTGCAGTATCAAGAATGATCAAAGCAAAAGATCCAGATGCAGTTACAGTATTTGTTGGTACCATGTGTAGCCAAGAAATCAGAAGTGGCAGACCAGAAGATCGAAGGAAATGCAGATTATGCATTAAACTACAACGAGATCTTAGCAATTATGAAAGCAAAAGACGTAGAATTAGAACCAGCAGAGAATACATATCAGGATTCTACGATCTTCGGTAAATTCTATGGAAACTCTGGTGGAGTAACAGATTCTGTATTAGAATACATGAAAGAGACAGAACAGAACGAAGATATCAAAGTATGCAAAGCTAACGGTGCAGCAGAATGTAAGAAAGCTTTTAAATGTTCTTACAGAGAGGAAGATTACCAGAAGACTTCATCGAAGGTATGGCATGCGAAGGCGGATGCGTTGGTGGACCAAGCCGTAACGAAGAGATCATTAAAGCTCGTAAAGTCAGAGAAACAATGATCAAATCCGCAGATGATCGCAAGATCACAGACAACTTAAAACGTTATGATATGGATAGCTTCTCAATGCATAGATAATCAGAGTTGCATGAAGCATCCAAAGAGATGATAAAGAATCCCTGGAGCAAGATTGAAGTTTTGTTTTGGGGATCTTTGTATCTGAAAAGAAATTGTATTAGAAATAGTAACTATTACTAGTAGATATTTTGGCAAAACTATGTTATAGTAAGAAAAGTTGAAAAAGCAAAATGAATTTAATTTTGGAGGTAAGACAATGAAGGATATTAAAGTTACAGATTCAGTAAAATATATTGGTGTAGACGATCATGACATTGACTTATTTGAGAGCCAGTATGTAGTACCAAATGGTGTTTCTTATAACTCTTATGTGATCTTAGATGAGAAAGTAGCCGTTATGGATACTGTGGATGCATGCAAGACAGATGAATGGCTTGTAAACTTAGAAGAAGCATTAGATGGAAGAAACGTAGATTACATTGTAGTATCTCATATGGAACCAGACCATGCTGCAAGCTTACAGGTATTAGCAGAAAAATATCCAGAAGCTAAGGTTGTAGGTAATGCCAAGACATTTAATATGATCCCTCAGTTCTTTACATTTGATCTAGAAGGACGTAAAGTCGTAGTAAAAGAAGGAGATACATTATCTCTTGGATCTCATACATTACAGTTCGTTATGGCACCAATGGTTCACTGGCCAGAAGTTATGGTAGCATATGAAACATCAGAGAAAATCTTATTCTCAGCAGATGGATTTGGTAAATTCGGAGCTTTAGATGCAGATGAAGGATTGGGACATGTGTAAAGCAAGACGTTATTATTTCAATATCTGTGGTAAATACGGAGTACAGGTACAGAATTCTCTTAAAGAAAGCCGCAGGATTAGATATTGAGATCATCTGTCCATTACACGGACCAATTTTAAAAGAAAACCTTGGATATTATATTGGATTATACGACACATGGAGCAAATATGAGCCAGAGAACGAAGGAATCCTGATCGCATACGCATCTATCCATGGAAATACAGCAGCTGCAGCAAAGAAATTAGCAGAAATCTTAGAAGCAAAAGGAGCTCCAAAAGTTGTAGTAGCAGACCTTTCCAGAGATGATATGGCAGAAGTGATCGAAGATGCATTCCGCTATGACAGACTGGTACTGGCAGCAGCAACATACGATGCAGGAATCTTCCCATGCATGGAAGACTTTTTACATCACTTAAAAGCTAAGAACTATCAGAAACGTAAAGTTGCATTTATGGAAAATGGATCATGGGCACCAATGGCAGCAAAAATCATGAAAGGTATCGTAGAAGGATTTAAGAATATTGAGATGGTAGATCCAGTTGTAACGATCAAATCTACGATGAATGATGAGAATATTAAGACTATGGAAGAATTAGCTGATAATTTACTGTAAATTTTAATTTTGTAAGTTGGCCAACTGTAGTCTTTCAGTATATGATAAAAAATAAATAAGCAACCGAAAACGCAGCGGTGGAATTTTGCTCACATTTTGAACAAATCGCTTATCCGCCCAATTTCCTACGAGAACTCGCTCTGAAGTTTTGTTTTAGACAAAAGTCTTTGAAGCTCAGACATTCGTCCAATTGGGCTGCGAATTTATTCAAAATATGGCAAAATTCCAATGCTGCGTTTTCGGTTGCTTATTTATTTTTTATCATATACCTGAAGTCTAAAGTGTGGACAATTCACAAGATTGGAAAATTTAAGTAGATGTGTATGGAGGACAGTATTGGTTGTAAAATAGGGAACTTTCAGACAGAAAGTAATGTTATTATGCTTCATAAACATTCCAACAAATCGGTGCTGTTTAAGCTCTTTCATCTTCTGTCAACGAATCCAAAACTTATCAGTCAATACCGTTTAACATACACACTGTATAGTGGTTTGAATCACGTAAATTATTTGAATATTATAAAAAGAGATCATGTGTCGGCAACCGTACGGACACGTCTGCACTTAGCGAGTGGATGGTCGTTAGACCATTCAGGAGCTTAGTACAGCTACGTGGGAGTCCGAACGCGAGTGGGTTGCAGACACATGATTTCTTTTATAATATTCCACCAATAATTTCCGTCTTCAAACTACAAATCACAATTTGCAATAAATTTCGTAAAATGTTAAGATTAATAAAGAAACACACCCAAGGAGAAATGCAAAAATGGAAGAAAGATGGGACATTTACGATAAGAATAAACAACTGACAGGCCGTACAATGAAGAGAAATGACTGGACATTAAAAGATGATGAATATCATCTGACAGTTCTTGGAGTCATTAGAAGATCAGATGGCAAATTTTTGATCACAAAGAGAGTTATGACAAAGGCATGGGCACCAGGATGGTGGGAAGTGTCTGGTGGTGCTGCACAGGCAGGGGAAGCATCTTATGATGCAGTTCTTCGTGAAGTGAAAGAAGAAACAGGACTGGATGTTAAAGATGCTGAAGGCGGATATATGTTTACATACAAGAGAGAGAATCCAGGAGAAGGAGATAACTATTTTGTAGATGTTTATCGTTTTACATTAGATATCGATGACAGTGATGTAAACTTTCAGGAAGCAGAGATTGACGGCTATATGTTTGCTTCAATAGATGAGATCAAAGTATTTGCACAGGAAGGGATTTTCCTGCACTATGACAGTATAAAAAAGGTATTTGAGTAAGGCAATGAGTTCAACAATAAAACGTAATAAATATGAAATTGATATGTGCAATGGAACGATCATGGACAAACTGATCTCATTTTCGTTACCATTGATGTTATCCGGAATTTTGCAGCTGATGTTTAATGCAGTGGATATTATAGTTATTGGAAGATTTAGTGGGAGCCAGTCGCTTGCAGCGGTTGGTTCAACCACTGCCCTGATCAATATGTTTACTAATTTATTTATTGGAATATCCCTTGGAGCGAATGTTTTATCCGCAAGATTTTATGCGGCGGGCAAAGATAAAGAAATGTCTGAAACCGTTCATACGGCAATCACACTGGCGCTGATCAGCGGAATTATTATGGTCTTTGTAGGATTGATCTTTGCAAAACCAGTATTAGAATTAATGGATACACCAGATGATGTGATCAATCTTTCCACTCTTTACATGAGAATTTATTTTATGGGGATGCCGTTTTTTATGCTTTATAATTATGGAGCATCCATTTTAAGAGCGGTCGGAGATACAAAACGTCCGCTGTTTTATTTGATCGTTGCTGGAATTGCAAATGCAGGTCTTAACATGTGTCTGGTTATCATTTTTCATCTTGGCGTTGCAGGAGTTGCGATCGGAACGGTAATATCACAGCTGATTTCAAGTATACTTGTGCTTCGATGTCTGTATCGATCAGAAACAAGTTACCAACTGCATTTTTCAAAATTAAAGATTCAAAAGGAATATTTAAAACAGATTTTTCAGGTGGGAATTCCAGCAGGAATTCAAAGCACTGTTATTAATTTTTCTAATGTATTATTGCAGTCATCAGTGAATTCTTTTGGATCGATCGCAATGGCAGGATATACGGCAGCAAATAATATTTTTGGATTTTTGTATGTTACAGTGAATGCAGTGACACAGGCTTGCATGAGTTTTACCAGTCAGAACTATGGTGTTGGAAAATGGAAACGAATGGATCGTGTCTTGATCGACTGTCTGATCTTATCATTTGTTGCAATGATGATCTTGGGAAACAGTGCTTATTTCTTTGGTCCTAAACTCTTGACGATCTATACAAGTAATTCAAAAGTAATTCAATGTGGAATGGAAATCTTGTTATATACAACGGTTACGTATTTCCTCTGTGGATTTATGGATCTGTTTCCTGGAGCACTTCGTGGAATGGGGCGTTCTGGTGTGCCAATGATCCTTTCGATCATTGGGACAGTAGGAACAAGAATCGTATGGATTTTCTGGATCTTCCCGAATCATAGATCTTTGGATATTTTATTTATATCATATCCAGCATCCTGGATCATAACAATCGTATTACAGGTGATCTGTTATTACTTTGTGAGAAAACAATTATATGCAAAAATGAGAGCAGAAGCATAATAACAAACAGGCAGTACATTAACCAGAACTGGAAGAATGTACTGCCATTTTTTGTTGGAATCCTGCATATCGGAATTCTATTTTTCCTTTTTATGAATATGAACCTCAGGAATTGCTACATTATCATAGAGAATAGAATGTTTTTCTTCTTTTTCCTGTTCTATTTCATCAATATGTTCCTCAATCTCATCAAAATCTTTTGTATGGATCTCGGGTATTGCAACATTTTCGCTTTTCATTTTATATTCTGATTTCTCACGGAGCTTATTTCGGATTGCTTCGCGTCTTTTTTTCTTTTTCCAAACATTTTTCATCGTCTCCCTCTAGATTATAGAAAATTGATAAAGAACGTGATCACCAGACTATTTAAGAAGTCTGCAAATAAACTACCGATCAAAGGTACCAGAAGGTAAGCTTTGACGGATGGGACATAACGTTCACAGATTGCCTGCATATTCGCCATGGCGTTTGGCGTGGCGCCCATTCCGAAACCACATACGCCAGAAGATAATACAGCGGCATCATAGTCTCTTCCCATGATATTAAATACTACAAAATAAGTAAATAAGAACATCAAAATAGTTTGTCCTGCAAGTAATGTGATCAGTGGAAGTGCAAGGTCTGCAAGCTGCCATAATTTTAAAGTGATCATGGCGATTCCTAAGAATAAAGATAGGCTGATACCACCAATATCATTGATCTCACCCATATAAATTGTAAATTGTCCAGAATATTCGCCGATGTTACGCATAAATGCAGCAGCAATCATGGCACCGATATAGATTGGGAATGTCATACCTGTCATGGAAAGCAATTTGGAAATGATCGTTCCGATCCCCATGGCGATGATCAGCTGGAACACGGCAGCTGGATACATACTTGTGTGACGTTCATGCTTTTTCTCTTCTTCAATTAACAGGCTGTTATCTTCAGGAATTGCAGTCTTTAAAAGATTTTTCTTCTCAATCAGACGTTTTCCAACGGGACCGCCCATGATACTTCCAGCGATCAATCCAAATGTAGCAGCAGCTGTACATAAAGTGCTGGCACCTTTAACACCAAAGTCTTCAAGAACAGGGCCAAATGCACCAGCGGTACCATGACCACCGATCATAGGGATAGAACCTGTACAGAGTCCAACCAAAGGACTGATCTGTAGTGCTTTGGACAGACCGACTGCAAGAAAGTTCTGGCATATGATCAACATGATCACAAGGATCAGGAAAATGATCAAAGATTTTCCACCACTTTTTAAGACTTTTAAGTTTGCCTGAAATCCAACAGATGTAAAGAAGAATACCATACAGACTTCTTTTAGAATATCATCAAAGGAAAATTCGGCAAATCCAGTTACATAACATACACAGGTAAAGATTGCAAAGATCACACCGCCGATCACAGGTGCAGGAATACAAAATCGTTCTAAGATCGCAATCCTGTGTTTTAAAAAGTTTCCTAACATCAAAACGACTACGGCAACCGCGATCGTCTGATACATATCTAGTTGTATTGTCATTTATTTACACCGCAGCGGTTAATTGCTTCCTTTCTCTGTATTTACTGTGATTCCATGTTGTTTATAATAGGCAGCAGCACCGTCATGGAATGGAATCGTGATACCATCAACGGCAGTTGTCTCATCAAGAGAAATATCTACAGGTAGTGCATACTGAATCTGCTGTTGATTCTTAAACAGAATCTGTGTAATGTCTTTGACAGTATCTTCGGAAAGTTTATCACTTGCAAGAAGAACAGCTTTGACACCAACAGTTTTAATTTCTTTAGTCTGATTTACATATGTACCTGCAGGTATTGTATATTCTGTGTAAAATTTATAAGATTTCTTCAGACGAGAAACCCCTTTTTCGATCAAGACTGACCAGACGAATCTTACACTGTTTTGACAGCTCATTGATCACAGTCGTCTGAACACCTGCGGTACAGAAAAATGCATCAATATCGCCAGATTTTAATTTCTTGGCGGCATCTGTATAATTCAGATTTACAGTATCAACAAGTCTTTCGTTTAATCCATAAGCATTTAAAATCTGCAACGCATTCTGTTCAGTTCCAGATTCTTCTTCACCAATGCAGACCTTTTTCCCTTCTAGATCATCCATAGACTGAATGTCTGAATCCGCAGGAACCACAATCTGACAGGCTTCTGTATAAAGGGAAGCAACAGCACGATATCCCTGATATTTCTTATCATTTTCAAAAATACCAGTGCGGTTATAAGCATCATTGATCAAATCCATTTGGGCAACAGCCATCTGAATGTAATCTTTAGATAACAGACGAAGATTTGCAGCAGAACCTGCAGTTGTTTTTACTTCAATGTTATATTTTTTACTCTTAGATGAGATAAGGTTGGCAAAAGTATCACCAAAAATCTGGTAAGTACCACCGATTCCAGCAGAACCAAAGCGGATTTTTCCAGAATTCATCTTACACCCAGTCAAGCATGTACTGATCATAATTGCGACAGCACAAAGTACCATAAGTTTCTTTTTCAAAATATCACCTCTCATTTTTAACATTTCCTTGTCTTTATTTTAACATTAAATTGTTATTTCGAATAGTTTTAGGGCAAAAAAATTATTCATGACCTTCGTTATATAGTTTTTGTATGTTTTCAGGAAGTTTATCAGGCAACATGGCATTTATAGCATCTTCGTTACCATCTTTCATTGCTGTTTCATAATACCAGCACTTGAATTTTAAGAGAGAAAGAGTTTTTTGAAGTTCTTGGATTTCAGTTTCAACAGCTGATTTTCTGGCTTCAAATAATTTTTTCCTTTTTTCATAGCTTGCGCTGCCTTCAGATACCCAGAGAAAAAATTGCTTTATATCTTTGATCTCAAGACCGGATTTCTTCAGACATTCAATAATACGAAGCGCTTCCAATTCATTATCACTAAAATAACGGATGTTTCCTTTACGTTCCAGATTAGGGAAAAATCCTTCCTTGTCATAATACCTTAAGGTAGAAACAGGAAGATCAAACATTGTAGAGACTTGACCGATCGTGTACATAGAAAAACCTTCTTTCAAAAATATTCTTGACCTAAAGTTAACTTTAGGTTGTATGATATAAATATCATACACTATTGCTAGTGTATTTACAAGAAACCAGACAAGGAGAAAAATAGATGTATATTGAAAATATTAATGGTCCAGAAGATGTCAAGAAATTATCCGAGGATCAGTTAAATGTACTTGCAGAAGAAATTCGTGATGCATTATTAAAAAAATTAAGTAAGCATGGAGGTCATTTTGGACCGAATTTCGGTATGGTAGAAGCAACGATCGCCATGCATTATGTATTTGAATCGCCAAAAGACAAGATCGTATATGATGTTTCTCATCAATCTTATCCACACAAAATGTTGACTGGACGTAAGGATGCATTCCTATATGAAGAACATTATGATGATGTATCAGGATACAGTAATCCAGGAGAAAGTGAGCATGATCATTTCACAATTGGGCATACATCAACTTCTATAAGTCTTGCACTTGGACTTGCCAAAGCAAGAGACCTAAAAGAAGAAAATGGAAATGTGATCGCAGTGATCGGAGATGGATCTTTAAGTGGAGGGGAAGCATTAGAAGGTCTTGATTATGCCGCAGAATTAGGTGGAAATCTGATCATTGTAGTTAATGATAACGATATGTCGATCGCAGAAAACCACGGTGGATTATATGAGAATCTAAAAGCGCTTCGTGAAACAAACGGAGAATCTAAATGCAATCTATTCAAAGCCATGGGATTAGATTACATTTATGTCAAAGAAGGAAATAAAGTCGCTGATCTGATCGAAGCATTCAAACAGGTCAAAGATACAAAAAAAGCAGTTGTCGTTCATATTAATACGCAAAAAGGAAAAGGATATAAATTAGCTGAGGAACATAAAGAAGACTGGCATTACTGTGCGCCATTTGATGTGGAAACAGGAAAGCCTTTAGATTCTTTTGATGGTGAGGATTTCTCAAGTGTAACAGCACAATATCTGTTAAAGAAAATGAAAGAAGACAAGAAGGTTGTAGCGATCACTTCTGCAACACCAACAGTTATGGGATTTACAGAAGATAAACGTAAGGAAGCTGGAAAACAGTTTATCGATGTTGGGATTGCGGAAGAAACAGCAATGGCAATGGCGGCAGGGATTGCAGCAGGTGGTGGAAAACCGGTTTATGGAGTATATTCAACATTTGTACAGAGAACTTACGACCAGATCACACAGGATCTGTGCATCGATAGCAATGCAGCAACGATCGTGACTTTCTGGGGATCTGTTTATGGAATGAATGATGTTACTCATCTTGGATTACAGGATATTCCAATGATGAGCAATATTCCAAACTTAGTATACCTCGCACCAACAACAAAAGAAGAATATCTGGCAATGTTGGACTGGAGTATCGATCAGGATCAATATCCAGTCGCGATCAAACTTCCAGGTGGAGAAATGATCTCTGACAGTAAAAAAATAACAAAAGATTTCAGTCAGTTAAACAAATATGAAGTCACAGAAAAAGGAAAGCAAAAGTTGCAGTCATTGGACTTGGAACATTCTACAATATGGGATGTGAAGTTGCAAAAGAAGTAGAAGAAAAGACAGGAACAAAAGCAACTGTGATAAATCCATATTATATTACTGGAATTGATGAAGTATTATTAGAAGATCTAAAGAAAGATCATGATGTAGTTATTACATTAGAAGATGGATTTTTAGAAGGAGGATTCGGAGAGAAGATTGCACGATTCTATGGGGATTCTGATGTGAAAGTGCTGAATTATGGCGTGAAGAAGGAATTGTTAGATCGATATGATATTGAAGAACTTCTTAAGAAGAATCATTTGACGGTTCAGCAGATTGTGGGGGATCTTAAATTTTAATTTGTATGAGTTGAAGGTCATCGAGTATTTAGAGAAAAAATGAAAGATAGCATGTGAGCAACACGAATTCCATTGACGGAGTTTTGACAGAACGCCTATTCGCTGGATCTCCTGCAATAACTCGCGTTGAAAGTTACTGAAACCAGTAGTCTTTGACGCTCAAACAATTGCCCGATCCAGCTGAGATTCTATCAAAACTCCTATGGAATTCGATCGTTGCTCACATGCTATCTTTCATTTTTTCTCTAAATACCTGAAGACTTTCAATCATAAAAATAAGAAAATTCGGGCTGATGGATGTATGTTAAACATTATTGTTTTTCAATTTTTGTAGTGGTAGACAGATGTTTATTATAAATGCTAATATAGTAAAATATTCACCCCCCACCAATAACTTCAGTTCATCAAACTACAATTTACTCACCAAAACTTATTCCAATCGTCTTAGCGTCCTTAATCATCTGGCACTTCGGATCAACATATTTTAATTTTCCGGCAACTTCAGATAATGGAACCTTTTTTGTATCTCCATCAACGATACCAACCATATAGCCATACTCTTTATTAAGGATCAATTCAGCGGCATATGCTCCAACTCTTGTAGCAAGTACACGGTCGTAAGCACAAGGAGCACCACCACGCTGTGTATGTCCTGGAACGGTGACTCTGATCTCACGATTTGTTTTTTCTTCTAGTGCAGCTGCAATCTCATAAGCAACAGAAGGATATCTTCTTTCTGCAAGTTTTGCCTTATACTGTTTCTTCTTTAACTTCGCATCTTCTTTTGAAATAGCACCTTCAGCAACTGCGATAATCGAGAATTTCTTTCCAGCTGCAAAGCGGTTTTCAACAACTTCGGCTACTTTATCAATATCATAAGGAATTTCAGGCAGCAGGATTACGTCAGCTCCACCAGCAATTCCTGATTGCAGGGTAACATGTCCGACTTTATGCCCCATAACCTCGATGATAAATACACGGCTGTGAGATGTCGCGGTTGTATGGATACAGTCGATTGTATTCGTCGCAATATCCACTGCACTTTGGAAACCAAATGTCATATCTGTTCCCCATAAATCATTGTCAATTGTCTTTGGAAGTGTTACAACATTTAAACCTTCTTCACGAAGCATATTTGCAGTTTTGTGAGTTCCGTTACCGCCAAGAACTACAAGACAGTCTAATTTATATTTACGATAATTATTTTTCATTGCCTCGACTTTATCAAGACCGTTTTCATCAGGGATGCGCATCTTTTTGAATGGCTGTCTGGAAGTTCCAAGAATTGTACCTCCACGGTTTAAAATTCCAGAAAAATCATCTGGTGTCATACGGTCAGCAATATCGTAGATCAGACCTTTATATCCATCGCGGAAACCATAGATCTCCAGATCATTTCTCTTTACACTTAAACCTTTTATTACACCACGCATGGCAGCATTCAATGCCTGACAGTCGCCGCCACTGGTTAAAATTCCAATTCTTAACATGAATTTATCTCCCTTCTGGTTTTATATTTGTATTTAAACCATCTAACATTAGTTAACTACTATTTTAACATATAATTATATACAAAAATTATAAAATTTAGTAAATAAAACGTTAAGAAAGCGTAAAATCTGATAAAAAGATAAGATCATGATCTTTGTTTTCGTACAATCAAAATATCCGATAAAACAGATTAAGAAAATATAAAAATGTGCATTGAAAATAAATAAAAAACCAGATAATATAAATATAGAAAGTCACATATGAAATGTGGCGTATTCACGACGGAGGAAGCCAGATGAAAAGTGATCGTTTTTTAATAAAAGCAGCAGAACTTTATTACCGTGATGGATTATCGCAACAAGAGATTGCGAAAAAATTACATACATCAAGAACCAGTATTTCCAGAGCATTGATCCAGGCGAGAAATGAAGGGTATGTTCAGATCAGGATTCAATATCCTGAACAAAGTGATCTTGCATTGGAACGGAATTAGAAGAAAAATATGGATTGACAGAAGCATTGATCGCTGTTCCGGCATATGAACAGTCATCGGATCAAGAAGTAGCGTTTCAAGCGGTAGACTATATTCTAAGAGTTTTGAAAAAAAACATGGTATTTGGAATGACATGGGGAAGAGCCATGCATGAATTTGTGGAGCAGTTGGCGAAAGATGAACGTCTTAGATCTCTTTCATTTCAGAATGTAAAAGTTGTTCCATTTCTTGGAACACCGGGAGCGATACAGTCAGATTCATGGAATACAACAACATATTCCAATACACTTGCAACGAAAGTCGGAAATTTATTACACTGTGCAAGTTATAACTTGTCTGCACCAATGTATGTGGAAGGTACAAAAGAAAAAGAGTTGATCGAAAGTATTGATGAAATCGCTAAAGTTCTTCATATGGCAGAAACAGCGGACATTGCATTGATCGGAATCGGATCGATGCAGGACGATTCTTCGATTATCAAGGCAGAAATACGGACAAAGGAAGAATACAAGGAACTAGTGAGAAAAGGTGCTGTTGGAGAAATCGTTGGAAGGATTTATGACAAGAATGGCCAGACGGTTGATGAGGATCTGAAAAGAAAAATGGTTGGAATTTCATTGGATAAGATCGCAAAGATACCAGTCAGAGTCGGAATGTCTTATGGAAAAGATAAGATCGAAGCAATCAAAGGTGCGATCGCAGGTGGATTAGTGAATGTGTTGGTAACAGATGTGCCGACGGCAGAGTTATTATTAAAATAATATAGAGATAAGAATATGAAGCTGATATGCAAATAAAAGTAAGCATATCAGCTTCTTTTTTATTGTAAAAATCTTGTAAATCAGCACTTTTTGTGTGATGGAAAAATAAAAATTGTATTGACAAATAAAAACGTTGAATCTATAATAAAAAAATATCAAATGACAATGTACATGGTCATATGACCACATGACGCAAACAGAAAGGAAAAGGGATAAGCTATGAAGACAAGAGCAGTCAGACTTTATGGGGAATCAGATTTAAGATTAGAAGAATTTGATATGGGAGAACTGAAAGACGATGAGATCTTAATGGAACTGATCACTGACAGTGTCTGCATGTCTACTTACAAAGAATCTATTCAGGGAGCAAAACATCAGAGAGTCAACGATGATATCAGCGAACATCCGATCATCGTAGGACATGAATTTGCAGGAATCATTCGTGAAGTTGGGGCGAAGTGGAAAGATAAATATCAAGTTGGAACAAAATATACCATGCAGCCAGCGATCAATATCAAAGGTTCTATGGCAGCCATCGGATATTCTTATGAATACTGCGGAGGAGCAGCAACCTTTATCAAAGTTCCGCCAATTGTAATGGAAAAAGACTGCTTATTACCTTTTGATGAAAACAGTGCATTTTTTGAGGCATCACTGGCGGAGCCTATGAGCTGTATCATTGGAGCATTCCATTCTATGTACCACAGTGAACGTGGTGTTTATGAACATAAGATGGGAATTGTAGAAGGTGGAAAGAGTGCACTTCTTGCAAGCTGCGGTCCAATGGGATTAGGAGCGATCAGTTATATGTTAAATTGTGATCGTAAACCTTCTTTACTGGTGATCACAGACATTGATGAAGTAAGATTAAAAAGAGCTAGTGAATTATTTACAGAAGAATATGCCAAAGAACGAGGTGTTGAAATCCATTTTGTCAATACTGCGAAAGTCGATGACCCAGTGAAGACATTAAGAGATTTAACTGGTGGAACAGGATTTGATGATGTATCTGTATATGCACCAGTCAGACCAGTGATCGAGATGGCAGATGAGATTTTAGGATTTGACGGATGCTTAAACTTCTTCGCAGGACCAGTGGATCCAAAATTATCTGCGATGTTTAATTTCTTTGACGTACATTATAAGATGCACCATCTGGTAGGATCAAGCGGTGGGAATACCGATGATATGAAAGAATGTTTAAAACTTGCAGGAGAAGGAAGATTAGATCCAGCTGTTATGATCACGCATATCGGGGGAATTGATGCACAGATCGATACGATATTGAATCTTCCAAAGATTCCAGGAGGAAAGAAACTGATGTATCTTGGAAAGAATCTTGAACTAACAGCAATTGAAGATTTTGAAGAAAAAGGAAAAACAGATGCTAGATTTAAAGAATTAGCTAAGATTACAAAAGAACATAATGGATTATGGTCCAAAGAAGCAGAAGATTATCTGTTAGCTAATTTTTAAAAATGATACAAGTGAAACTTATAAAGTAAAATTTTAGAATGAATTTTCGGGAGGATGAAACAGATGTTAGTAAACAGTAAAAAGATGTTAGAAGAAGCCAAAATAGGACATTACGCAGTCCCAGCAGCCAACATTGTAAACCTTGAGAATATCAAAGGAGTGATCGAGGCGGCAGAAGAAACAAAACACCCATTGATGGTGTGTCTGGCGGAGGTACATACACCGACATTAGGTATTGAAGAAGCAGCAGCGATCGTAAAATATTACGCAGAAAAAAGTAACCAAGATATCGCGCTTCATTATGATCATGGATTTACGATCGAGTTGGTTAAGAAAGCTATTGATGTCGGATTTACCTCTGTTATGATTGATGGATCAAGCCTTCCATTTGAAGAAAATGTGGCAAAGACAAAAGAAATTGTAGCATATGCACATGAAAGAAATGTTACGGTAGAAGCTGAAATCGGACACGTAGGAGAAGGAGACAGCTATCATGTTGAAGGAAATACAATGTTAACAACACCAGAAGAAGCAAAGAAATTTGTAGAACAGACAGGAGTTGATTCCCTTGCAGTATCTATTGGAACAGCTCATGGAGAATACAAAGGAATTCCACATCTGAATTTTGAAAGATTACAAGAAATTGCAACCGAGGTTTCTATTCCACTAGTACTTCATGGAGGATCTGGTTCTGGAGATGAAAATTTATCCAAAGCAGTAGAACTTGGAATTGCGAAAGTAAATATCTGTACAGACTTATTAAATGCAGCAAGAGATAATACAAAAGATGGATATGCCGAAAGAAGTTACTATGATAGTGTAACACTTGCAAAAGATGGATTTAAAGATTGCCTGAAACATTATTACGAAGTATTCCATACAAAATAAACAAAAAGAAATGCGAAAACATACAATTCAATATTGACGAACCGCCAATTCAAGTGTTAAGATAACTTAGTATGATAAAAGCGAAGAAGGAGACAGTACTTCTATCATGAACGCATGAGCGAGTCCGGGGCGGTGGAAGCCGGGTGTTAGTAAGATAAGAAGGAAGATCACTCCCAAGCTGCAGGCTGAAGATAGTAAGCTGTGCCGGTATCCTCCGTTAACGGGATAACATATGATAGTATGTGAAATAGGTGGTTTAGAAGCAACGGTGTTGTCCTATTTTTAGGACGGCACCTTTTTTATTTCCTATTTCATTAGATTTTCTAAGAAGTAAAAGGAGAGATGAAGATGTACAAGAAAGTATCATCTGACATGAACTTTGTTGATCGCGAGAAAGAGACCGTAAAGTTCTGGAAAGAAAACGAAATTTTTGAAAAGAGTATCGAAGAAAGAAAAGACGATCCGACATATACATTCTATGACGGACCACCAACAGCTAATGGTAAACCACATATCGGACACGTTTTAACTCGTGTTATCAAAGATATGATTCCTCGTTACCAGACAATGAAAGGTCATAAGATCATTCGTAAAGCTGGATGGGATACACACGGACTTCCAGTCGAACTTGAAGTTGAAAAGATGTTAGGTCTTGATGGAAAAGAACAGATCGAAGAATACGGTATGGAGCCATTCATCAAACAGTGTAAGGAAAGCGTCTGGAAATACAAAGGAATGTGGGA
>ENA-OQJR01000223-OQJR01000223.1-human-gut-metagenome-genome-assembly--contig:-NODE-223-length-18117-cov-3.718844_pt1 | contig 18117 bp, 21 predicted proteins | sample MGYA00242614_ERZ504781 | MGnify/ENA primary metagenome ERZ504781 (study PRJEB26092, sample SAMD00036365) | human gut metagenome | host: Homo sapiens | study: EMG produced TPA metagenomics assembly of...
ATAACAACTACGCGGCTGCACATTTCGGCTACAACACCAAGGTCATGTGTGATCATCAGGATTCCTGTATTTTTCTTTTCACGGATTTCTTCCATAAGCTCAAGGATCTGCGCCTGAATGGTAACGTCAAGAGCAGTTGTGGGCTCGTCCTGCGATCAGCAGCTCCGGCTCACAGGACATGGCCATTGCGATCATTACACGCTGGCACATACCGCCGGAAAGCTGGATGGGGATAGCTCTTCAGAGTCATATCCGGCTCAGGAATACCTACGGGATTTCAGTACATCATATGCTCTCTGGATGAGCCTGTTCTTTCGTAAAATCATTATGAAGCAGAATTGCCTCTGTAAGCTGCTTCTCTATTTCATACATGGGTTCAGAGAGTTCATCGGCTCCTGGAAGATCATGGCAACTTCACGTCCTCTGATCTTTCTCATGCCTTTTTTATCTTCTTTGAGAAGATCCTTGCCATTAAGCAGGATCTCACCGTTGGAAATCTTACTGTTACCGTGCCAGAAGTTTCATAATGGAAGGGAGGTTACGGATTTACCGCATCCGGACTCTCCTACCAGACCAAGAATCTCACCTGGCTGAATGGAGAAACTTACATTATTAACTGCTGTCACCCATGTTTTATCTCTTTTAAACTCCGTACGGAGGTTTTTTACTTCTAATAATTTTTCTGCCATGGTTTCTTCCTCCTAGTTCATCTTTGGATCCAGGGTATCTCTGAGACCGTCGCCCAGCAGGTTGAATGCCAGAACTGTAAGGAAGATCAGAATACCAGGGAACAGTACCATGTGAGGAGCTGTATTCAGATAGTTACGTCCTGTGGAAAGCATGGAACCCCAGTCAGGCTCTGTAACGTTTGCACCGAATCCCAGGAAGCTTAAGGATGATGCAGCAAGGATTGCAGTACCTACACGCATGGTAAAGTTAACGATCATAGACTGGATCGTACCAGGGAAAATATGTACAAACAGGATTCTTGTGTTTGAACATCCCAGGGAACGGGCAACCTCTACATAAGGAGCCTGCTTTACGGAAATCGTCGCGCTTCGTATGATTCGTGCGAAGGACGGCACTGTAAATACCGCAACTGCGATCATAACGTTTACCATACCCTGTCCGATGATGGCAACAACTGCGATAGCCAGCAGGATATCAGGGAAAGCGAAAAGTACATCACAGCATCTCATAATCAGGGAATCGATAATTCCGCCGTAGAAACCTGCGATCAGTCCGAGAACAACACCGATAGCCGTACCAATGATCGTCGCTGTCAGCGCACATGTAAGAGAAAGTCTGGTACCAACCATCAGACGTGAGAAAACATCCTGTCCGTATTCATTGGTTCCCCAGATGTGGGCTGCGCTTGGCCCCTGCATCATAGCTGTGTAATCCGGTGCCTGCGGATCATACGGAACTACATACGGTCCGATGATTGCCATTAAGATAATAAATACTATAAATGCCAGAGAAATCACTGCTGTTTTTCTCTTCATGAATTTCTTGACAAATTCTTTGAACTTGCTCTGTGCCTTAGGGAGTTCTTCGGCAGCAGCAAGGTTAATGTTTGATGTTGTGTTCTTATCTGCCATCTTCTCTCCTCCTCTATTCATAACGTACTCTTGGGTTAATCACGCCATAAAGAACATCTACGATCAGGTTGATCAGGATATATTCTGTAGCAAAGAACAGAAGTAATGCCTGAACAACTTTGTAATCTCTCATCTGGATGGAGTCTACCAGAAGACGTCCAAGTCCGGGTATGGAGAATACCGTCTCTGCCATAACAGATCCGGAAAGGAGACCACCAATCTGAAGTCCGGCTACTGTTACGATCTCGATCAGAGAGTTCTTAAATGCATGGCGCATAACAACCAGTGATTCAGAAAGACCTTTGGCACGTGCAGTACGCACATAGTCCTCACGCATAGTCTCAAGCATGGAAGATCTGGAGAATCTGGCAAGTACGGCCATGATTCCTGCTCCCATTGTAAGTGATGGAAGAATATAGCTCTTCCAGGTTTCCAGTCCACTGGTTGGAAGCCATCCCAGGCTTACTGAGAAAAGCTGGATTAATTCCAGACCTAACCAGAAGCTTGGAACAGATATACCTGCGATTGCTATGATCATACCTACATAATCAAGAATTCTGCCATGAAATACGGCAGCGATGATACCGATTGCAATACCGATGATTGCAGCCCATATCATGGATGAGAATGTCAGCATGATAGTTGGTTTCAGTCTTGGTGCGATTGTCTCTACTACGGTTTTACCGTTTTTGATAGAGCTTCCCAGATCTCCTGTAAAAAGACCTTTCATATATTTACCATACTGTACAAGTAATGGCTCATCCAGTCCCAGCTGTTCACGTACAACTGCCACATCTTCCTTTGTTGCATCCTGACCGGCTACCAGTCTTGCCGGATCACCGGGAATCATATGGATAAACATAAATACTACAAATGAGATAACCAGAAGCAGCGGGATCGTACTTGCCAAACGTTTACCTAAATAACGTCCCATATTTTTCCTCCTTATTATTTTCTTACCTGTTGTTTATATTTGATGCTTTATAGTCAGAGAACTGCCATAGTAAATCTTATGGCAGTTCTCCGGTTCGAACATCTTTGTCCTGTATTCATACTGCCGTATCGGCAGTATTTTATGGAATTGCTGCAATTTCAGATCAGGCAGCCAGATTTATGTTCTTCGCAGCCTGTTCTCAACCCCATTACTTACTGTGCTAAAGTTGCATTTGCGAAGTTAAATGCTCCGTCCGGAGATACATATACGCCAGACAGATAAGATTTTGTAGAATAGATGATCTGGTCATTGCCAAGGAATAACCATGGGCATGCTTCCCATGCAATCTTCTGAGCATCGCCATAGTATTTAGCCTGCTCTTCCTCGTTAGCTGTTGCAAGACCTTCGTCCATATCTTTATCAAAATCAGCGTCATTGAAGTATGCTGTGTTTGCACTTGTCGGAGGGCACATTGTGCTGTAAAGCAGGGAACGTAAAGAACCATCCATTGTGAAGTCAGATGCAGACCAGTTTACATACCACATATTGATCTCAGCATCTTCTTTGTCAACATAAATCTTGTCACTTACAGTTGCAGGCTCCATTGGCTGAACGTCAACTTCGATACCGATCTGAGCAAGCTGCTGGGAAATAAATGTCATACCTTTGATTTCCTGTGTTGTGTTATCGCCCCACAGAGTAAGTTTGAATCCGTCTTCGTATCCGGCTTCTTTCATAAGTTCTTTTGCTTTGTCTACATCATATGTGTAAGCTTCCTGTTCTTCATATCCACCGATGATAGATGGAACTACAGATGTAGCCGGTTTTCCGTATCCGGAATACATTAACTGGATGTATGCATCTTTGTCGATCGCATAGTTCATAGCCTGACGTACTTTTACATCAGAAAGCTGTTCCAGATCCATGTTCAGAGTTACATATCTCATGATGTTGGAGTCTGTTGTAAGGATGTTTACATCGTCTGTTCCTTTGATTGCTTCAATCTGGTCAGATGGTGTAGGATAGATGAAATCTGCCTCACCTGTCTGAAGCATAGCTGTACGTGCACCTGCTTCCGGAACTTCTTTGATTGTTACAGTGTCAACGCCCGGTTTGTCTCCCCAGTAATCATCATTGCGCTCGAAGCTTGTGTGGTCGCCTTCTTCCCATTCTGTACATACATATGGGCCGTTCGCATGGATGGTTCATGATATCATTGCCATACTCTTCAAGAGCTGCAGGGCTGATGATACAGAACTGTGTCAGACGGTTGATAAATGGTGCCCATGCCTGTGTCAGTTTGATAACCAGTGTGTAATCATCCGGTGTTTCAATGCTGTCTACACGAGGTGTTTCAGATCCGTCTTCGTTAGTTACGATAAATGTTCTTCTCTGACGAAGGTTGTTGTCTTTGTTAACTACACGATCGTAGTTTGCTTTAACTGCTGCTGCATTGAAGTCTGTTCCGTCCTGGAATTTAACGCCCTGACGAAGTTTGAAAGTATAAGTAAGAGAGTCATCGGAAACTTCCCATGCTTCAGCAAGTTTGCCTGTTAATTCCTGGTTCTCATCAAAAGAAACCAGTGTCTCGTATACACCACGTGTAGCAGAGATTGCGTTTGTATCCGGAATGTTTGCCGGATCCATGGAGCTTACGCTTCCTTCGATTGCGATCACCAGATCATTGTCGGATGATTTGGAATCTTCATTTGTGGCTTTGAGAATATAGCCGTCATCATCTGCTGCAAATGCTGTAGCGGACATGGAAACTGTCATTACTCCTGCAAGAGCTGCTGCCATAACTTTTTTGTACATTTTCATAGTTTTCTCTCCTTTTCTTTCTGTACATTGTTACTTAGTTACAATCACGAAGTTAATTTTGGGTACAAAAAAAGTGTTTTTATATTTTTGCGTCTTTGCAATGTATAAAAATCGTGCAGCAATCCATTTACTTACATGCGCCTTTGCATCTTCATAAAAACACTTAGTTGTTTAACTTGACTCCAGTATAGCAATCTGTTGTCCTATTGTCAATTATTTTGTCGTATTTTATATTATTTTGGTGGTATTATACCAATATCTGACAGTGAAATTGGTATAAATCACCATCAATCAAGGATTATTTATTCTTGTTTGGTATTATTTGGCTATAATCTGTACAAACAATAAGTCCTCTAAACCTTATAGTTGGTTCAGAGGACTTATGTTGTTATCATATCTGTTTCTTCACATGAACCTGTAACTGATTGTACGGGATTTCAATTCCGTTTGCATCAAATGCTTCTTTGATCAGTTCATTAAGCCGCACCTGGCAGGCCAGTATTTCTCCGTAGCCACCCACACACGCAGGCCCATGACCACTGCGCTCTCTCCAAGCTCATCTACAAACACCACCATTCCCTGGTCGTCTTTCGTATCTTCATCATTATGAAGGATTTCTTCCAGGATTGCTTTTGCTTTCTTAATGTCTGAATCATAAGAAATTCCTACTTTGATCTCCAGCTTACGAAGATCTCTGGCAGTTACATTTGTAATAATGCTGCCGGACAGCGTTCCATTTGGGATTACAATGTGTTTGTTATCTATGGAAATCAGAGTTGTATAACAGATTTCTATTTTGTATACAGTTCCTTCGCACCCATTCTGCTGTGCGATAATGATATAATCCCCCACCTGAAATGGTTTGAAGATCAGAAGCATGATCCCGCCTGCGATATTTGCAAGGCCGCCCTGCAATGCAAGACCTACCGTTACACCGGCAGTACCAAGCAGTGCTGCAATAGAGGATTCCTTTACACCAAAATGAGTGGCAATGCTAAATACCAGCAAAATGTAAAGTACAATTCTCAACAGCGACCCTGTAAACTGGATCACACCTTTGTCTACAGACGCACGCTCCATGGACTTCTTTATGAAAGAAACAAACCACTGGATCACTTTGCGCCCGCCCACAAATACCAGCAATGCCATTACTACTTTCAGCCCCAGTTTCGTCAAAGCCGGAAGATAGTCTGAAAAATACTGCTTATAGCCGTAATATAAACTTTTTGCCTCCTGAATTTCCTGTTCCAATATTTTTCACCTGCTCTCTTATATTTTGTCATGTATTATTTTTCTGCCCTTCTTTCATTTAACAGGCAGCTTTTCATATAATATCAGGGTTAAAAGATGTCTTTCCCCTGACTTGATATCTACGAATTACTCCGCTGCTTTGCAGATTCCGCAATTCTCATATAAGAGTAGCATAACATACCTCATTCTCTGTAACAATCAATTTTATCCGCCTATAGCAATGTCATAATCCGGACAAAAAAGAAAGCGGACAATATATCCGCTTTACTGACACAGGATTTCACGCTCTGATGAGCTAAAATCAATATGCATTATTTATAAGGATTGCTATAAGCGCAGAATAATCCCCTCATTTCACAAAAACAGAAAATAAATAATTAGTTGAATAATCAGTATCGCCGGAACTCCTGTCTTAAATTTCGGCTTTCTTGTTTTATGATGAAATACCTTCATACCGGCCAGAGCTCCCACCGACCCTCCGATCACCGCCAGAAATATCAGCTGCGCTTCCGATATGCGCCACTGTCCGGCTTTTGCCCTGCTTTTATCCAAGCCATAGATAAAAAATGTGACTACATTAATGATAATCACATAAATATATAGAAGATTTGTAGATGTCATCTGCACCTGTGAATTCCTTTCTTTAATCTTAACATGCCAGACCTGCGATCACTGATTCAAAATCTTCATCATAGCCATCATATTTAAGTTCCAGAGGTTCTTCCACGCCAAGACTTAATACTCCGAGAATAGATTTGGCATCAATAAAAATTTTCCTTAAATACAATATCAATATCAAATGGACATCTGACTGCCGCACTGACCAGTTTCTTTGCTGCCTCCACGTCATTAATCTTAATTGTCTTATTCGCTGTTGTCATATTCGGTAATCTCCCTTTCCTTTTGGTCTCCGTCCTATTGTCAGGACTTTTATATTGATTTTTTGACCCAGTCGTAATTATACTGATTCACACATTGATATACAAACGTTATTTTTCTATATCAGATATTCTATTTTTATATAGCATAAGGAGCCGACTGTATCATGATTCTTGATTATTATCGTATTTTTTACATGTTGCCCAGTATAAGAGTTTTTCCAAAGCAGCCGACGTTATGGGAAACAATCAGCCTAACATTACCCGGTGTATGAATATTCTGGAGAATGAGCTGGGATGTAAACTTTTTATCCGTTCCAATCGCGGAGTACAGCTGACCATTGAAGGAGAAAGACTTTTTGAACATGTATCAATTGCAATAGAACAGCTTGTATCAGGAGAAAATGAACTTCTCAAAGATAAAGGTCTGGAAAGCGGACTTGTAAATATTGGTGCCAGTGAAATCGCACTGCGTTTATTCCTGCTGAACGAACTGGAAGTCTTTCATCACCGTTATCCACATGTGAAGCTGAGGATTTCTAATCATTCCACACCACAGGCAGTTCAGGCACTGGAAAACGGTCTGGTAGACTTTGCAGTAGTTACCACACCTGTCGCTCTGAAAAAACCACTTCAGAGAATTCCCCTCTATTCTTTCCGCGAGATCCTTATAGGTGGAGAGGAATATGCGGAAACAGCTTCCAACAAACACTGTCTTCAGGATCTGCAGGATATCCCTCTGATCGGGATTGCTCCCGGAAGCAGTACAAGAGAATTATATACACAGTATTTTATGCGCCATAACCTTCCCTTCTCACCTGATATGGAAGTGGCAACTACTGACCAGATTTTCCCTATGGTGCAGCACAACCTGGGAATCGGATTCTTCCCTGAAGAGCTTGCTGCTGAACATATTGCTCAGGGGAAAATCGTCCAGATTCCCATTGAAGAGCCTCTTCCCTGAAAGAAAGAATCTGTCTGATCCGCAATGTAAAAAGGCCACAGAGCATTGCAGCACGCAGCCTTGAAGAACACCTCACATCACACCGGGAAACAGAATAACTGTTACTGCAGACAGCAGTACCCCCAAAAACAGGGATCACTCCTGCAGATATCCGGTCTGCAGTGGTAATCCCTGTTTTATTGATGTTATTTATTTAATCCTTTCATGGATAAGCTGATACGTTTTTTCTTCATATCAACTCCGATTACTCTTACATCTACGATATCCCCTACACTCACCGCTTCCAGAGGATGTTTGATAAATCTCTCTGTCATCTCGGAAATGTGCACCAGACCGTCCTGATGTACACCGATATCTACAAATGCACCGAAATCAATAACATTACGGACAGTTCCCTTCAGCACCATTCCTTCTTTCAGATCTTTCATTTCAAGAACGTCTGAACGAAGGATCGGTTTCGGCATGTCATCACGAGGATCTCTTGCCGGTTTCTCCAGTTCCTTCACAATATCACGAAGTGTGATCTCACCGATTCCCAGTTCTGCTGCCATCTTCTTATAGTCTTTTACCTGCAGGGAAAGTCCAAGGAGATTTCCTGCCACAACATCATTTGGCTTATATCCAAGTTTTGAAAGAAGTGCAGATGCTGCTTCATAGCTCTCAGGATGTACACTTGTTGCATCCAGAGGATTCTTTCCACCTGAAATACGCATGAAACCTGCACACTGTTCAAATGCCTTCGGTCCTAATTTCGCTACTTTGAGAAGTTCTTTTCTGTCTGTAAACTGACCGTTCTCTTCTCTGTAAGCTACGATATTTTTGGCAATTGCTTTGCTGATACCGGAAATATACTCAAGCAGAGATGCAGATGCTGTATTTAAATCTACACCAACTTTATTTACGCTGTCTTCTACAACGCCGCTTAATGCTTCATCCAGTTTCTTCTGGTTCATATCATGCTGATACTGACCCACACCGATAGATTTCGGATCAATCTTAACCAGTTCTGCAAGCGGATCCTGTACACGTCTTGCAATGGAAGCCGCACTTCTCTGTCCTACATCAAAGTTCGGGAATTCCTCTGTAGCCAGTTTGCTTGCAGAATACACAGATGCTCCTGCCTCATTTGTGATAACATACTGCACCGTTTTTTCCGGGATTTCTTTGAGCATATCTACGATCACCTGCTCGGATTCACGACATGCTGTACCGTTTCCTACTGAAATAAGGGATACACCGTATTTTTCGATCATACCTTCCACTGTATCCTTGGCAGCACGGTATCTTTTTCTCAGTAGTCGGAGCTGTGGGATAAACAACTGTTGTATCCAGAACTTTACCTGTTGCATCTACAACTGCCAGCTTACAGCCTGTACGGAACGCAGGGTCCCATCCAAGTACGACTTTGCCTGCGATTGGAGGCTGCATCAGAAGCTGTTCCAGATTCTTGCCGAATACATGGATCGCGCCGTCTTCTGCCTTATCAGTAAGATCACTGCGGATTTCTCGCTCGATAGCCGGTCCGATCAGACGTTTTGAACTTGTCTTCTACACTGCTTTCAGAATCGGAGTTGTATTCGGGTTGTCTTTTTTGATCACTCTCTTATTCAAATAACGAAGGATGTCTTCCTCCGGTGCATTTACTTTAACAGTGATAAATTTCTCTTTCTCACCACGGTTTAACGCAAGAATACGGTGTCCTGCCAGTTTCCTGACCGGCTCCTCAAATTCATAATACATTTCATATACGGACTGAGTTTCCGCATTCTTTGCTGTGGAAGAAATACTTCCGTTCTTTGTTGTCAGGTTACGGATGTAGATACGATAGTCTGCTTCATCGGAAATACGCTCTGCAATAATATCTTTAGCTCCATTCAATGCTTCTGCAACATTCTTAACACCCTTTTCTTCGGAGACGTATGCCTTGGCTTCCTCTTCTACCGGCTTGTCTGTCATCTGCAGAAGAATGATATCTGCCAGTGGTTCCAGCCCTTTCTCTTTGGCAATTGTCGCACGGGTACGGCGTTTCGGGCGATATGGTCTGTATAAGTCCTCTACTACAACCAGTGTCTGGGCATCCAGAATCTGTTTCTTCAGTTCCTCAGTCAGCTTGCCCTGGTCTTCGATGCTCTTTAATACCTGATTCTTCTTATCTTCCAGATTTCTCAGATACGTCAGTCTCTCAAAGAGTGCACGAAGCTGCTCATCATTAAGGGAACCTGTTGCTTCTTTTCTGTATCGGGAAATGAATGGGATGGTGTTGCCTTCGTCAATTAATTTGACTGCGGCTTCTACCTGCCATTTCTCCACCTTCAATTCCTGTGTGATTACCTGAATAATATCCATTAATTTTTTATCTCCTCTTGTTGCTTTTCAGAATGCAGATACGTGTAATCGACCCTTGCATCCACATTGTTTTTCTTCTATAGCATAAAAAACGCTCTTGTGATAGGGTATCAATCTGGCGTTCATTTGTCAAGTGTGGGATTGATTCTGCCAATATGATACATACTGCCGGAATAACATTAGCCAAAATATTCATCCAGCTGTCTGATAAACTCTTCCGGCACTTTCCGTTCAAACGGAAAAATTTCGATGTTTCCCAGTCTGTCCGCGATATGCCCCAGTAAAATCGCGCTTCTCTCCAACGACCAGTCCGACAGCAGTGCAATGGTATCATGACGTGTATGCATGCCAAATCCATCCCTGTTTAATGTCATAGCCGGAATACCTTTCCATGCAAAGGTGTTAGAATCGCTTCCCCAGATCTGATTCTTTGTAGACATGCCGATTCCTGTCTCATGAGCCATATATGTAATCATATTGCAGATTGACGCATCACCTGTCACTCCTACAACCGTTCCGCCCACAAGCTGTCCTGCGAGGTCTACATTCATATTGAAACGATGAGCCGGAAGTTCTGTTTCATGTTCTTTAATATAGTTCTGACTTCCAAGCAGACCTTTCTCTTCTGCACCAAACCATACGAATTCCATTGTTCTGCGTGGTCTGTGTTCTTTGAAATATCTGCAAAGTTCCATGATGATCGCGGCACCGGACATATTATCGTAAGCACCAGGTCCCTCCGGTACGGAATCATAGTGTGCAGTAAGAGTCAGGATCTCCTCTGCTTTATCTGTTCCTTTGATTCGTGCCACTACATTTCGGGATGTACGTGTCACTGTCTCCTGTTCTACGAACAGGCAAGCCTTAGCTGCCCCTCTTGTCACTAGTTCGACAGCATCTTTATAATGAATGCTTACACCCGGAATTCTGTTATCGTAATTTGCCGCTTCTATCCCGGCTTGCTTTTTTTCTCTTCACCTGGCAGTATTCTTCGGTAAGCTGTATGCACGCGGTGTCAAATCTACGCCCTCGTCCAATGGGGAACCGGCAATACTGATAAAACCGGCTACACCTGCTTTCACCAGTTTCTGGTACAGTTCCTTTCTTACCGGGTCATTTACCATAACAATTTTTCCTCTGGCATTTGCGAGGCTGATCTCATCAGCATTCTCCACATACAAAAAAGATTCATTCCGTCCATTCTCATCTGTATTGGCACATCTTCCATATCCGGTTACGATGTATTCTTTTGCATATGGTTCCGTTATCGTAAGCTTCGCCTTTTTTACCTGAAAAGTTTCAAAACAAAACTCTTCCAGATGGTTCTCCACACCAAAACTATTCAATGTTTCCTGAATAATCGTTGCTGCTTTTTTCCTCTCCTACAGTTCCTGCCTCTCTGATATAATCAAACTCCGCCAGAAACTCCATCTGACGTTTTCCACTGATTTCATTTGTGTTCATAATTGTAAAAACCTTCCTCAAATATATTTATGCTACCAGCAATTATTCCTATTATACCATTTACGTATAAGCTTTTTCCACCATTATAAATGAGAAAATTCAGTAAAACCAAATTAATAAAAATAAAAAAGACCTTTATCAACATTTTTACATTGTGTCAGTTAAAGGTCTTTCATATTATGATTTTATTTCAAGCTATTGAAGTATTCATCCCATGGTTTTGGTTCGTTATCTTCTTCCTCTTCCGGAATTGTCTGACTCTGCAGGCTGTCCTGTACTTCTTTACTCTCTGAAGAATCATATGGGTTATCCTGTGTCGTTCTATTATTTTCCACAGAACCATACAAACTATCCTGGGTATTCTCACTTGCTGCATTATTCTGCACTTCTTTGTTCTCATCCGAAGCCACTGATGAATCACCTGTCACACTCCAGAACTGCTGCGGATGCGTCTGATCTTCCTGTGGCTGTTCACTCTGTGAATAGCTGTCAAACATAGGATTCACATAGTCTCGTGCCACACGTTCTTCTTCCTCTTTCTGCACTTTAAGCTCCCCTGTCAGATCACGATAGAACATTACTTCTGTCATGGCCATATATGGAAATACCCACAAAAGTGCAATATAGAACGTAAAAACAGAAAGAAACATCAATGGGATAAAGCTTATCTTCAGCATAAGATATCTTCCGAAGTTTCCATGCATCATCTCCAGACTCTCTTTCATAGCCTCTGTACTTTTCAATTCCGGCTTATCTGCCAGAATATAATAAGTCATCTCCAGAGGAATGACCAGAATCTGATAAACAATCATTCCTACGATCATCAGAACAACCCCTGTATACAGCCAGGTGATCAGCACCTCCACGGAAGCATCTTCACCCGGAAGATTCGCATTACTGTAAATCGTATAGGGCAGCATGGTAAGCAGATTCAGTACTGCCATAAAAAATCCGGCAACGATCACTCTGTCCGGATGATGTCTGTAAAAATAAAACAGGTCATTTAATGAATATACTTTCCCTCTGGCAATATTCAGATACATATAATTCATACCTGCCGCGACCACATTGATCAGCAAAGTCATAATAAATGTAAATGCATACGACAACACAATATCAATTGTTTCCTCTCCCGGAAATAAAGCCGAGGATATCATGCTGCTGATCAGAGCCAGTGCCTGAACTGCAACAAACGCCAGGATCAGTATCCCATATTTTCCTGACATAGCCTGCTTCGCATAGTTTTTTAATTCACGTCTCGATGTCATGTATTTCTCCTAAATCAGTCTGCCAGACCAAAGGTATCATGTACTGCATTCATTGCGCGCACTCCGTCCTTTTCATTGATCAGAACTGTCACACGAATCTCGGATGTAGAGATCATATTGATGTTTACGCCCTCATTATAGAGGCTCTCAAACATCTTTGCTGCTACTCCGGGATTACTCATCATTCCTGCACCTACGATGGAAAGCTTCGCAATATTTCTCTCAGAATGAAGCTCTGCAAATCCAAGTCTTGCCTGATTTGCATCCAGAACTGCAACTGCATCATCCAGATCATTTCCATCGACTGTGAAGGAAATATCCTTTCTGCCCGCACGTCCGATAGACTGCAGGATAACATCTACATTAATATTCTTCTTCGCAAGGGTATCAAATAATTTAAAAGCCACACCCGGCTCATCCTTTAATCCGATTACCGCGATTCTCACTGCATCTGTATCCAGCGCAACACCGCTAATCAACATTCTCTCCACTGTAACTTCCTCCTTTACCACAGTTCCTTCACTGTTGTTTAAACTTGAACGTACCACAAGCGGCACGCCATATTTCTTCGCCATCTCCACAGAACGGTTGTGAAGCACACCTGCCCCGAGAGTCGCAAGGTCAAGCATTTCATCGTAAGTGATCTCTTTGAGCTTTCTTGCTTTCGGAACCTTACGCGGATCTGCTGTGTAAACACCATCTACATCTGTATAGATTTCACAGGCATCTGCATGAAGAGCAGCCGCAAGAGCAACCGCTGTTGTGTCAGAACCGCCTCTTCCAAGAGTCGTATAATCATCATACTTGTCAACTCCCTGGAAGCCGGTAACTATTACAATCTTTTTGCTGTCCAGCTCTCTTCTGATACGCTCTGTATCAATTCTTTTTAAACGTGCATTTCCATGACTGCTTGTCGTATGCATGGAAACCTGAAAAGCATTCAGGGAAACCGCAGGAACTCCCAGTTTATCCATCGCCATTGCCATCAGTGCAACAGACATCTGTTCTCCGATGGTAAAGAGCATATCCATCTCTCTTTTCGGCGGTTTCTCATTGACATCCCTTGCCATGGTGATCAGTTCATCCGTATATTTCCCCATTGCGGACAGAACGACAACCACGTCATTTCCTTTTCTGTACTCTTCTATACAGCGGCTGGCAACATTAAAGATACGTTCTTTATTTGCAACCGATGTACCGCCAAATTTCTTGACAATCAACATTGTTTTACTTCCTCCATAATAAGTTTACAGGAAAGAGAAGATTCTCATATCTTCCCTTTCCTGTTCTGTTTACAGTAATCACTGTACAAATATTTATCTGAAGTATTGTATCAGTGTCTACCTTATCAGGCACACTATATGATACACGAAATCTGTCAGTTTATCAATCTTTAACTCGAATCTTTGCAAGTACCTGATCTCCGATCTGAGCCAGTTTCTCTTCAAATGCTCCCTGTGTCATTTCATCAGTGATAAATGCACATTCCTGCGGAAGCTGTCCCAGGCTGATGATCTCAACATCACCAAATACCTTCTTCGCTTCTTCTGCTGCTTCTTTTTTGATTCTACACAAAAAAACTTTCCTGTCACTTCATCCAGTGGTTTCAGTACTGCCGGAGTGCTATTCCAGTTTGTCACAATATTAACATGGAGATGTTTTGCGGCATCCACAATATCACCAACTACAGCACTTGCTGTAGGCAGTTTACCTGCACCGCTTCCATAGAACATGGCATCTCCAAGCATATTTCCATGTACAAATACTGCATTAAACACATCATTTACACTGTAAAGAGGGCTGTTCTGGCCGAGCATAAACGGTGCTACCATTGCATAACAGGTTCCGTCTGCCAGTCTGCGGCTGGTTCCAAGAAGTTTGATGGTTCTGCCAAGCTTCGCAGCATACTCCATATCTTCAGGTGTGATCTTTGTAATTCCCTCTGTATAAATATCTTCAAAATCAAAATATCTCTCATAAGCAAGAGAGGAAAGGATTGCGATCTTACGGCATGCATCGTATCCTTCCACGTCGGCGGTAGGATCTGCCTCTGCATAACCCTTCTGCTGTGCTTCCTTTAATACAGTGTCAAATTCACAGCCTTCTGTGCTCATCTTATAAAGCATGTAGTTGGTAGTTCCGTTCAGGATACCTGTTACTTCGTCAATCTCATCTCCTGTAAGGGAAGAATTGATGACACGAATGATCGGGATTCCGCCGCCACAGCTTGCTTCAAATAAGAAATTAATGCTCTTTTCCTTTGCAATATCCATCAGCTCGCGGCCATGCTTTGCAACCAGAGCCTTATTGGAAGTGCAGACATTTTTTCCTGCCAGAAGTGCCTTCTTTACAAAAGTATAAGCAGGCTCCACACCGCCCATAACCTCTACTACAATATCTACTTCCGGATCACTGACGATCTGTTCATAATCATGGACCAGAACCTTCTCTACCGGCTGTCCCGGAAAATCACGAAGATCCAGAACATATTTTACATGAAGTTCCTGTCCGGCACGTCTGGAAATGCTCTCTTTATTTTCATTTAATACTTCAAATACACCGCTTCCAACTGTGCCATATCCTAAAATTGCTACATTGATCATTTTCTTTTACTCCCTGCCTAATATTTTCAGATAATGAATTCCTTCATTCTGTTCAATCGTCTCTACCATTGCTTCTGCATCCCCCTCGCCCGGAAGAATGTCCACACTCAGAGTAAGTGTGGCAACCCCATTGATAGGAATACTCTGATGAATGGTGAGAATGTTTCCATGAAACCGTGCAATCGTCTGCAGGACAACCGACAAAAGCCCCGGTTCATCATCCATCTGGATAATAAAGGTGATCGTCTTTCCCCTTGTCTCTTCATGAAATGGAAAAATATCATCTTTGTATTTGTAGAAAGAGCTTCTGCTGATTCCTGTGCGCTCTGCTGCATCCTGTACAGTGTCCACTTTGCCGGAGTCCAGAAGCTTCTTTGCCTCCACAACCTTCAGCAGGACTTCCGGAACCGCACGTTCTCTCACTACAAAATATTTCTTTTTCTCTGTTACTGGTTTCTGCATATCACTTTACCTGTCCGTTCTTTAAAGACATTTGTTTTTACACACTGGATATATTATCACACCACACAAAAATACGCAAGAAATATATTCTGCTGAATCATTGTGTAAAATCATTATGCCTCAACACGAAAAAGGCTGTCCTGATTTCAGACAGCCTTTTTTATTCTTTTATTTCTTCAGTGCGATCCATTTCAGATATGCATTGATGAAAATATCAATTCCTCCGTCAAGTACTGCATCCACATTTCCGGTCTCCTCGTTTGTACGATGATCCTTTACCATGGTATATGGCTGCATAACATAAGAACGGATCTGATTTCCCCATCCGATATCTGTCACCTCACCACGGATACCGGAGAAGTTTTTCCTCTGCCTCCTGCTGCTTGAGAAGATACAGCTTGGCTTTCAGCATCTGCATGGCTTTATCTTTATTCATGTGCTGAGAACGTTCATTCTGACACTGTACCACGATTCCGGTAGGATAATGTGTGATACGGATGGCAGATGATGTCTTGTTGATATGCTGACCGCCGGCACCACTGCTTCGATAAGTATCAATACGGATCTCATCGTCATTGATCTCTACATCCAGATCCTTCTTGATATCCGGCATAACATCACAGGATACAAAAGATGTCTGTCGCTTACCTGCTGCATTGAAAGGAGAAATACGCACCAGACGGTGAACTCCCTTACTCTGATTTCAGATAACCGTAAGCATTTGTCCGTTTACCTGGAAAGTAACAGATTTGATACCTGCCTCATCGCCGTCCAGATAATCCAACACTTCCAGGGTAAACTCCTTTCTTATCTGCCCAACGGCTGTACATACGGTAAAGCATACCGCACCAGTCACAGGCCTCTGTTCCGCCTGCACCTGCATTCAGCTTAATGATAGCATTCTCACTGTCATATTCTCCGGAAAGAAGTGTCTTGATACGGATATTGTCAAAATCCTTCTGAAACTCATCCAGCATTTCCTGAATCTCAGGAATCAGTGCAGGATCGTTCTCCTCATATCCCATCTCGATCATGGTTTCCATATCTTCCATCTGTGTAACCAGATTCTGATAGGTCTCCATATCATCTTTCATGTCTTTTAATTCTTTCATTTTCTTCTGGGAAACTTCTGCATCATCCCAGAAATCAGGCGCTTCCATTTCGCGCTCTAATTCTTCGACCTTCTGCTCTTTGTTAGCCAGGTCAAAGTGAATCCCTCACTTCCACTAATGGTTCTGTATAAGTCGCAAGAATGCTCTTGAACTGGTCTAATTCAACCACAGCTTCACCCACTTTCTTATTATAAATATTCTCTGTCGGACTCCCTGTGGATAACCGACTGAATTGCTATAGATTATAGCAGTCCTGATAAATAATTCGTTTAAAATAATAACATATCTTTAAGCAAATTACAAACAAAGAATTACACATAAAACCTGTGTAATTTATGAGAAGAAGCTCTCTGCAACACTTATATCTGCAATATATCCCACTGTTCCTGTCATATAGATAGTTCCGTCCTCTTCCATATCGATCTGTATCATTCCGCCCGGCTGATTTACATTAATACGGGATTCCACCAGTCCCAGCTTATAGGCTGCCGCTGCTGCCGCACAGCTTCCTGTTCCGGAAGCCTTTGTATATCCGGATCCTCTTTCCCAGATTTCAATTTCCAGATTTCCCTTGTCGACCTGACGGCAGATCTGCAGGTTCATTCTCTCCGGAAATTCATCTGCATTTTCCACATAAGGTCCCAGATTCTTTACAGCTTCTGCACTTACATTGTCAGTAAAAATAATGCAGTGTGGATTACCAACTGTCAGGCAGGTAGCCTTGTATTCTTTTCCATGAAATACGAAATTCTCCTTAATTACTTCACGAACTTCACCGGAAACAGGGATATCGCTGGAGATAAAAGATGGTTTTCCCATGTTTACTGTAAATTCCGTTGCCCGACTGTTCAGGCATTCCACATGAATCTTGCCTGACATAGTTTCAATGTCAAATTTTTTCTCAGTAATATATCCATTGTCCATCAGATATTTGGCAAAAATACGCACGCCGTTTCCACTGATGGCAGATTCACTTCCGTCTGCGTTAAAAATACGCACACCCAATTTCCCATCAATTTCTACCGGTCCATAAAGCACACCGTCAGCGCCAAGCCCAAATCCTCTCTGGCAGAGAAGTGCAATCTTCTTTCCCTGAAGCTGTACCTGATTTTTCTTCGGATCAAGAATCAGATAATCGTTTCCAAGTCCCTGATATTTACTCATAATAATTGTATTTGCCATAACCATATCTCTCCTTCTGATTTATAATCCCGGATACTTCCCGCTTTTGTATCTGCATCGATAATCAATTGTCGGGCAATCTTTCCAACTCACTTCGCCACTTGTCTGACGTCCCCACCCACTGCTTATTGCTCTTCGCAATTGAAGCAGGGGTACTTACTTGATTCGGTTAAATTTTGTGTCTAGGTAATTTCTCTTATCACATCCTGACTTTGTATTCATTATATTTTA
>ENA-OQJR01000225-OQJR01000225.1-human-gut-metagenome-genome-assembly--contig:-NODE-225-length-18111-cov-2.138456_pt1 | contig 18111 bp, 24 predicted proteins | sample MGYA00242614_ERZ504781 | MGnify/ENA primary metagenome ERZ504781 (study PRJEB26092, sample SAMD00036365) | human gut metagenome | host: Homo sapiens | study: EMG produced TPA metagenomics assembly of...
CCTGTCTTAGTTCATTGATGACTGTATCGCAAGGAAAAGATATATAACTGCGAACCGCGTTATAACACAAGCTATATTCAATGCACCGGTTTGGGTACTATTACCGACAGACCTCTACCGTTCTGAAAAAACATGTAATTCGAAGAACGTAAATTCAATATGGAGCAAATCATCCATGCTACCGATACCAACTTCGAAGGACAGGAAGCCATGAGACAGTTCATACTGAACCGTACCCTTTCTTCGGTAACGATGACGAATATGCAGACCGCATCGCCATCCAGATTTTAATGACCTTTACGATGCCATCGAGGGAAAGCCGAACACCAAAGGCGAATGTTTCCATCTGAACATGTTGTCTACCACCTGTCACGTTTACTTCGGCAAAATGATGAATGCCACCCCCAACGGCCGTCTGGCCGGACGTGCCATCAGTGACGGTACCTCACCCTCACACGGAGCAGATACCCACGGGCCATCCGCCGTTATAAAATCATTAGGAAAACTGGACCAGGTGAAAAGCGGAGGCACTCTATTGAATCAGCGCTTCCTGCCTTCACTTCTTAAACACGATGAAGACATAGCCAAACTGGCAAGCCTCATCCGCAGCTATTTTGCTTTAGGAGGACATCACATTCAGTTCAACATAGTAGATACCGCTACCCTGCATGCCGCCCAAAAACATCCGGAAGAATACCGTGACCTATTGGTACGCGTAGCTGGATACAGTGATTACTTCAATGACATGAATACAGATTTACAATATGACGTAATAGCCCGCACGGCACAAGAAACCTTCTGACAAGATGAGTCTGATTTTCGACATCAAACGCTATGCCATCAATGACGGACCGGGCATCCGCATCACACTTTTCATGAAAGGATGCCCGCTCTCGTGCGTATGGTGCCATAATCCCGAAGGCATTCGTAACGGAAAAGACAAACTATACACAGCCAAGAAATGCCTCGGCTGTGGAACTTGTCTGAAAGTATGTCCCAACGGGGCACTGACACTGGCTCCCGAGGGTATTATCACCGACAAGCAAAAATGCGTGTTATGCGGACGCTGTGCCGAAGAATGTCCGGCAATGGCTATCGAGATATCAGGAACGGAATATACCGCCGAATACCTGATGCATGAAATAGAAAAGGAAATTCCATTTATGGATCAATCAGGCGGTGGAGTTACTTTTTGTGGTGGAGAACCGTTGCTTCATCCCGAATTCTTGATTGATATACTGAAACGTTGCGGACAACAGGGAATTCATCGGGTGGTAGATACCACCCTGCTTGCCCGCAAAGAAACAGTGGATGAAGTGATGCGGAATTGTGAACTATTGCTTATCGACTTAAAATCAATGGACAGTACCGTACACCAGACATTCTGTGATGTTCCCAATGAATTAATTTTGGAGAACATCCGCAGAGTAGCAGAAGCTGACTTCCCTTATTATATCCGTATTCCATTGATTGAAGGAGTGAATGCAGATGAAAAGAACATAAAGCTGTCTGCCGAATTTTTGGCCAGTCTTCCACGGCATCCTGAGATAATTAACCTATTACCTTACCATGATATAGGAAAGGGAAAGCATGCAAAGCTAGGCAGTATCTATAACCCTAAAGGATATAAAATGCAAACGCCATCCGAGGAAGTACAACAGCAGTGCATACAAATCTTGACTGATTACGGTTTAAAAGCAACCATAGGTGGATAATTATATATCATCGTTCTGTAGTAAAAGGACCTTCGTACCCCAAAAACGTGTCCCGTCCTCCGTTATCAAATAATCTTCCTCATTACGCAACTCTGTAAACTCACGATAACTCTCCAACTTATCATAATCGATAAAATCCTTAAAGCATTTCTCCGCTTTCCAACAATCTATTAATATAGATACCCGGTTCTATAGTAAGTTCAAATTCCGGTTCCAAAGATCCGGCCAGCCTTAATAATTTACGGCTGACCTAAGTACTTTTCTAATGAATCACCTGTCTTTTAGCAACTGCTTTTTCCAAACACTTCTTCAAATCCGCGGCAGAACCAGTTTCTGTCACTCCCACCCTCTACGCTTTCTCACACAAGGCAGGCTGGATCCCATCCATACAATATGATATCCATATCGCCAATCCGGCATAGGGCAAGTCCCAAAAATAAAGAGAAGTAGAACCTTGGCGGAAATGATAAGTATTATCCGCATAGTCGCCACTCTCCTCGTTATCCCAAATAGCAAGAAACCTATCCCCACGTTTTTTCAAACTGTTACGATGGGTTGTATAAGTTTCTTTTGCAAACATAATCTTATGTTTTTTGTATAGATGACAGGTAAAGATAGCCATCCCCTTAAAATAATCCCCCCAAAAAGGAAGATTATTACAATACAATTTCCTATTTTTGTCGCAATAAACAAGGAAATAAAAATATTATGGCACAAGGCTCACGTCAAGTACAAACACAAGCCCAGCAACAAATACAAACCTTATCTCCACAACAGATACTGGTAGTGAAATTGCTGGAACTGCCCACTGTGGAGCTGGAAGAACGTATCCATTCCGAAATACTGGGATAATCCGGCCCTGGAGGAAGGGAAAGAAATGCCCGAAAATGAAGATGACAACACAGAATACGTTGAGAACGAAGACGGAAATACAGACTCGAACGAAGATTTTTCATTAGGCGATTACAGCAACGAAGATGATATTCCCGATTATAAACTACAGGAACATAATCGCTCCAAAGAAGGAGTAGCCGAAGAAATCCCTTTCTCGGATGCCGTATCTTTTTATGAAATATTGAAAGACCAGTTGCAGATGCAGGAACTTACCCCAGAACAACGAGATATAGCAGAATACTTGATCGGTTCATTGGACGATGACGGCCTGTTACGCAAAAATATGGAGTCTATCATGGATGAACTTGCCATCTATCGAGGCATCTATACCACTGAGGAGGAATTAAATAAAATCTTGGAAATAATCCAAGACTTTGATCCGGCAGGTATCGGTGCCCGCAGTTTACAAGAATGTCTTCTGCTACAAATACAAAGAAAAGCCGATTCACCGTTAAAACAAATAGAACTGGACATCATCGGTAAATGCTGTGATGAGTTTACCCGCAAAAACAAGAAAGGATTATCCAAAAACTAGGTATAACCGAAGAACAATATAATGAGGCGGTGAGCGATCTCACCAAACTGAATCCTCGTCCGGGCAGTTCACTGGGTGAAGCAATGGGTAAAAATATGCAGCAGATCATTCCCGACTTCATTGTAGAAACGTATGAGGATGACACCATTACTCTAAGTTTAAACAATCGTAATGTTCCTGAGTTGCGTCTGAGCCGCCAGTTCACCGAACTACTGGATGAACACACCCGCAACAAAGATAATCAGAGCAAAGCCTCAAAGGACGCACTGATGTTCCTAAAACAAAAAGTAGATGCCGCACAAGGTTTTATCAACGCCGTAAAACAGCGACAACATACGTTGCTCACCACCATGCAAGCCATTATAGATATTCAGCGCCCCTTCTTTTTGGAAGGAGACGAATCCCTGCTAAAGCCCATGATCCTAAAAGATGTAGCCGAACGCTCGGGATTGGATATTTCCACCATATCACGGGTAAGCAACAGCAAATATGTACAAACAAACTATGGTATCTATTCGTTGAAATTCTTTTTCAGCGACGGTTACACTACCGAAGACGGTGAAGAACTCTCTGTCCGCGAAATCAAGCGTATTCTGAAAGAATGTGTAGACACCGAAGACAAGGAAAAACCGTACACTGATGATGAACTGGCCGAAACACTAAAAACGAAAGGCTACCCCATAGCCCGCCGTACTGTAGCCAAATACCGCCAACAGCTTAACATACCCGTCGCACGATTAAGAAGGTAATATAAATTATATGGAAGCTAACGAAACAACCGAAACAATAGCAGTAGGCAAGAAAACAGTCCGCTTGAAGTCAGTTCACGTATCATATCAGGCATATTCACGCCTTTTATGATTCCTTTTGTTGGCATTTTTCCTTGCTTTTTTTCTTTCACTTATCTTCGTATCATGCCCATCCAGTACAAACTGATAGTATTGGGCATAGTCTACTGTTTCACCATTCTGATGCCGATGCTCGCCATCTACCTGTTCCAAAAAATAAACGGTTGGGGTATTCATGAATTGGGACACCGCGAAAAACGTTTCGTACCATATGCGTTGACTATCATCAGCTATGTCACTTGTCTCATCACCATGTATAAGATACACCTGCCCCGCTATATGTCAGGTATTATCGTAGCCGCCCTCATCTGCATGATCCTTTGCACGCTGATCAATTTCAAGTGGAAAATCAGCACACACGTGGCAAGCAGCGGCATGATGGTAGGCGGATTATTATCCTACAGCTTTATATTCAATTTCAATCCTGTATGGTGGCTCTGTTTTTTCATTTTGCTATCCGGGATGCTTGGCACAGCCCGTATCATTGTAAAACAGCATACCTTATTAGAAGTTTTAGCCGGATTTATTGTCGGATTGTTTTGTGGTGTCATTGGAATTTTGTTTATTTGAAAAAAATTAGTATTAACCTTATAAATTGAAAGCATTATGGAATTTCCAAGCAATGTAAAGTATACCAAAGAACACGAATGGATACGAGTAGAAGGTGATATAGCTTATGTAGGCATCACTGATTATGCACAAGAGCAACTGGGTGACATCGTATTCGTAGATATCACAACTGAAGGAGAAACTTTAGAAAAAGATGAAGTTTTCGGTACTATTGAAGTAGTAAAAACGATTTCGGACTTGTTCCTTCCCGTTTCAGGAGAAGTTTTGGAACAGAATGAAGCATTGGCCGACAATCCCGAATTAGTAAACCAAGACCCGTATGGTAAAGGGTGGCTGATTAAGATTAAGCCCAATGACTCTAATGACGTTAACGATTTGCTGGATGCTGAAGGATATAAAGCATTAGTCAACGAATAATATAGATTCCCATTAGGAATTGTTCAAGCGCGGATTACGCGGACCTCACGGATTTTTCTATCCGCGTTCATCCGTATAACCCGTGCTTGAAGTAAATATATAAACCAAACAATAACAAAAAACAATGAAACCTATCGTAAGCATTATCATGGGTAGCACTTCCGATCTTCCCGTAATGGAAAAAGCTGCCAAATTACTGGACGAGATGCACGTACCTTTCGAAATGAACGCCCTTTCGGCACACCGCACTCCCGAAGCTGTGGAGGAATTTGCGAAAAATGCTGCAGGCCGTGGAATTAAAGTCATCATTGCCGCTGCCGGCATGGCTGCCGCACTTCCCGGTGTCATTGCTGCAAATACCACATTGCCTGTTATCGGTGTCCCCGTTAAAGGTTCTGTTCTTGATGGCGTAGACGCACTTTATTCTATCATCCAAATGCCTCCCGGAATTCCTGTAGCTACTGTAGCAATCAATGGAGCCATGAATGCAGCTATTCTGGCCGTACAAATGCTAGCATTGAGTGATACAGAACTAGCCACCAAGTTTGCAGACTACAAGAACCGGCTTGAAAAAGAAAATACGTGAAAGCCAACGAAGAACTGAAAGAAGTCAAGTTTGAATATAAAACAAATTAACTAGTGGTTAGTGATTAGTGGTAAGTGGTTAATATTTCAGCGCAGCCCACTAATCACTAACCACTCACCACTAATCACTAACTATGGATTTATTCAATTACTCCCGCCGCGAATCTTCCGAAGTGAATATCGGAGCCACTCCCTTGGGTGGCAACAACCCCATCCGTATTCAGAGCATGACAAATACCGTCACTATGGATACCGAAGCCTGTGTGGAACAAGCCAAACGCATTATAGATGCCGGCGGTGAATACGTTCGCCTCACCACACAAGGTGTCCGTGAAGCCGAAAACTTGAAGAATATCAATATCGGATTACGCTCTCAAGGATATGATACTCCATTGGTGGCCGATGTACATTTTAACCCCAAAGTAGCCGATGTAGCGGCACAATATGCAGAAAAGGTACGCATCAATCCGGGAAATTACGTAGACCCGGGACGTACTTTCCGGAAACTGGAATACACTGACGAAGAATATGCGCAAGAAATAGAAAAGATACGTGCCCGCTTCATTCCTTTTCTAAATATCTGCAAGGAAAACCACACCGCCATCCGCATCGGGGTAAACCACGGTTCTCTGTCAGACCGCATCATGTCTCATTATGGTGACACCCCTGAAGGTATGGTGGAATCGTGCATGGAATTTCTGCGTATCTGTGTTGCGGAACATTTCAACGATGTGGTTATTTCCATCAAAGCATCCAATACCGTAGTAATGGTCAGGACGGTCCGTCTGCTGGTAAAGGAAATGGAAAAGGAAGGCATGGCTTTCCCGCTTCATTTGGGGGTTACCGAAGCAGGGGACGGCGAGGACGGAAGAATAAAATCCGCATTAGGAATAGGCGCACTCCTTGCAGATGGCTTGGGAGATACCATTCGTGTTTCATTGAGCGAGGCTCCTGAAAACGAAATTCCGGTAGCCCGCAAACTGGTTGATTATATACTAACTCGGGAAGGACATCCTTTTATTCCTGGAAAAGAAGCTCCGCAGTTCAACTACCTATCTCCGGGGCGCCGGAAGACTAAGGCTGTCCGAAACATTGGAGGAGATAATCTTCCCGTAGTAATAGCCGAACGTCTGAAAGGGTCTTTCGAAACTAATCCTCAGTTCAAACCTGACTATATTTATTGCGGTGGAAGTGTGCCCCAATCACGAGATAACAATATAGCCTATCTAGTAGATGCCAATGCATGGAATCCAGAAGAAAAAAATGTCTATCCGGCATTTAACTACCAGCAGATGATAGAATTACATCACACGGTTTCCGATCTGAAATTCCTGTTTCTGCCCTATATGGCTATGAATGACGAAGTAATCGCAGCCCTTAAACTACATCCCGAAGTGGTAATCATCGCCCAAAGCAATCATCCCAACCGCCTCGGCGAATATCGTGCCATGACACACGAACTGATGAATGAAGGGTTAGAGAATCCGGTCGTATTCTTCCAATACTATCAGGAAACGAAAGCTGAAGACCTGCAAATCAAAGCGGCAGCTGATATGGGTGCACTAATTTTTGACGGACTCTGTGACGGAATCTTCTTGTACAACCAAGGCCCCTTGAGTCATATAGTGGTAGATACCACTGCATTTGGTATCCTGCAAGCCGGCAGAATCCGAACCAGCAAAACGGAATACATTTCATGTCCGGGATGTGGTCGTACCTTATATGATTTGGAGTCTACCATCGCCCGTATCAAAACAGCTACCTCGCACTTGAAAGGTCTGAAGATCGGCATTATGGGCTGTATTGTCAATGGTCCCGGCGAAATGGCGGATGCCGACTATGGCTATGTAGGTGCCGGTCGTGGAAAAATCAGCCTCTATAAAAAGAAGAATGCATAGAAAAAACATTCCCGAAGATCAGGCTGTTGAGAAGTTGATCGAGCTCATCAAAGCCAATGGTGACTATACAGAAAATAAAAACGTCAAATTATGGATTATCAACAGATTCTAAAAGACATCTATCAAGAAATCCAGCCCTACGCCTCTATTGGCAAACAGGCTGATTACATTCCGGCACTTGCCAAAATCAACCCAGATCAATTCGGAATGTGTATCCATACGATACAAACAAAACTTTCATGCATGGAGAAGCCACCACCGGCTTCTCCATCCAAAGTATTTCGAAAGTTTTTTCACTTGCCATGTGTTTGAGTCTTGAAGGAGATAATCTATGGAAAAGAGTAGGTAAAGAACCTTCGGGAACAGCTTTCAACTCACTAGTACAACTGGAGGTAGAAAAAGGAATTCCTCGGAATCCCTTTATTAACGCCGGAGCCATTGTAATGACAGATATCCTGCTGAACCATCTGAAACACCCCGAAGAAGAATATCTTCGTTTCGTCCGCTCAATCAGCGGAAATAACCAAATTCATTATAATGAAGAAGTTGCCCTGTCCGAACGTGAAAACGGTTATCTGAATGCGGCAATCACCAACCTGTTGAAATATTATCATAACATCGACAATGACATAGAACGTGTACTTCATTTCTATTTCCTGCAATGCTCCATAGAAATGAGTTGTTATGATTTATCCAAAGCCTTTTTGCCGTTTGCCAACCATAAACAGGCTTTTACATTCGAAGGAATCACGCTGACCGCCTCTCAAGTGAAACGTATCAATGCCATCATGCAAACATGTGGATTCTATGACGAAGCAGGAGAATTTTCTTATTTGGTAGGTCTTCCGGGGAAAAGTGGTGTGGGAGGCGGTATAGCCGCAGTTTACCCACTACGATATTCAGTTGCAGTGTGGAGCCCGAGATTGAATCCAAAAGGAAATTCCGTTATGGGAATCAAGGCGCTGGAACTATTGACAACACAGACACAGGAATCTATTTTCTAGAAAACAAGCATCTCTCCATACTAAATCATCTTCTTTCTTGTTGGAATAATCCAGAATGAAGTTGAATATAACACGCATAATACTTATAGCCTTTCTATAAAAGAGAGAAGTACCTGGAATTTATGTAGAAATTATTGACCATGCTTAATAAATTAACCGTTTTTACCCTCAATGGAACATCTTCTGCTTGCCATAAATAAAAGAAATAACCGACAGCCAAAGTCTTTTGAAGATATCCTGAACAGGCACTTAAAAACCTGCCTCAGCATTTCAAATGTCCAAGACAGGTTCCCTTATATTTTATAGAGATACAGATCAATATCTGTTTCTGCCACCGCCATAGCCATTATCTCCGCGACTACCACCATAGCCACCACCACGACTGTTGTTACCGCCACGATAACCACCACCGCCATTGTTGCCATAGCTACGACGCGGACGTTCTTCTCTAGGACGAGCTACTGACACAGAAAGAGTTTTTCCATCCATATCAACTTCATTAAGAGCTGCAATCGCTTTATCTCCAGCTTCATCATCAGCCATTTCAACAAAACCATATCCCTTAGAACGACCGGTCTCTCTGTCCATTATAATCTTAACAGAAACAACTTCACCATACTCTGCAAATAATTCTCCAAGTTCGGCTTCACTCATATTATAGTTAAGCCCTGCAATAAAAATGTTCATTTTAAAACTAAATGTTTTAATAAAAAAACTAAGTGCGTTTTAGCTATTAGGAATCTTACAGAGAGACAAACGATTCTACCATCATCACTAAAGAATAAGTTGGAAAAGTATTAATGTACTTCTATGAGGATACTTAATGCAGGGGACAAATGTACGCAATTAGACTTGAACTCAAAACTAATTGGAGATTTATTTTTAATAATAAATGTTTTTTCGTTCTCTTTGAAAGAACAGACAAGTTTTAGAACGGAAATAACTGTTCCTCAAATACATATTTATACTTTAAAAGCTATTATACAGAAAGTTATCCTGTACTACATATCAAAAAGATAACCAATCTCCAGCCAGATCAGCATTCTTTATAGCAACAGGCCAGATACTTTCCGTAGAAGGAATTATTATGGAAGAAATTTCAGGAACAGGAACTACAGAAAATTCTTCAGTTTCCAAACAAGCTGCGAGAAACCGCAAAGTAATAAAATACAGAAAGAGAACTTATCTTTTTCATCTTCCCAACCATAATTCCGGATTAAGTTTAGCCGTTTCCTTACGAAGTTGAAAATGCAAGACCGTATTACCCGAACTATCTGTATGGATAGTACCAAGAACGGTACGTGTATTGACTTTGCTGCCTTTAGAAACCGATACGGAAGAAAGGTTGCAATAGACAGAGATGTAATTACCATGACGCACCAGTATATTGTTCAAACCATTATACTGGAAAATAGCCGAAACTTCTCCATTGAAAACGGCACGTGCCTGCGCTCCCGGTTTGCCCTTAATATCAATCCCTTTATTATCCAGTTTCACATTACGCAAACCATCTACGGCATACTGTCCGTAATGGCTGACAATCACGTATGGACCGGTAATGGGAACCGGCAAAATACCCCGGTTACGTTCAAAACTGCCCGACAGCTGGCGGTCCTCATTATTCAGACTGAACTTCTCCACCGGAGCGACCTTCTTTGTAGACTCATTTTTTTCCGTAGATTTAGAACGGGACGCCCCTCCCGTAGTTTCACGCTCCGCTTTCTTAGCTGCTGCCGCCTTTGCGGCAGCCTCAGCAGCGGCTTTCCTACGAGCTTCCTCCTCTGCACGCTTTCTAGCTTTCTCTATTTCAATTTCAATCAAACGGTCAATCTGGGCATTCAATTGCTCAGCCGAACGTTTTTTCTTCCTTATCTCGCTTTGTATACCTTTCTGCTTCTTTTGCAAATTCGCCAAAAGAGTCTGGCGCTCCTTTTCCTGAATCTCCAGTTTGGCCTTTTCGACCTCACCCTGTTTTAAAAGATTCTGTTTGGCATGCTTAGTTTGTTCCACTTCTCTTTTTTTAGCGGCAATTTGCTTCTGCTTACGTTCTATCTCCATTCCTTGAAGGCGCTGGAAGTTTGCATATTCCTGCACATAACGCATACGACGGTAAGTCTGACTCAAATTCTCGGCAGAAAAAATAAACATTAATTTCTCTTGAACAGACTTGTTACGATACATGTATTGCACCGAAGTTTCATACTTCCGCTTCTTGTCTTTCAAATCACGCTGAAGTTTATTCAGTTGTTTCTGTAAAGAAGCGATCTCACTTGTCAATGTATGAACATCACTCTCTATGGTATTGATATATTTTCTTCTCTCCTCAATCTGACCTGTCAGCAAAGCAAGGTTGTCCAACTGGCTTTTCACATCCTTTTTGGTAGATTGCAACAAAGTTTCAGACTCGGCAATCTGCTGGTGAAGTTCCTTCCGTTTGGCTTCAAGCTCCCTTATTTTCCGAGTACTTTGCGCTGAAATAGTACTTAAAAAGCAGCAGGCTATGAGTAGTAAGAAGATACGTTTCATTATTTAATAAGCTGTTTTAGCAAATCTTGCAATTCTATTCTTTCGTATTTTCCGGGCACTTCGGTATGAGCTTCCCAATCCTTATTGGTAGAAAGGCGGGAAAGTTCAAATACAGCCGTAACCGGTTTGGCAGCCCCTTCAAAAGAAACCGTCATAGTTCCCGGAAACTGTTTCTGCTCCAACGGACGAAACTTATCATAACGCCAATTTATCCCGTACCGGGTACCGGACAAGCCGATATGACTTTCTTTCAGCAGCCCATCATTTGTATTGGTACGAAAACGGTAGGCGAAATGTTTGCCGTTCTTAACTTCTATTAATGCATTTTCGTTTTCAGGACGCACAGCAAAGGACGAAATATCACGGACAGTCAGCACCTTTTTTCCCGGAAGAAAAATTTCATTCATAAACAAGGCCTGCAAAGTATGAAAATCCAAATCAGCCTTTGCCAGATTTTTCAATTCATCAAAAGGAACTTGTACATAACGTTTGTTCATGCGATCCATCACTAAAACTCCGTCCGGAGATATTTCAGCACGTGCCACTTCAATACCCAAAAATGGAGCGATAGAAAGCTGGATTACTTCATCACGTTTCATGCGCAACGTACCATTTACTTTAGTCGGTCCTTTACCGTTCAAGTCAACGGCCAATGACATTTTCGCAGTAATTGCATCCCATCCCGGAGAACGGCTAATCAGCTCTTCCATATATTCCGACTCGGATAAATTGCCAATAGATACCCCTTTCTTCATACTCCGGGTAGATGAACATGAAGAAATAAATATAATCAGCAAAGCGCTAAACAAATAAAAACAGACACGTTTCATCATTCTGCAAAGTATTTCTTTTGTACAATTTTCTTTCTCAATAAGTTCAATTCCTTTTCACTACGTTCTTCACTACCTTCTTGAGGAGGCTCCTTGGATAATTTTTCCGCTTGTTGCCAATATTCCAAAGCCTTTTCACGATCTCCATTCATATAGTAAATATCTCCACAATGCTCTACAACAACGGAACTTTTACTTCCATCATTCTGCATAGCCTGGTCAATGTAAATTTTTGCTTCTACATATTTACCTTTCTCAAAAAGTATCCAGGCATAGGTATCCAGATACGTACCATTGGTAGGTTCGGCCTTTACGGTACGGTAACTCATTTCTTCCGCTTTATCCAGGTTTTTACGCTCTACAGACAGGTAATAGGCATAATTATTCAAGGCCCCTATATTGTTTTCCTTATAAACCAAAGCGGAATCGTATGCGGCATATGCCTCCACATTCATCTTCTTTATATGATAAAGATCCCCCATAATGGCATAGAAATCAGAAACGATATCCTTATTGCTTTTATCTGTTACTTGATTCACTCCTTTTTTAAAAACCTCCAATGCCTCGTCTGTTTTCTCTTTCTGATGATAGGCCAATCCCATATAATAATAGAATTCCAATACATCCGGAGTATATTCTAAAGCAGGAGCACACAATTTGATTACTTCATCCATATTCTGCTCACGAATGGCAAAACTCAATAGCTGCAAGCGTGCCGGCGTATTTTCCGGATCAATTTCAAGCACTTGGTGCAAAACAGGGGTTGCCTCTTTATCCATCTTTTTCGTCAGAAGATATTGGGCCGCCAACATAGCAATATCTGCATTCTCTTGTTTTTCCTTCAATATAGAAGTAAACAGGCCTGCTATTTTCGTACTGTCCTTGTTCGTTTGCTCGGAACGCAGAATAAGCTGGCGCATAATGTTCATCTTTGTATCGCTATCCACATTATCATTCAGCAAAATAGTATCCAACTGTACCTGATACTAAACTATCCTGCCCTTTTTTTCTCGTAATAAGAAGCCATGGAAAGCAACGCCGGCGCATAGCCCGGTTTCTTCCTTCAATACTTTCTGATAAGTTTCGTATGCTTCTTCTTCCTTACCGTTGTTCAGATAGACATCTCCCAAAATGGTAAGATAACGCATGTCATATGGATATTCTTTTGCCAAATTCTCAATCTCCGTAAATGCCTGCTGGTCATTGTTCATGGCCAGATACATACGGAATTTTTCCATGCTGATTTGTTCAGACTTCCCATCCAAGGCTTCAAGGCGGTTCAATGTATTAACTACCTGCTGATAGTCCTTGGTACGGGTATAGAGATCAATCAAAGCCATCAACGGTTCCAGACGTGAGGGGAACTGGCTCGCCATATCCTCATAAACATAAATGGCTTTCGGGTAATTTCCCTTACCTTGATAATAGGCTGCCAAAGTTTGCTTATACCAAAAACTCTTAGGATCGGCATCCACTGCCTTCTTCAAAGCTTCCTCCCCTTTTTCCGGCTGATTGAGAAACATATGGAAGCGGGAAATTTCGAACAAAGTAGCGGCTCCTTGCGGATAAAATGTCCAAACAGTGACTATACATTTCGAAAGCCGCATCCAAGTCACCTTTTTCCTTCATCCGAAGCGCTTCCAAAAAAGAAATAGTCGTATTTACGGCGCTGCTCCGGAGTAAGCGGATCCTTTTCCTCCACAACAGCTTTATTTCCGGACAAGCCGGAAGCTCTCTTCACCGTACCGCATGAAACAAGCATGCCTATCAGACATACACATAGCATGGGCACATATTTCAATCTTCTATTCATTGTTTCCTTTTACTTTTTCCGGTATGTCCAAAGCCACCTGCACCACGTTCCGTTTCGTCCAGCACCTCCACTTCCTGCCATTCGGCATGTTCGTGACGGGCTACAACCATTTGCGCAATGCGCTCCCCATCTTCTATCATAAAATCCTCAGATGACAAATTGACCAGGATAATACAAATTTCACCACGATAATCGGCATCAATTGTGCCCGGAGAATTCAGGACTCCGATGCCTTTCTTAATAGCCAGCCCGCTACGTGGACGGATTTGCGCTTCAAAACCTTCAGGCAATGCGATATAAAGTCCCGTAGGAACCAAACAACGTTGCAAGGGTTTCAGCACAATCGGTTCGTCAAGATTAGCACGGATATCCATCCCTGCCGATTGCCCGGTAGCATACTCGGGTAAAGCATGTTTTGATTTATTGATTACCTGTATTTTCATAATTTTAATAATTTATCAATATGCTTATATGGTAATGTGCTAATAATTTGCAGACAACAAACACAGTCCAGACATGATACAGCCCATTGGCATATTGACGAATCAACACATTGCCACATGATTAATAAGGTGCGAATTTACACATTTAGATGGATTTATCTAAGCGTTTACAGTTTTTTAAACGGAAGTTTCTACTTTTGCAAACAGATAAAGCCTGAATTATGAACTGGAAACAATTAATATCAAATAAACGCTTCGGCATGGAAGAACTACACGAGGCCCGTAAAGATGACCGTACCGAATTCCAACGCGATTATGACCGTCTCATCTTCTCAGCACCTTTCCGTCGTTTGCAAAACAAAACTCAAGTATTTCCTTTACCGGGTAGCGTATTTGTACACAACCGGTTGACTCACAGCCTTGAGGTTTCTTGTGTGGGGCGTTCTTTAGGAAACGATGTCGCCAGCCAGCTTCTGAAGAAGCACCCAGCCTTGGCCGACTCCCATATCTCGGAAATAGGTTCCATCGTTTCAGCCGCATGTCTGGCACACGATCTGGGAAATCCTCCTTTCGGTCATTCGGGAGAAAAAGCCATTTCAACTTACTTCTCGGAAGGACAAGGAATGGCATTGAAAAAAGAACTTTCACCGATGGAATGGGATGATTTAACCCACTTCGAAGGAAATGCCAATGCATTCCGCATCCTCACCCACCAGTTTGAAGGAAGACGGAAAGGAGGGTTCGTGATGACCTACTCCACACTGGCGTCCATCGTAAAATACCCTTTTTCCTCACAATTGGCAGGAAAGAAATCAAAATTCGGCTTCTTCTTAAGCGAAGAGGCTGATTATCAGAAAATAGCCGGAGAATTAGGGATTATCCGGCTCAGCAAACCGGATGAGCCTTTACGCTACGCACGCCATCCGTTGGTCTACCTGGTAGAAGCCGCAGATGATATTTGTTATCAGATGATGGACATAGAAGACGCACATAAATTAAAACTTCTGACACATGATGAAACCAAAGGACTGTATATGCAGTTCTTTGATGAGAAAAGAAGAAAACGCATTGAAGAAGTTTGCCGGATTGTAACAGACGTCAATGAACAGATAGCTTATTTACGTTCTTCGGTCATAGGCGCACTGATAAAGGAATGCACACGAGTATTCACTGAAAATGAAGAAAAGATATTGACCGGGGAATTTGAAGGCACCCTGATAATGCACATTTGCAGTCCATTGAAAGAGGCCTATGACAATTGTTCTGCAATTGCCTTTCAAAGAATATATCGTTCCAGCGATGTGCTGGACATAGAATTGGCAGGATTCAGGGTTATCAGTACCTTGATTGACCTGATGATTAATGCAGTGCGCTCTCCGGAAAAAGCGTATTCACAACTACTTATCAACCGCATATCCGGACAGTACAATGTCAACGCACCTACTTTATATGGAAAAATTCAAGCCGTGCTGGATTACATATCGGGCATGACAGACGTATATGCGCTCGACCTCTACCGGAAAATCAAAGGCAACAGTCTGCCGGCAGTATAATAAAAACATTGTCAGATGCGAGCAAGATGAATCCTGTAAATTTTATCTGCACCTGACAATGTTTCCCCAAATACTACTATTAGTCCGATTATTTGGTCAGTATGGGATGAGCGCCTGAAGTTATTTTCATAGCTTCAGGATGTTGCTTTACAAACGATTCGATATGACGTACCCGTTTGTCTTTCCAGAATTTCATTGACTGCAATCAGAATTCCGGTTTCCTCCACATCTCCGAATCCATAATTAATCGCTGTTCCAAACATACGCATTGTAGGAGACAGACTCATATATGCATTGACCAAAGGAGGAATATTATACCCCAGCTTACGCACTTCCGTATTCAAGATCTTGTAATCTTCTTTAAAGGAATCATAACAGAAAAGATTTTCCAACATTTTCTTATCTGTTTCTATTTCCAGCGGTTTCATCGGAGTTATCAATTTATCTTTATCACCGAAATGTTTATTCAGGAAGTATAATATCATGTCACGCCCCTGACGATGATAACTAGGATACATAGTCATCTTACCAAAAAAATATTTCACATTAGGCTTAATCACGGTTAATGCGCCCAAACCATCCCACAAATTATCCAAAGCAAACAATCCCTTGGAACCGGCACGGGTTGACTGATATTCCAATGTAACAAATGAGCGTCCCAACTCCACCGTGTAAGGCAAATATTCTTTCAAAAAAACTTCCGAGAAATTAAACATGTGAGCAGTAGCCAGCACAGGCTTCCCATGTTCATCAAATTGCACCTCATCCCCCAAAAGATAACGATAACCTCCCAAAATCTCCTCCGCTTCAGGATTCCATACAACTAATTGCTTATATGGATTTTCCATCACGTCATATTCATCGATATCCATCGCCTTTCCTGTTCCGCCACCTGCAGCACGAAAGGCTATTTCTCTCAACCGGCCAATCTCCTTCATCACATTGGCGAATCCTGATACGTTATGACGTAAATTTCATTATGACTTTTATTCGTAAACCTCAGGCGTTTATCCTCGGAAAGTTCCGCCTTCAGAATCTCTTTGCTAATCGGTGCAATAATTTCTTCCATATCTTTTTTCTCTCTTTTGTCTATTATAGCTTGTAGACTACATCTTTTACAAACTGCGCCCACTGAGCCGGGGTCTTTGTCTTGTCGAAAGTTTGCCAAGGAATGGGTTTTCCAATGGTCAAGGTAAAGGTTTTATGACGATTTTTCAACATTTCATCTGCCAAGTAAAGCATAGCAATATTAAACTTAATGCCAAGTGCCTTACATATATTTGCCAAATTATAAAAAAAGTCTGAGTTCCGGCCCTCAAAGTGCAAAGGTACCACATCACGATGCGTTTCAATACTTTTAGTGACAAATGTCTTTTTCCATTCCAAATCCTTGATTTCCCCACCCTGTCTACGGGAACATAACCCCGCAGGAAACATAATGATATGATTATCCGAGGCAAACCCTGCCTCTACCATCTTCGGGAAATCCCTGGATTGCGAGCCTGTTTTATTGATAGGAATACATAAAGGAGCCAAACCATGCAAATTCATCAACAAATCATTGACCAAATAGCGTACATTACCATTGTAATGTTTTCCCAATATATACCCCAAAGCAACTCCATCCTGTCCCCCCAGCGGGTGATTGCTGACAAAAGTGCATTTACCGTTTTCAGGCAAGTTTTCCAAACCTTTTATCTCCACTTTTGCATCCAGGAACTCCATACAAGCTTCCAGAAAGTCAACTCCGACTTTATTTTTGGAGTCTTTTAAAAAGACATTCAGTTCATCCTGATGCACGATATGCTTCAGGTACGAAACGACAAAACGGGGAATATATTTATATTTTTTCCCGGCTTTCGTTTTCAATATCTTTTCTATGTCGATTAAAAATATAGAGTCGTCAGTCATTTTGCAAACGTTCTTTTCCATGCAAAAGTAACTTATCTTTTTTTATATTGGCAATTTATGACAGAAAAAACTCTTAATCTCTAAAGAAATTAAGAGTTTTTGTGTATGAAACTATACAAATTCTTTCATTTTTGCGCAAAACAAAAACGAATGTGCAATAGTTTGGTTTCGTTTTTCAACCTCCGAGAAGCTGCCCTTTCCATTATTTTTATCATAAAATTATTAATTTTAAACCTCCTGTTTACCAAGCTACTAGCTACATTAACAGCCTGTTGAAAACTTCTCGAAATATTTTCTTAAAATATTGTGGGGAATTGTGGGGAATTGTGTAATTTTACACCTTGAACAATATAATAAGGTGTAAACATGCGATTTCTTGGGAATTCTGAAGCAAAGACGGATGCAAAAGGCAGAGTGTTCCTGCCTGCCGTATTCAGGAAGTGACGCTGCACCCAAATGCATTTCGGAGAGAACCAGCTATCACGGAATTTGATTGGCCTTTCACCCCTAGCCCCAAGTCATCCCCCCGGTTTTCAACCCAGGTGGGTTCGGTCCTCCACGCGGTCTTA
>ENA-OQJR01000226-OQJR01000226.1-human-gut-metagenome-genome-assembly--contig:-NODE-226-length-18074-cov-3.405472_pt1 | contig 18074 bp, 18 predicted proteins | sample MGYA00242614_ERZ504781 | MGnify/ENA primary metagenome ERZ504781 (study PRJEB26092, sample SAMD00036365) | human gut metagenome | host: Homo sapiens | study: EMG produced TPA metagenomics assembly of...
CTTCATTGTATCAATATCGAATACCGAATCAACATCCTGCATTACAACAGCAAGACGCTCAAGTCCCATACCTGTATCAATGTTCTTGTGCTCAAGCTCAGTGTATCCACCGTGTCCGTCACCGTTAAACTGTGTGAATACATTGTTCCACACCTCCATGAAACGGTCACAGTCACAGCCTACCTTACAATCAGGCTTGCCACAGCCGTACTTCTCACCGCGGTCGTAGTAAATCTCAGAGCAAGGACCGCAAGGACCTGCGCCATGCTCCCAGAAGTTGTCACACTCACCGGTCTTTGGATCTCTGTAGAAACGTGTAATACGATCTCCCGGCACTCCTACTTCCTTAGTCCAGATATCAAATGCCTCATCATCCTCACCATAGATGGAAGGATAAAGCCTGTCCTTTTCAAGACCGAGCACCTCTGTCAAAAATTCCCATGACCATGCGATTGCTTCATGCTTGAAATAATCGCCAAACGAGAAGTTTCCGAGCATCTCAAAAAATGTAAGATGACGAGCTGTCTTACCTACATTCTCGATATCACCTGTTCTGACACACTTCTGGCATGTAGTCACACGGCGTCTTGGCGGAACCTCCTGTCCTGTAAAATATGGTTTAAGCGGTGCCATACCTGCATTAATAAGAAGCAGACTGTTGTCATTGTGAGGCACCAGTGAAAAACTCTTCATTGCGAGATGTCCCTTGCTCTCAAAGAACTCAAGGTACATACGACGTAATTCGTTAACGCCATAACTCTTCTTCATTACTTGAATCTCCTATTCTTTTGTCTTTGCGTCCTTCATTTTACGAAGCTTTACCCCTATTAAAGCCCCACAAAAACCTATGGCCGCCAAAACAATCATAATAATAACATATTGTGCTACGCACATGAAAAAGTCCCCCATAATTACCCTCCTAAATTTATTGAACTAATTTATTATAAATGAATTTGTGAAATAATTCAATAGTTCTCTCCAAAAGCGAACGTCTGATTTTCACGTTCAATCTCAATCACCCTGTCAGCCATGTCCTTATTGCTCAGCCTCTTTTTGTATTCAGTAATACCGCTGTAGTCCTGCCACATGTGCATAGGAAACACAAACTCTGCCGAGGTATTTTGTAAAAAGAAATCAAAACCCTTGAACTGATACTCCATAAGCTTTGGATCCATAGGGAAAAAAGCCACGTTTATTGGTTTTTCCGAAAGCTTTTTTATCTCATGCCTGAAGGCTCTGCGCACTCTGCCGTTTATCAGGTCTCCTGCGCCATCCCACTCCCAGTCGTTTAAATCACCGGCATGAAACAGGCTCACACCGTTTGAGGCAACATAAAACGCCACACCGGCATCGGTGGATCTAAGTGTCATTATATCCAGATCATCCACATGATATGTATTGTCAGGTGAAACAAATGTCACCCTGTCCCTGACAGCAGGATCAATGCCATGCTTTGACAAAAAATGCGGACTGATACGGATATCCTTTGAAAAAACATAATGTATATTCGAATATTTGTCAGTCAGACGCAAAATATCCATATCATAATGATCCTTGTGGCTGTGACTTGCAAACATATAGATTTTTGTATCCGGCTCATAAGATGGCAGCTTTCCGGTAAAATGCATACCCTCCACCTTGTCTCCATCAAAATAATCAAATATAAGCACCTTGTCATCCAGTTCCACAAGAAAACAACTGTGATGTATAAAAATTATCTGCATGTAACCTACTCTCTTTCGCTTTTAAATCAGTCTTTATGTATCATTATGCTATCTTTATGCTATATAGTCAACTTATATTTCGTATAATATAGTAATTAAACTCTAATTACCAATCAATAATTATATGATTAAAGGGTCAAAATACCTTTTGACCCCCATATCATTATATAATTATACAAATCATGCCACCATTTGAGTCATTCACAATCTTTTGCATGGTTTCCTGAAGCTTTATCTGGCACTCATCATCCATCTGCATTATTTTGCTTCTTATTCCGTCCTCCATAAGCTCACCGACAGACTTTCCAAAAATATTAGTCTTCCAGACTCCACTGTCACTGTTTTCACCATTTTTTATGTAATCTATCAGATCCTCTGCCTGTTCTCTGCTTCCGACTATCGGCGCTATCTCGGTCTCGATATTAGCCCTTATCATATGTATTGACGGTGAAATGGCCTTCATTTTTACACCAAACTTGTTTCCATGGGCTATAAGCACCGGCTCCTCCATTCGTATATCAGACAGCTGTGGCATCACAACACCATAACCCTTCTGCTGCACCGATGAAAAAGCATCCTTAATCTTTTCGTATTCATTCTTTTCCTCAGTGAGTGAAAGAATCAGGGAAATCAGCTCCTTTTCCCCGGAAACAGTCACACCGCACAGCGCGGAAATATTCTCGTAGTAGTACTTCTCTGCAATCTCAATTTTGACCTTTACCACACCATCAGACAGCCCCATCCCGGCAAGAGATACCTCTTTTAATATATCCCCATCCGATTCAGGCATATCAGTGCTCATCAGTGCGACATCCTTCAGCTTTGAAGCCCTTGCAAGAAAAGTCTTTGCATATGTAATTACGGCCTGCTTTACATAATTGTCATAAGGCAGAAGCTGCACCCATTTCGGTATATCATAGTCCACTCTCGTGACTGCAAATTCATATAAGAGCTTTTCCATGATATCTGTAATCTGTCCCATGCAAAGTTTTTCACAGTCTATAGGAATAGCAGCCGCTTTATACTCTCTGCTAAGTGACTCGCATAAAAGTCTTGTTTCTGCCGCAAAAGGCTTTGTAGTATTTACCACAATTACAAATGGCTTTCCTGAAGCCTCAAGCTGCATGACTGTTTCTCTTTCTGCTGCCTCATAGCTCTGTCTTTTTATATCGCCTATGCTGCCGTCAGTGGTTACAAGCACAGCCACTGTCGAATGCTCCTCTATTACCTTTTTTGTTCCTACAACTGCAGCCTCCTCAAAAGGTATATCCTCGTCGAACCATGGTGTTTTGACCATACGCTCGCCGTCCTCCTCGAGATAACCGACGGCATCCCCCACTGTAAAGCCCACACAGTCCACAAGGCGTACCTTCACAGCGCTGCCATCATCCAGACTGATAGTAACCGCATCCTGTGGAATAAATTTCGGTTCAGTCGTCATAATAGTCTTTCCTTTGCCTGATTGCGGCAGTTCATCGACTGCACGCTTTTTAGCATACTCATTGTCCATCTTCGGGATTACACAAAGCTCCATGAAATGCTTTATAAATGTGGACTTGCCTGTGCGCACAGGACCGACGACACCTATGTAAATCTCGCCGTTTGTGCGGCATCTGATATCTTTATATAAATCAAACTCTTTACTGTCCATAGTACTGCCCATAAAAGCTTCCTCCATACACTTTATTCTATAATCAAAGTGTATTCACCTGCTCTTTGAATTATTACACATAAAAAGGCCACAGGCTTCAAAACAGATAACCTGTGGTCTTTTGTAATAATATATAGTATTTTAAACCAAACTACTTAGCAGCCTTTTTCTCACATCCTGCTGTCTTGCTTGTAGAAGTATCAGCTGTTTCTTTAGCATCTGATTTGTCAGAAGCCTCCTCAGGCTCCTCTCTCAGACGTGCGTACATCTGCATACACTTGTGAAGCTTCTTTGCAAGCTTATTGTCTATCTGCTCAGGAGTAGCTCTCCACTGCCAGTTGCCACCGGTAGTTGAAGGAATGTTGATACGAGCCTTTGAATCAAGTCCAAGCAGATCCTGCATAGGAACAATAGCCATATCGGCAACTGATGACCATGCCGCACGCATCATGCCCCAGTTGTAGCCCTCCTCCTTTGTGAGGTTTAAGTAATCCTTTGCAAACCTTACACAATCCTTTGGAGCTGTCTTCATCCAGCCCATAACTGTGTCATTGTCATGGGTACCTGTGTATACAACACAGTGCTGCGGATAGTTATGTGGCAGATAATCGCTATCTTCTCTTGAATCGAAGGCAAACTGGATAACCTTCATGCCAGGGAAGCCTGAATCCTTTAAAAGCTTCTTTACGGAAGGTGTGAGGAAGCCGAGGTCCTCCACGATGATAGGAAGCTTACCAAGCTTCTTCTCAAGCACGTTGAATAAATCCATGCCAGGTCCATCTTTCCATACACCGTTCTTTGCTGTATCATCCTTTGCAGGAATAGCATAGAATGAATCAAAACCTCTGAAATGATCGATTCGCACGATATCATAAAGCTTTGCCATAGCACTGATACGCTTTGTCCACCAGCTATAGCTGTCCTTCTTCATAACATCCCATCTGAAAAGAGGATTGCCCCAGAGCTGTCCGTCAGCTGAGAAGGCATCAGGAGGACAGCCTGCCACCTCGATTGGATTTAAGTCTTTATCGAGATAGAACTGTGTAGGATTAGCCCATACATCTGCTGAATCCATGGCAACATAAATAGGTACATCTCCGATAATTCTTATGCCCTTTTCATTAGCATATGCCTTTAAAGCAGTCCACTGCTTGAAGAAGAGATACTGGAGCATCTTGTAGAAGGCAATATCTTCAGCATACTTCTCCTTTGCTTCTTCCATAGCCTCAGGTTTTCTAAACTTAAGAGCATCATCCCACTCGCTCCATGCCACTCCGCCATTGGCATCCTTTAATGCCATAAAGAGTGTGTACTCATCAAGCCACTCTGCCTCTTTACTGCAGAATGCTTCATAGTCAGCCGGTGTTTTCTTTGAAAAACGCTCATATGCCTTTCTTAAAAGAGCATATCTGTTGACATACATAATGCCATAGTCTACATACTGTGGCTTTTTGCCCCACTTATATGACTCGCACTCCTTCTTTGTCAGAAGCTTGTCCTTGCATAAAAGCTCCAGATCGATAAAATAAGGATTGCCTGCAAAGCTTGAAAATGACTGGTATGGAGAATCTCCATAGCTGGTAGGACAGATTGGAAGAATCTGCCAGTATGTCTGACCTCCCTTCTCAAGGAAATCGACAAAACGTCTTGCCTCCTTTCCCATAGTTCCAATACCATACTGTGATGGCAGTGATGAGATTGGCATTAATACACCGCTAGTTCTCATGTTATTTTTCCTCCCTTTTGTTGTATACTCATTGTTTGGCTGCGTGAGCCTGTATTTTAAAATAATATATAATATACATATGAAATCATATGATATTTTCGTTTTATTTAGTTATTATAACATCATAAAGTGCAACTTGTAAATTAAATTAGTTAATGTTAATATCAAATTAAGAAAAAGTTTAAAAGAGGTGTAACAAAATGAATGAAACAACCAGGCAATTGATTGTGCATAAGGTAAAGCATAATACGAAACGCCTTATAACATCCATTAAATGGGTAATCTTTTCTATCGTTGTCGGCATAGTCGCAGGAAGCTGCGGCACCGCATTTTATTTTGCCCTGTCGGTCGTAACCGATTTCAGAATGAAATACCCTTGGCTCATTTACTTTCTGCCAATCGGCGGACTTGCCATTGTAGGACTCTATCATCTGTGTAAAGACGATAACGACACCGGAACCAATCTGGTAATATCAGCTATCCATTCAGGCGACAAGGTGCCCTTTATAATGGCCCCGCTTATATTTGTATCCACACTTATCACTCACCTGTTCGGTGGCTCTGCCGGCCGTGAGGGTGCTGCACTGCAGATGGGAGGCAGCATCGGAAGCTCTATAGGCAGGGTATTCAGATTTGATGAAAAGGACAAGCATGTCATGATTATGTGTGGCATGAGCGCTGCATTCAGTGCACTGTTTGGCACTCCGATGGCAGCCGCTATTTTCTCCATGGAGATGATAAGCGTCGGTGTCATGTATTATATAGCACTCGTTCCATGTGTGATAAGCTCCCTCATCGCTCACGGTATCGCATCATACTTCAATGTTACAAATGAATTTTTTGCTATTGAAAACATACCGGACTTTACCATTTTAAACTCAGTAAAAATCTCTGCGCTTGCAATACTGTGCGCACTCGTAAGCATACTCTTTTGTGTGGCCCTTCACTCAAGTGAGGCGCTGTACAAAAAATATCTGCCTAACAAATATACAAGAGTATTCATTGGTGGCTGCTTTGTCATCATAGCAACTATGCTTGTAGGAAACCAGACATACAACGGAACCGGAATGAGTGTCATCCAAAGCAGTATAGACGGCTCTGTCAGACCTGAAGCATTTCTGCTAAAAATCATCTTCACCGCACTGACTCTTGGCGCAGGCTTTAAGGGCGGCGAGATTGTACCATCCTTTTTCATAGGCGCAACATTTGGATGCCTGTTCGGCAATCTGACAGGCTTTGAGCCATCGCTGTGTACAGCTGTCGGCATGATTTCACTGTTCTGTGGTGTCACCAATTGTCCGATTACATCGCTGCTCATCAGCTTTGAGCTGTTTGGCTACGACGGCATGCCGTACTTTCTTTTGGCAATTCCATTCAGCTATATGCTGTCAGGATACTTTGGCCTGTATCGCAGCCAGAAAATCGTATATTCAAAATACAAGACAAGCTACATAAATAAATCAACTCACTAACATTTGCTAACTGCAACCAGGCATGATACCCCAGGTATTATTGCCTGGTCTTTTATTGTGTAAAGAGCTTTATCTCCCGCAGAAGATTCATCTGCAAGAACCTCCCACAAAGCATCTGCAAGTTTAATTGTGATTTTATTTTTGCCGGCATTGTAAGCTACGAACACCTTCTCTGTATCGTTATCAATAGTATATGCTACAACGCCATCAGGCATATCATCCATGAAATGTACGGATTTCTTAATCTCATCTACTGTGTCAAGTATAAAATTGACTTGTGAGCCCTTCTTAGTGCTATAAGCCCTTATAGTAGCTTTAAGTCCGAAACTGCTCAGTCCCTGTCATAATCTATTGCATTGACAGAGAGAGGACTGCAATAGCTGTTCTCTACAGGAGCACCATCAGCCTCACTAATCTTTGTTCTCGCAAACTCCTCTCCATGCAGGAAAAACGGAATCCCCTGCGCTGTAAAAAGGATGGCTGCTGCAAGCTTATTCATACGGATACGTATCTCTTCACTCTCATGTGAATTGGATATGATAAACCTGTCCCAGAGAGTATAGTTGTCGTGACATGACAGATAGTTAATCGACTGCATAGGCGATTTGGCCCACTTAGCGCACGTAACAGCCTGCTTTAGCTCTTCACCTCTGTCTGCAGCTCCATTGACAAAGCCCAGCTCATCCATATAGAACACATGTCCCTTTACCGCATCACGTATATCATCCGAAAACATGCCGATGCCCGGTGTCCTTGGAGCATTTATTTTCATGCCACGCTCTGATTCTGGCAGAGTGCTCTCTCCACCTGTCCAGCCCTCTCCGTACATTATTATATCAGGATTTATTTTTAAGAGAGCTTTTCTGGCTTCGTTCAATGTCTCGATATCAAGTACTCCCATCAGATCAAACCTGAAGCCATCAATGTGATACTCACTCGCCCAGTAGCACAGCGAATCAATGATATATTTTCTGACCATAGGCTTCTCTGAGGCTATTTCATTGCCACAGGCTGATGCATCAGAGTACTTTGCAGCATCCAGCATGCGGTAGAAATAATTGCCCGCAGTCTTGTAAAAGCAGCTGTCATGAACATTGAAGGTATGATTGTAAACCACATCCATGATTACACCAAGACCCGCCTCATGAATCGAGTGTACCATCTCCTTATACTCTCTCACTCTCACGGCTCCATTAAACGGATCTGTCGAGTAAGAGCCCTCCGGCACATTGTAATTGTACGGATCATAGCCCCAGTTATACTGCTCCTTTAAGGAATCACTCTCGTCAATGCTGGCAAAATCATACGACGGCATAAGCTGCAGATGTGTCACTCCCATATCCTTGAAATACGAAAGAGTTTTATCCTCAGTAAATGCCTTAAACTTACCCGGATACCTAGAATGAGCAGATGCACCGGCAGACACATCCGCGACAGACACCTCAGTGATAACCATGCTCATGGGGTCTGCAAGCTTTGGTCTGTCCTCATCTGCAAATCCATCAGGATCAGTCTTTGACAGGTCAATAACCATAGACCTGTGCCCATTTACACCGCAGGCTCTTGCATACGGATCATGCGAGCTGAATGTGCCATCTGCGGTATGAACCTCATATGTATAATAAACACCATCCAGATTACCCTCTGCAGTAGCAGAAAAAATACTGCGAAGCTCTCCCTCTCCGCGCATCATCTCAAGCCTGCCTGTCTCGGTCGAATCATTTCCCTTATCATAAAAAATAACAAAAACACTGTCCGCAACAGGCGAAAACAGTGTAAATGTTGTCTTTTCCTTTTGAATAAATCGCTCCTAATTTCATAATACTATCCTTTTCGTTTATTTTCGTATACATTATAATAAAATTTACAATAACTGTAAATAGGGCAATTCAACCAATTTTTAAAGACTTTTTAGTCAATGTGCCATTTTTTCTTTTGCTGATGTGAAACAATCTTTATATACAAAGATTGTGGCAGAAATCTGCCACAGGTTGTAGCAAGCTTCATCCTGAGAGTAGGCACTATGACCGTTTTGTGCTTCATCATCCGGTCTATGGCATAATTGGCGCAGTATTCAGCGGAAATCCCCTTCAGCGCAAATCGCACATTCGCCACATCATTGAACTCTGTATCAACCGGTCCCGGACACAGACACCCCACATACACATGGCTGTGGCTCTGTCGAAGCTCACATGCAACAGCCCTTGAAAGGCTCGCAACATATGCCTTAGAGGCATAATAGGCAGCCATGTACGGGCCGGCAGGAATAAGACCCGCAGAGCTTGCCACATTTAAGATAAAACCTCTGTCCTTTACCCTCATCTGTCTTAAAAGCTTTTTCGTCAGGAAGTGTACAGCACGCACATTGACATCTATCATGCCCATTTCCTTAGCTATATCAGTCTCCTCAAACAGGCCGCAATCACCGTAGCCTGCGTTGTTTATAAATATTTCTATATCTTTTTCCTCGAGATAGTCCGAAAGTCTCTGACACTCATCAAGCTGCATCAGATCCGCGGTAAAAATATCACACTCAAGCTCCTTATGAGTGGCTTTAAGCTTATCAGAAAGAGCTGTAAGCCTCTCCCGCCTTCTGGCAACAAGAATCAGGTCATACCCCTCCTTCGCAAGTCTCTTTGCAAACTGCTCACCTATTCCTGAGCTTGCTCCTGTAATCACTGCATACATATATCATATCCCCTATTCTTCAATCATAAGCTCCCTGGAGCTCGCGTCAAGCTCTACGCTTGTGTTGTCGCTCTTATACATCTCAAGCAGTAATAGCCACAGCGTGTGAATCTCGTAGGTGAGAATATTGGATGCCGGCACTGAGTATGGAAGCAGTGTGCTGATATCAAAGTATCTGATGCCAAGCGGCGGTAAAAAAACAAGGTTGGTTGTCTGTCTTTTATCACCGGCAGTATGAATCATCTCATATGTAATCATCACAAAATCACTGCCCTTATAGGTACACTCATATGACACGTAGCACTCATCAACAGTCCAGGTGATGCCATCCTCTGTAACTGTCGGCTTTACGGCCTCATCATTGTACTCTGTAGTCTGGCAGGAAAGCTTCCACTTAATCTGCCCCTTCTTTGTTTCCTTTACCATATCGGTAAGCTCTTTAAGTAATTCATCTTCTTTTTTCATATTATACACCTGTTTTCATTATCAATGCTCATCAACCCTCACACCATGTACCACAAACCTGTATGTCTCACCGCTTGTGGAACAGGTTGAAAGCGTCACAACCTTGTCATCCTTTGTCGGGACTATGCCTGTATCCTTCATTGATGAGGCAGCCATCCTCTGTACGAATTTGCCAAATGTCTCGTCAGGCTCAAAGCCCACAGTATACTCATCACTGTCATCACTAACCGTCTCATATGAGAAAATCTGGTACCTATACTTTTTACCATCGACAAGTATCTGGAAATACTGATGGCTGTCATAGTAATTCTCATCACGGTTATAGTGCTTAAGCTTTCCAAACATAGACAGGTTTTTCATATTGTGTCCATAAATGATTGTATGACAGTCGCTGAAATCAGTCTTGTTTGAACCCTCAAGGAAGATGGAGCCTGCAGTGGCATGCTCTCTCTTAAAGGTCTTTCTGAGGTAATAGCTGTTATCCCCCGAATACATGACAGGGTAGCTGATATCCTCATTCTCAAAATAAATCCAGCCAACCACATCAGGGTTTTCACTCCTTAAACCGGCGAAATCAATATCTATATCATCATACCACGGTGACTGTGCTTCACTGCCTTTCGTGCTGTCATCATCCTTCTTTGAATCGTCCACTGCATACTCATCCTGAAGCTTCTCATATGTCTTATCCGAAGTATTATAGTCAGAATAAATCTTAAACAGATGATAACCCGAATAAGCCACAAGAGACAGACCAATTATCAGAACTATAAATCTAATTACTTTCTTAACCATTTGTTTTCTCCATTTTTTTATCAGTCAGTACTGTAATACCGGTAAAAATAATCAACAATACAATGAATACCAATTTACCTTGCGCGGTTCCTAAAAAAGAAGCAGGATAACCAAGCCCCGGGATATCAAACACAGGCACACCGACCACATCAGACCATGCAACCGGCTGTACATCATTCACCTGATTGGCATCGCCCTTTGTAATGTAGGTCTTTTCATCTGTATTTATCTCAACTACCCTGTGAGTCACAAGCTCGCCATTTCTGTAAAAGGTAATGACATCACCTGTCTGTATCCCACCGGCACTCTCCTTTACATACAATAGGCTCCCCTTCATGTAAGAAGGCTCCATGCTTCCGCTTACAACTACCATCGGCTCGATACTAAACAGCTTGGGAGCAAATATTACAATAATAATTAAAATAAGAATTAATAAAATTATACTGGAAATAATGTTAATAAGTCTCTTCAAAAAAAGCACCTCTATATCAGAAAATATCATTTGTCACTCACAAAACTGCTGTAGCAGCTTACCGGCTCAATATCAAATTGTATCGTCGTATTACTATGTGTGTCACACGTATGATTGAACCTATCGATAATACGCTTCATGACATCGGAGGCTGTATCGCATGAGCACTTCGACAAAAGCACAATGTACTGTGAATCACTGTACTTTGCTGCCACATCCCCCACACGCAGGCACTTTCTAAGTGCTCTTTCAAGTGTATGCATGGAATCCTTCATCTGACTATGATTCTTATCCGGCTGACTGCTATACATTGGCACAACAGTGACAAGCACCAGACTCTCCGGAATCGTAGAACGGGCACTCTTTCTGACCTCCAGCTGATAGATTTCCTTGAACACAGGATATCCGCACATGAAAACACCATTCATGCTCTCCTCACTGATATCGTCCTTCACTTCATCTATATTGTAGCTTGAAGCACCCTTTGTGACAGATAAAAGCTCCTCATACACCTTGTTGAGCATGACAGTCTTTCTAACGCCAAGATCCTTGTCCATAATAGCCTTGGCAGTCTCATAAGTATCAAAAGCCATCTGTACCTTTTTGGTACGCATGCGTGCTACAATCAGATATGAGTATATCTGCTCATCCGAACGTTCATATACAATAGCCCTGGTGCAAAGCTGCTCAAGCTTCTCATAGCAGCCTGTATCAATATACAGCTTTGCCAGAGCCTTTACTGTATTTACGTATCTGGAATGGTAAAATGCATTGAGCGTCATAAACCAGTGTGTATCTGTCCTAAGAGGCAGGAAATCTCCATGGTAAAGGGCTATGGCCTTCTCATAGCTTTCAATAGCGGTCTCCTTGCTCCTGCAAAATGCCATCTCAGCCTCATTTATATATCTGTCAAACTCTTCGACATCAATGGTTACTTCCACATCATCATTCCATTTGTACAAGCCGCCTCTAACAGAAACTATGCACTCCTCGCCAAAGGAGGCATCTCTTAGAGCCTTTCTGAGCCTGTATGCCAGATTCTTAAGGGCTCCTACCGGATTATCAGTCTCCTCCTCAACCTGCCATATAGCCTCTGAAATATCCTCTATACAGACACCCCTGTTTCTGTTCATCGCCAGATATACAAACAGCTTTTCTAAGCTTCTCAGACCTCCATGCCCCTTCCTGGACAGATGTTAAGCCATTACCTACCGTAAAGCTGCCAAAAGTTTTTAATTTAATCATATAAATCTCCCCATTTCTGACATTAAACATTATATAGTCATAAACATATTAATCTTTTTGGAATCCCTATAAGACTCAAAAATTAAACCCAGATTAAAATTTACGCAAATCATCACTGCCGTCGTCGACAGTATTTTGTATTTTCATTATCTTAACAAAGTATGAGTAGTCATCATTTACCTTTACCTCACACCTGTCACCCACCTTGTGCCCGAATATAGCTGCACCAAGCGGTGACTCCTTGCTTATCAGATTCTTTAAGGAATTGCCCCTTACTGTTGTGACAATCTTGTATGTCTCAGTCTCATCATCATCCTCAAAATACACATCAACCGTATTGAACATACCCACCTCATCATCCTTTGACTCATCGGATATGACAACGGCAGTCTTAATCATCTTCTCAAGGTATCTGATACGGCTCTCGTTCTGGTTCTTAAACTGCTTGGCGGCCTTGTACTCGAAGTTCTCGCTCAAGTCACCCTGGGCTCTCGCCACCTTTACGTCATCAAGAGCCTTCTTTCTGACAACGAGCTTTCTGTACTCTATCTCGTCCTCCATTTTCTTTATATCATTTGCTGTCAATTCATCATGCATGTCTTAAACCCTCTTCCTGCAAAATTGCGTCAAAATGTATTTAGAGAAGCCCTGCGATACCACAAAGCAGCACAATCGCACCAAGAACTATACGGTACCATCCAAACACAATAAAGTTATGCTTCTTTATGTAGCCCATCAGGAATTTGATAACAATAAGTGAAACGACAAATGCCACAATCATGCCGATAATCAGAATAGCAGCCTCTTCCCCTGTAAAATGAAATCCAAATTTAACAAGCTTCAGAAGACTCGCACCAAACATAACCGGAATAGCAAGGAAAAATGTATACTCAGCGGCAATAGTCCTTGAAACACCAATTAAGAGAGCTCCGACAATAGTAGCGCCTGAACGTGATGTACCCGGAAAAACAGCTGCAATAAGCTGGAAAAATCCAATCATAAGCGCAGTCGTGTAGCTTATGTCGACAAGTGAATTAATCTTGGCAGACTTGCCATTATGTCTGGTCTCAATCACAATAAAAGCGATACCAAAGAGTATAAGCATGATAGCTACTGTCTGGAAATTGTAAAACAGTCTCTCGAATACATCATCAAAAAGAATTCCGATAATAGCTGCCGGAACAGTTGAAACAAGAATATGAAACCACAGCACGAAGATATCAGTCTTGACCCATGCACCGATACCTGTCTTTGCAAGAGGAGCTTTGTTATTCTTCCTGCCGAATGGCCAGATCTGGCTCCAAAACAAACAACAACCGCCAAAATGGCTCCAAGCTGGATAACCACTCAAACATACTGTAAAAATCGTACCGGGTTCTTTCCTATTCTAAGTGGTAAAATCTCATTCAAAAGAATCATGTGGCCGGTGCTGCTGATAGGCAGCCACTCTGTAATGCCCTCCACAATTCCAAATATAACAGACTTGATAATGTCAAAGATTTCCATAAATAAATTTCCTTCCTTTAAGATATTTTCTACAACTAATTTATTATATTATTTTTCCAATCACAAGTCCATGGAATTTAAGAAAAATTTAAATTAAATCTTTTCATATTAGAAAATTTTTTGTAAAATACTCATAGCAATTATGAAAAAGTGAAAGGACAAAGACAAAACATGAAGAAAAAAATCAGTATCATGCTTTGCATAGTACTCTTCGCCCTGACAGGCTGCACCAACTCCGGCAGCACAATACGCTTCGGAGCAGCCGACATCGGTGGAATGTACTATTCATTTGCAAATACATTTACGGAGCTTGCCAATGAACAGGGCTATGACTTTACCTGCAAGGTCCGTACCACAGCTGGCTCTAATGCCAATATAAGGCTTTTATCCGATGGCTATATAGAGATAGGCATCGCACAGGCAGACCTGATAGCCGACGCCTACAAGACAAATGAAGATTTAAGGGCTATAGCAGGGCTTTACACCGAGACCTGTCAGCTTGTGGTCCGCGCTGATTCAGACATACAGACTCTTGACGACCTGTCAGGACACACTGTAAGCATCGGAGCAGAGGAATCCGGTACCGAGCGAAATGCCACACAGATTCTTGAGTTCGCCGGTATGCCATCATCCCTTGTTGCCACCAAAAACCTGGACTATATCGAGGCCACAAAAGAGCTAAAAGCCGGTGATATAGATGCCTTCTTCTGCACTGCCGGACTCACCACCACTGTCATAGATGAGCTCTCAAAGGAATGCGACATAAGGCTTATCCCGCTGACAGACACTGTGATAAGCAAGATGCTTGAAATCAGCTCTGCCTACACAAGCGAGGTCATACCTGCCGGCACATACACAGGCCAGACCACAGATATAAGCACTATAGGTGTAAAATCAGTGCTTATCACAAAGTCTGATGTATCCGATGATACAATTAAGCAGCTTACATCGCTCCTGTTTGAAAAAGAAAATGAGCTCTCCTACTCCAACTCTCTTAAGCTTGAGCTGACATATGACTTTGCAACAGACGGTATACCTATTCCATTCCACAATGGAGCGAAAAGGTATTATGAAGCCTGCGGATATAGCACAAATTAATTCGCGAATTAATTTTCGGCCTATTACGTAATGTTCTAAAATATAAAAGAAAATAACAAGAATATAATCAATTAAAATTGAAAGGTAACACATGAAAATACAACTTGACATGTACCAGACACTGGCCGTTGCCGTGCTTGTACTACTACTTGGAAACTATTTAAAAAAGAAAATATATTTCCTTCAGAAATTCTGTATTCCGGCGCCTGTCATAGGCGGACTGATTTTTGCCATCATGACATGCATATGCTATGTCACAGGAATCGCAGAATTTTCCTTTGATGACACACTGCGCGAAGTCTGCATGGTATTCTTCTTTACATCTGTAGGCTTTCAGGCAAATCTCAAGGTGTTAAAAAGCGGAGGCAAATCGCTCATCGTATTCCTGGGACTGGTTATAGTGCTTATAATATTACAAAACTTAACCGCCGTGGGGCTTGCAAAGCTCTTAAACCTGAATCCTCTAATCGGCATGTGCACCGGCTCTATCCCTATGGTAGGCGGACACGGCACCGCAGGAGCCTTTGGCCCGGTGCTTGAGGACTTGAACATAAAGGGCGCGACGACCATCTGTACTGCAGCAGCTACCTTCGGTCTCATCTTTGGAAGCCTGATAGGCGGACCTCTTGGAAAAAGACTGATTGAAAAGCATAGCCTGCTTAATACAGCAGCAAACGAGGATGACAGCCTGCTGGTGGAGGATGAGAAAAAGCATGAGCGCCACACAAATATGTATGCTGATGCCGTATTCCAGCTTATCCTGGCAATAGGTGTCGGAACCATCTTTACAATGCTGCTCACAAAGACAGGGCTCACCTTCCCGATATATATAGGAGCGATGCTCGCAGCCGCACTCATGCGAAACATATGTGAGTACACAGGAATCGCCACCATCCATATGGGAGAGATAAATGACCTGGGAGGTATAAGCCTCTCTCTCTTCCTAGGCATGGCAATGATCACACTAAGGCTCTGGGAGCTTGCATCACTCGCTCTCCCGCTCGTCATACTGCTTGCAGCACAGGTGCTTCTCATAATCATATTCACGTATGTTATCGAGTTCAACATTATGGGGCGCGACTACGATGCAGCCATACTTGTATCAGGCACCTGCGGCTTCGGAACCGGAGCCACCCCAAATGCCATGGCAAATATGCAGGCTGTCTGCGACCAATATGTGCCATCCATAAAGGCATATCTGCTCATACCGCTCGTAGGAAGCCTGTTTGCCGACTTTTTGAACAGTCTTGTAATCACATTCTTTATAAACCTACTGTAAAACAACCGGAGAAAAATATGTTTGAAAAACTTAGAAAAATATTTAAAAGCAGAGAAGAAAAAGAAAAACATAATTACGATTTAACTTTTGACAACGTGGCAATCCCAGAGGTGCACGTAAAAAGCACCGAAAGTCACGAGGACACTGATAAAGAAAATGCACCTATCAGCTATGACAATGTTGCCATACCTGAGGTGCATATCAGAAACAGAAAAAATAAATAAAACTGATAAACTAAACCGTTTATTTGAACTATTTTGATACAGGCTGGTTAATTCCAGCCTTTTTCATTGCAATCTCAAATTCTTGAATGCTGATTCCAAGCTCCTTAGCGGCAACATCAGGCGTTTAGATTACCGCTATTCACCAATGAAAACAGTGTCAAGGCTCTGCCTTCTTCTCTCCCCTCTTGCCTGCCTTCTTCTCTAATTCCGTTAACAAATGCCTGTTCATCATACTCTGTTATACACACATCTATCACCTCTGCTCTGTGCTTAGTGAGAAACTCACTTAAAATGTTATTGTTTATGCAATAAGTTACAGCTTTATCAACTGCCTGCTCCACTTCCATGCCATTAGACCGGTTCTTACGTATCTCCTCAATAAGCAGCATATATTCCTGCAATGGTCTGCAATTATTTAAAAGCTCATCGTTCATGCCATGATTAATGTTTACCATGTTGGCGGTCCACTCAAAATCTCCGCTTGTATCCTCATGAATAAACGCATCTGACAGCTTAAGCTTCATAAATGCCGGCTGCTTCGATGTACCATTATACAACACCGTATATCTCGGTGTGGGAAGCTTTACCATCGTCGAACCATAGATATTATAGGAATGCTCGACAATGTAGCGGTCATACATTTTGCTGAAATACATCAAGCCCCTAAGCGGCATATTTGGATTGTAGGAGCTTTGCTGCTCCCATAGATGTAAATAACTATCCAGAAGAATCGATACATCATTTTTCATCTCGATATAAATCACGCTATCAATTGTGTAAAGCTTGATATCATTTACATCCGTATGCGCTGTATTGCATAAAGCGTTATACAAAGATAATATGTTCTCCTTGTATTCTTCATTTCCAAATAAAAGACAGAACAATCTATCCTTATATTTTTTATTTAATTTCATTTATAGTACTCCTTTTGATAATTACAGTCTTAATATCTAAGGAGAAATCGATGTCAACTTTATTATACTATTTACAGCTATAAATTGGCAAGTATAAATATTATCTCATGTATGGATTGTATGGATAAATATAACAACAAAAGGAACCCGAAGGTTCCTTTTGCAAAGTAAATCATATAGTTGTTGTAATTACTGAAGGAGTGAGAGTACACCCTGGTTAGACTGATTAGCCTGTGCAAGCATAGACTGTCCAGCCTGAGCAAGATGTTATTCTTGCTGTAGTTAACCATCTCTTCAGCCATATCTGTATCACGGATACGAGACTCTGCTGATGTAGTATTCTCAACTACGTTGTCAAGGTTGTTGATTGTATGCTCAGACGGTTCTGAACAGCACCAAGTGCTGAACGCTGTGAAGAAACAGTTGAGATAGCATCTGCAATTGCATCGATTGCGTATGTTGCATCCTGCTCTGTATCAGCCTTGATACCCTTTACTCCAAGTCCTGCTGAGCTCATTGAGTCAATATTGACTGTAATTTTGTTTGTCATATCGGCATCAGCACCTACGTGAAGATTAAAACTTAAAGCATCATTATACGATACCGTTCCCTTAGTAAGTGTAAATTTGTTTGTTGCACCATTTAGAGTTTGATTGTCTGTAGTACTTGCTACATTATCTGTACCAATGCTACTTGCTTTTACAATTTCAGCTGTTTCTAACATGTAAGCTTTAGCTGCGGTGATAACGCTAGAATCTTTATCATCTACACCATCTGTTACATTTCCCATTGTTGTGACTGATTTTCCACCAGCT
>ENA-OQJR01000228-OQJR01000228.1-human-gut-metagenome-genome-assembly--contig:-NODE-228-length-17878-cov-3.426849_pt1 | contig 17878 bp, 20 predicted proteins | sample MGYA00242614_ERZ504781 | MGnify/ENA primary metagenome ERZ504781 (study PRJEB26092, sample SAMD00036365) | human gut metagenome | host: Homo sapiens | study: EMG produced TPA metagenomics assembly of...
AGCCCGTTCGCTTCCAGCCATGACAGGTGGCGTTTGACCGTGCTCACGCTGCACTTGCACCACGCGGCCAGCTTCCTGTGCGTCGGATGCGCGTTGCGCCCCTCGTCGTCGGCCACGTTCGCCAGACACATCAGCACGCGAGCGGCACCGTTGTGCCTGGCGTCCACGGGCGCGAACCTGAGCGCCCAATCGACCGCGTTCACGCTCATGCGGCACCCCCTCGGCGGGAGTCTTGCAGACGTGCGCGCAGCATGGGCACGCGCGGCACGGGAACGTCGAGCATCATCGACAGGTAGAAGTCGTGGCTGCCGTCCGACGGGCAGGCCGCCAACAGGCCCGAAACGGACCCAGTGGGGCGGGAAGCCGCCATGACGCCCGGCACGCTCAAGCGTTTCATGCGCTCTCATGGCTCTCCTCACTCACGGAACCGGCCGACTCCTCACGCCAACGGGCCTCAAGCATGTCGCGGCGCGTGGCCGCGCGGCACAGGGCGAACGTCAGCAGACAGGACGCGGCGAGAATGATGACGATGGCGATCACGAGTACGAGGTGCATCATCGGCCCGCCCCCATTGATCGCGCGAGGGAGGCCAGCAGACGGACCACAAGAAGCACGATGCCGACTGCCAGACGCAGGAACGGCAGCAGCAGGCCGAAACAGGCCACCGCGAGCACCACGAACAGCAGGATCACCAATTCCACCATTCATCACCCCCGCTCACCGAGGGATGCCTGAGCATCGAGAACACCGCGTCATCGCCGCTGAGGGCCTCCACGTCGCGCATCAACGCGTCGATCTCGTCGGACACCATGCCCGCACCGGCCTCGTAGCCGCGATTGAACACGCAATCCGACGGACCGCCATGGATCAGACGACGGTTCACCGTCCGAGCCGGCGACGAAGCGTTCCGCACGTCACGAAGCGCGTCATGCCGGCCGATCAGATAGGCGACCGCCATGATCTCCCTCACGGTCATCGACGCATCCACGGACAGGGACAACAGGGACATGTAGTCCCGGAAATTCGAGCGCTCCTCGTTATCGAGGGAACGCGCGCCAACGGTCACGGTCATTGCCTCACCTCCGCGTGAAGGGACCAGAAAGCGAAATCCCAGGCATCGCGCGAGTTCCGGTCGCACCAACGGCCGGCAAGGACCATCACGCAGGCCAAAGGCACCAGAAGCACGGCCGGCACGAGGAGATTCCTCGCGGCAAGCAGAATCGCCAGAAAAACCACGCACGACAACGCGGCCAGCATCCAAGCGGCAAGACCCGCCAGCTCGTAGCGCCGGGCAGAACGTCGCCAATACAGGGATTCGGAAAATGTAGACGCCATGCACCGCGAACCATTCACGGGGGCGTTACCATCAAAATCAGAAGTCGGCACAGCGACTTCGGTTACACTAGACATTTGTGCAGCCTCCATAATCTAAAAGGCAATGCGAACGATTCAAAAGTTTGGCGACTAGGGAATCGTCCGACATTGGATGTGTTGCATACGCCCGGTTTCGATGTATCAGATCGAGACCGGGCATTTTCTGAAATGAGAAACCACTAACCTCTCTCTACTGAGTCCAGCCATCAAGCGATTGCCTTCTCGCAAGAGGGCAGGTTATTGATGCCAAGAACGAAATCAGCGGAAAGCCCGTAGCGGTCATAAAGAAACAGCAAGTCCTTCTGCTGCCAGCCCAAATGCCCGTTCTCTTTCTGAGAAAGAGTGGAAGCGGATTGGCCCATGTCGGCAGCAAGGGCAGCTTGAGTCACATCGTGATCCTTCCTCCACTGTTGCATCGGAGAAGCCATATCTACTCTTTTCCTAAAGTCTTTAGCCTAACTAATGTTTTAGAATACACTTTGGTTTGACTAAAGTCAAATCGTAAACTAGAGTAGCTTAATGAGATAAAGGTTTATTGATAGAATAGGATTAGAATATGCGTACATTATTATCCGCAGATCAGGCGAATCAGACACCCCCGATACCTTGGGCGAATACACAGAACGTGTGCTCAACTACAATGTGGACGCCCGCCGCAGACAGCTGAAACGAACCCAGAAATCACTGATGCAGCCGATGGGGGTTACAAGCGAAGGGGCTGTATCTCAACGACTCAAAGGCATTACTCATTGGTCTCTGATTAGTGCGGTCAATGTTGCCCAGAGCCTCGATACGAGTATTGAAAAACTACTTGATGACAGTGCCATGAAGATGGAGATCGAACGCCAAGCGGTCGCACTGCGCGTTCAACTGGATCAAATAATCAGATGACGGGAAACAAGAAAGCCACGGCGACACGCCGATGGCTTCAGGTGAGCTCCTGCGGCTGGGCTTGAACCAGCGACCGTCCGATTAACAGTCGGATGCTCTGCCAACTGAGCTACGCAGGAATGTCTGCTGTGTTTGAGATTTCTCTCGCGCACAAGTCACATATCTTACATGCCTGCCACGAAAAAGCAAATTACATGCGTGTAGGGCATGTCGCGCTGAATTCCGCAGAATCGGACTCATCGGATACTATCTCATACAGCCAAAAACCGAACGCGGATATACACTAGCGACTAACGGTAGAGGAGCTGGCTATGGAACGGCGAATACTGATGAAATGCTCAGCCCCCGGGAGGAGCTGGTGTCTGCTTGGCAAATACTGGAATCGGTGAAACGGAACAACCGTCTGAGTATGCGAACCCAGTGGGAACAATCACAAGAGTTCTGATGTTCCGCTGTCACTGCATGGCAGCGGTTGTGACATGGATCGGCCGCGGCTGAAGGTCGAACAACATGACGATGCGGCGATACTGTCACGCGAAATTTCATTGTGGATAACTTCGGAAGCTAGAACCACATAGGTCGTTTTGGCTGGACATCCTGTTTCGGACCCCTCAAGGTGGGTATCACCGGCAAAGAAGCCGGAATCACATCACACTCACACTATGGGGAGGAATCTCATGAATGCACCACTGTTGTTTGATTGGCGTCGCGACGAAGCCCGACGTGCCAGCCGGCGGCGTCAGCAGGCGCGTCAGCGGGCTCAGGAACGGCAACGGCGTATGGATGCCATAATCGCGTTGGCCGCCGTTATCGGCCTGCTGCTTGCCTTGGGAGTAGGGCTGGCATCCACGCCTCAGCATGTTGCGCATGCGGATACTGCGGTGACCGGAGATGCGGCATACACGGTGGAGGATTTCACCGATATGTCTGATTTGGCGTGGCGCAATGGCAATCAGTGCGAATCCCGATTCGACTGGCCGGTCGACGATCCACAGGTCGAACAACAGTTCGAGCGGCCGATCAACCCGTGGGCACCAGGTCATCGCGGAGTGGATCTTGTTGCGGAGCAAGGTACCGTAATTCTGTCACCACAGGCAGGGACCGTGAGTTTTGCTGGCAAAGTAGCTGGCAAAGATGTGGTGAGTGTACGGCATCGTGGAGGTGTCACGTCGACATTCGAACCGGCCGTTACCGAGCTCTCAGTGGGGGATACGATCTCCCGCAGACAGCCCGTAGGCATCGTTGAAGGCAGCTCGGACCATTGCGAAGACCGTTGCCTGCATTGGGGCCTCAAGCGAGGAACGGCCGATTATCTTGATCCACAGCAATATGCGGGGAGTCGAAAAATCGTACTGAAACCGTCATGATTTAACGGTGATTGTCGGCCGGAACAGGGCCGTACGGAAGAGACATCGCAGGCGGCTAGCGGCGTGACGAGTATGAATCACAGACCGGCATCGGCCAAGGAAATATATCCGGGGTCGATCAGCGCGGACTTGAGATTGCCGGCGCTGACAGCCAGCAACGGTTCGCTGATGGTCGGGATCTTCTTCACGCCGCCTACCTCGGAGTTCCTGATTGAAGGCATGGAATTCAGCGCTTCGTCCTTGTTGAGCTTGGCGCAGGCCTGAGCGATATCCGTGGCGATGGTCTGTCTGTCTTCCATGCCGGTCATCCATTGCTTGCCATTGACGATGGATGGGATGTTCGAGACATACGCGCCGTATCCGGTTACTAGAGGCCACTGCGAGTCACGGTCCTTGTCGGAAGCGGAGGTGTCCTCGTCCGCATCGTCATCGGAACTGGATGAGTCGTTTGCGTTGTCGTTTTCAGGGGATTTGATCGGGTCCGGCACGGCGTCGCGGCTGAGATCCTTCTTGCCGGTGATATTGCCGACAATGCCCGAGATGGTGATCTGCGGATTGATATCGGCGGCAGAGCCGGTGTATCCCAGATCGTCCAATTCCTTGACGACCTCGGAGGCGATGTAGTCGTTCATCGTGATGATGCCGTCAATACGGGTGAGTGTGGACTGTCCGTCGGTTTTTGCCAGACGCTTGTCAAGCACTTTCGCAGTGGAGCCTTCCTTAGCGGCATCGTAGGCCACGGCTTGCCAATCGTTTTCCGTGGATTTGCCGTCCAAGGTGCCTGAAGGGCTTTCCACAACGCCCTTCTGATAGTAGGAGCCCAGTACCTGCCAGATACCACGGAACGCCTCTTGGGCGAACGTGGAATCGTTGGCGTTGCCTTTTTCGTCCACGGCGGTGTATGGCAGCAGCACCTCAATGTATTTGGGGTTGTCTTTACTGGCCTTATCCAACTTGAGTTTGGACACCATCTTTTCCGCCTGTAGCTTGCCGATGGTCTGGGCGTCCGAGAACTTGACGAAGGCGTCCGGCTTATATCCCTCGATACTGTTGCCGAGCAATACCACATGCATGCCGGATTCCTTGGCCAGCTTGAGCGATGAGACCAGCCGGTCCACGGCCTGCGCCTGCTCGTCCGATGCAGTGCTGTCGCTCTCAGTGTTGGACGAATCGTCTTTGGACGAGTCGTCTTCGGAAGATTCACCGTCAGAAGTAGCTTCCCCATCCGTGGCATCGTTGGTGCTCAGGTTCTGGCTGATGTAATTGCCGTATTGGCGAGTGGAAGCGTCGGCCTCGACTACTGGAGCCACGAGCAATGTCATGTTGTCGGGCGCGATGGCAATGCCGGAATCGTCCGTGGTGTTATTCGAAAGATGATCGACCACAAAGTCTTGGATGGCGCGGCTTTGCTTGGCCAACGAGTCGGACGTCGTATGATCGATATCGCCTTTCTTGAAACCGGCGTCGGCCAGAGCCTTGGCTAGGTCAGGCACCAGCTTCGCCCATTTGTTCAGTGGCGTCTGCTGGTTCAGCGTAATGCCGTCCGAAGGTGTGAACACGGCCACGCCGCCGGCAGAATTGGACGTCACCGTGGTTTGACCATCTACAACGGTCTTATTGTCTGAGGTGCACGCGGTCAGTGACAGCACCATCGCGCAGGATGCGATAATGGCGGCGAGCAGGGTGGTTGAGCGGCGTGCGAACACCATAAGCGGCGAAACCTCCTCAAGCGGGCGTGAAAACAAGCTGAATCACGATTCTAGTAGGCCGTATACGAAAAAGTCCCGGACCAGTGGACAAATCGCCACATATCCGGGAACAATTAGAGGTATTACGTGCGTGCATCGAACAACTGTCATGATTATCGTGCTGAGGAACATTCCAGATGAAGCACGACAATCATGACAGTTTGCGACATGACATGACCCATGTAGGTCCGCACGATGTGTTCGATGATTTACTCGGCCAGAGCCTTGGCCAGGTTCTCGTCCAGCGCGTTCATGAAGCCGTCGGTGTCGAGCCACGGTTCGTCCGGGCCGATGAGCATGGCCAGATCCTTGGTCATCTGACCGCCTTCAACGGTGTCGACGATGACCTTCTCCAGCGTCTTGGCGAAGTGACGGACTTCGGGCGTGCCGTCCAGATCGGCGCGGTGCTTAAGGCCGCCGGTCCACGCGAAGATGGATGCGATTGGGTTGGTGGAGGTCTTCTCGCCCTTCTGCCAGCGGCGGTAGTGACGGGTCACGGTGCCGTGCGCCGCTTCGGCCTCGACGGTCTGGCCGTCCGGGGTCATGAGCACGGAGGTCATGAGGCCCAGCGAACCGAAGCCCTGGGCCACGGAGTCGGACTGCACATCGCCATCGTAGTTCTTGCAGGCCCAGATGTAACCGCCGTGCCACTTCAGGGAGCTGGCCACCATGTCGTCGATCAGGCGGTGCTCGTAAGTCAGGCCGGCCTCGGCGTACTTGTCCTTGTATTCGGTCTCGAACACCTCGGCAAAGATGTCCTTGAACTGGCCGTCGTAGGCCTTCAAAATCGTGTTCTTGGTGGACAAGTACACCGGGTAATGACGCATCAGGCCGTAGTTGAAGCAGGCGCGAGCGAAACCGCGGATCGAATCGTTGACGTTGTACTGCACCTGGGCCACGCCGCCGTCTTCGCCGTAGTTGTAGACCACGTGCTGAATCGGCTCGGAGCCATCGTCCGGAGTGAAGGTGACGGTCAGCTGGCCGGCTCCCGGAACCTTGAAATCGGTGGCCTTGTACTGGTCGCCGAATGCGTGACGGGCTACGACGATCGGCTTGGTCCAGCCGGGCACCAGACGAGGCACGTTGCTCATCACAATCGGCTCGCGGAAGATCGTGCCGCCCAGGATGTTGCGGATGGTGCCGTTGGGGGACTTCCACATCTTCTTGAGACCGAATTCCTTGACTCGGGCCTCATCGGGGGTGATGGTGGCGCACTTGACACCGACATGGTGCTTCTGGATGGCGTGGGCGGCGTCGATGGTCACCTGGTCATCGGTCTCGTCGCGGTGCTCGATGCCCAGATCGTAGTAGTCGAGGTTCACGTCGAGGTACGGCAGGATCAGACGATCCTTGATGTCCTTCCAGATCACGCGGGTCATCTCGTCGCCGTCGAGTTCGACGACAGTGCCTTCGACCTTGATTTTGGCCATGCTTCCTCCTGATAGATGGTGTGAAGATGATTTAGTCATAGCGCATGTTTGTAACGACTTGAAGCAATCGTCCGGTCCGTGGGAAACGGCCTTGTTGGCGTCCCACCCGGGCAATAGGCTGGAAACCATGTCTCAGGAAATTGAAATCGGTTTGGGCAAAAAAGGCCGTCTCGGCTACGCACTCGACGATGTGGCAATCGTCCCCTCCCGTCGCACCCGCGACCCCGAGGACGTCTCCACCTCTTGGCAGATCGACGCCTATGAGTTCGATGTGCCGGTGATCGGCGCCCCCATGGATTCGGTGACCAGCCCGGCCACCGCCATCGCCATGGGCAAGATGGGCGCGCTCGGCGTGCTCGATCTGGAAGGTCTGTGGACCCGTTACGAGGATCCGACCCCGCTGTTGGACGAAATCGCCGGACTGCCGGCCGATCAGGCCACCGAGCGTATCCAGCAGATCTATGCCGAGCCGGTCAAGCCGGAGCTCATCACGCAACGTCTGCACGAGATTCGCGCCGCCGGTGTCACCGTGGCCGGCGCGCTCTCCCCGCAGCGCACCCAGCAGTTCTACTCCACCGTGGTGGACGCGGGCGTGGACCTGTTCGTGATCCGCGGCACTGTGGTCTCCGCCGAGCACGTCTCCTCCGGCCAGGAACCGCTGAACCTCAAGAAGTTCATCTACGACCTTGACGTGCCTGTCATCGTCGGCGGCGCATCCAACTACACCGCTGCCCTGCACCTGATGCGCACCGGCGCGGCCGGCGTGCTCGTCGGCTTCGGCGGCGGCGCGGTCTCCGCCACCCGCCAGACCATCGGCGTGCAGGCCCCGATGGCCACCGCCATCGCCGACGTGGCCGAAGCCCGCCGCGACTACATGGACGAATCCGGCGGCCGCTACGTGCAGGTCATCGCCGACGGCGGCATGGGCGACTCCGGCAGCTTCGTCAAGGCCCTGGCCCTCGGCGCCGACGCGGTCATGCTCGGCGCGCCGCTGGCCCGCGCCACCGAGGCCCCCGGCAAGGGCACCCACTGGGGTTCTGAAGCCCGCCACCAGACGCTGCCGCGTGGCTACCGCACCACGGTCGGCACGGTCGGCCCGCTCGAACAGGTGCTGTTCGGACCGAGCCACCAGGCGGACGGCAAGACCAACTTCATCGGCGCCCTCAAGCGCGCGATGGCCTCCACCGGCTACGTCGACGTGAAGAACTTCCAGCGTTGCGGCATGGTGGTCAACCCGTATTCCGCACGATAATCCCGATTGCCCCCTGAAAATGGGGGTTTGCCCTCCATGCAGGAGGCTTAACTTGCCCGAAGGCGCGCTCAAGTAGTTTGACTTGGCGCGCCTTTCGTGATGTTGTAGTACAGACGCTCGCCGATGATGGTGAGTTGCAAGGGGGCTTGAAGGGGGTCATCATGGAGTATTCGGGATTTTTCCACGGCACATATCAGTACGGGCCGTTGCCGAGTTATGACGGATTCATCGTTGTGGAGCTGTCGGATCGCCCGGTGCGGTATCACATCCAACCCACATTCATAGGCGGGCTGAATGCGAAGGAATGTCATTCCATGGCCATGGCTGCATGCCGCATCGCCTGCACATCGGCGGACGCGATACGTGGCAAACTCAGCGTCGCACATCTCAACAGAGCCATGACAAAACCATGCCTGGACCGGCTGCAAACCATGCAATACCTGCTCGGCATCCACATGGTCACTCATCCGGAGCTCAAAGCGAAATTCTGCTATCTGCCCACTGTCCCCACATTGATCGACGGCATGATCACCGGCAAGGACACGCTGGAAATGGCGGTATTCATGACCATCGGCCAGGAAAATCTGCGAGTCAACCTCAAACTGAAGTACATCGGTTCTCGATGGATGTGCATCTATGCCGATTTGGGCTGACCAGACGGCCCCGCCCGCACACCGATTCCTACGCTGGTAGCGGAAGACGGTTCTGCCGTGTCATAGGCTGGTTCGCCTATAGTAGTGACCATGCGTGAACATGTAGAAGAACCCAGATATGTCACCACCGATGACGACACCGTCTACTCGCTGCTGTCCAAACGAGCAGCTCGCACGCCGGATGACATCATCGCGGAATGGCAGGATGACAACACCCACCAATGGCGCAGCGCCACAGCTACTGAAATGCTGTCCCGCGTACGCGAGGTGGCCAAGGGCCTGTTGGGACTTGGCGTCAAAGCCGGCACCATGGTGCTGATTTACTCGCCTACCTGCTATGAGTGGGGTGTGGCTGATTTCGCTTGCGCGGCAATCGGCGCTGTGGTTGTGCCCGTCTATGAGACCGATTCCGCCCGTCAGACCGCGGGCATCGTCGAGGAAGTCGATCCCGCCATCGCCTTTGCCGGCGACTTCCAGCGCGCACAGACACTTGAGCAGATCCGTGTCAATCATCCGGGCATGAAATACGTGTTCAATTTCAAGGCCGATGGCCTTGACGCTGTCGTTGACTTCGGGCATGGCGTATCCGATGAGACGTTGGATGCGGCTATCGCTCGTATCAAAGCCGATGATCTGCTCACCGTGGTCTACACCTCCGGTTCCACCGGCAAGCCCAAGGGCGCGATGCTCTCCAACCGCAATTACACGCACATCGTGCTTAACGGCTACGAGATTCTGCGTGGCATGCTGTACGACGACAACCGTCTGCTGCTGTTCCTGCCGCTGGCGCACTGCTTCGCCCGCTACATCCAGTACGTGTGCATCGGTGGCTGCGGCGTGGTCGGATACATTCCCGACGCCAAGCGACTGCTCGCCGATATCCGCAGCTTCAAGCCCACCTACCTGCTGGGTGTGCCACGTGTGTTCGAGAAGGTGTATAACGCGGCCTCGCAGAAGGCTGGTGCCGGCATCCAGGGGCATATCTTCGCCCAGTCGGTCAAGCACTTCGTCAAGTGGAGCAAGGATGAGCAGGCCGGCCGCGGCCATTCGTTCATCGAGCGCATGCGCCATTCGTTCTACATGGCCACGGTAGGCAAATCCATTCGTTCCGCTCTCGGACCGAACCTCAAATGGCTGGCCTGCGGTGGTGCGCCGCTCAACGTGGATTTGGCCCACTTTTTCAACGGCATGGATGACATCACCTTCATCCAGGGTTATGGCATGACCGAAACCGCTGCTCCGATGCTCGTCAATTGGGAGGACGACAACGAGGTCGGTTCGGTCGGCAAGCCTGGGCCTGGCATGGGCGTGCGTCTTGGCGAAGATGATGAAATTGAGCTGACCGGCCCGAACGTGTTCCTTGGCTACTACAAGCAGCCCGAACTCACCGCACAGACGATGACTGCCGACGGCTGGATCAAAACCGGCGATCTGGGTCGTATCGGCGACCGCGGCTTCACCTTCATTACCGGACGCAAGAAGGACATCATCATCACCGCCGGCGGCAAGAACATCAGCCCCGCCCCGATGGAGGATGTCATCGACACCTGCCCGATCGTGGCTCATGCAGTAGTAGTCGGCGACGGCAAGCCGTTCGTGTCCGCACTTATCGAGCTCGACCCCGAAATGCTGCATTCCTGGCTGGAAGGTCAGGGCCTCAATGCCGACATGACACTCGCCGAGGCCAGCGACAACGACGCGGTGCGCGCCTTTATCCAGCAGTACATCGACCAGGCCAACGCCAATGTCTCCCGCGCTGAGTCCGTGCGCAAATTCGCGGTGCTGGATGAGGAATTCAGTCAGGAGCACGGCACACTCACCCCGAGCATGAAAGTGGTGCGTCCCAAGGTATTGCAGCGCTACGCCACCGTCATCGAGGAGGATCTGTACGCGCCCAAGCCATCCAACAAGCCGCTGCCCGCCACTGCCAAGATCATCGACAGCACGCTGGAGACCGTCAAGAAATCCTCCGAATCGGTCAAGCAGGCGTCCGAACAGGTCAAACAGGCCTCGGAACAGATGAAAACCAGCGTGTCTGATTCGATTGCTAGCGTGTCGGAGAAGATCAAGAAGTCGAAGGCCGAACCCGAAGAGGGCGAGACCGGCGATTCCGCTGACAATGCCGCTGACACCGGCAGCAAGCCGGACCAGCCGGCTGACGAGAAGAATGAGGAGTAACGAGAAGTGGCCATCCGTGAGATCAGGGTCGTGCCCGACCCAGTCCTGCGCACCCCCTGCGATGAGATCAAGGAAATCACCCCGGCCGTGCGCCGCCTGGTTGACGACCTGTTGGAAACCGTGGACGATCCGGGCCGAGCGGGCCTGTCCGCCAACCAGATCGGCGTGAGCCTGAGGGCCTTCTCCTACAACATCGACGGCAAAGTCGGCTACGTTCTGAACCCCGTACTCGAGGAGAAGTCCGGCGAGCAGTATGGCGATGAAGGTTGTCTGTCCGTGCCCGGCTTGTGGTACAAGACCCGTCGTGCCGACTACGCTCGCGTGCGTGGCATCGACTTGGACGGCAACGAGGTCGTGCTCGAGGGCTCCGGGCTGATGGGCCGTATGCTTCAGCACGAATGCGACCACCTCGACGGCCACGTGTATTTGGATCGCCTGGAAAAGGAAGAACGCCGCGAAGCCCTGCGCTACATGCGTAATCGTCAGGCGAAGTAGTCCATACTCGGCTCCCGCTGGCGGGAGCCGTCGAACGTAGTGAGACTGAGGGTGGTTCTGCCGGTACCGCCCGTAACTCCCCTCAGTCGCTTACGGCGACAGCTCCCCTCAGAGAGGGGAGCCTGTTTTTTTTTAGTACCGGCTCCGTGCTATTCTCGAAACTCGTGTGCCACCCGGCAACGGACGCAGTCGCTGGCGTCCAGAGCCACCCAATATTGTCAACCGGCACACAACAAATTCGCGTCATGCTCGCGACGGCTTGTGTCGGTCGGCTGCACAACTCGTGAAACCGGGGGAGCAGCTGCACGCAGGTGCGCATGGCCAGGCAAGAACCGACAATGAAAGGTAGTAATACCATGGCTCAGATCACTATGAGCGATATGCTGAAGGCTGGCCTGCACTTCGGCCACCAGACCCGTCGTTGGAACCCGAGATGAAGCAGTTCATCCTCACCCAGCGCAACGGCATCCACATCATCAACCTGTTCAAGTCGCTCGACATGATCGACAAGGCCTACGACTTCATCAAGGCCACTGTTGCCCACAACGGCACCGTGCTGTTCGTCGGCACCAAGAAGCAGGCTCAGGAAGCTATCGCCAACCAGGCCACCCGCGTGAACATGCCGTACGTCTCCGAGCGTTGGCTCGGCGGCATGCTGACCAACTTCCAGACCGTCTCCAAGCGCGTCAACCGCCTCAAGGAACTTGAGGAAATGGACTTCACCGACGTGCACGGTTCCGGCCTGACCAAGAAGGAGCTCCTCCTGCTCGAGCGCGAGAAGGACAAGCTCAACAAGCAGCTGGGCGGTATCCGCAACATGAACCGCACCCCGTCCGCGATGTTCGTCGTCGACATCACCAAGGAAGCCCTGGCTGTTGAGGAAGCTCACAAGCTGGGTATCCCGGTTGTCGCCATCGTCGACACCAACGCCGACCCGGACACCGTTGAGTACCCGATCCCGGCCAACGATGACGCCATCCGCGGCATCGAACTGCTGACCAGCCTCATGGCTGACGCAGTGGCCGAAGGTCTGCTGGAGCGCTCCGGCGCCAACAAGGCCGAGGGTGAAGCCGCCGAGCAGCCGATGGCCGCTTGGGAGAAGGAACTCCTGACCAACGAGGCTCCTGCCGAGGCTTCCGCTGAAGCCGCCGCTCCGGCTGCCGCCGAGGGCGAAACCGCCGAGGCCCCCAAGGCCGAGTGATGCTCTACGATGGGAAGTGCCTGAATAAGCGCTTCCCATCGTTCACGGGTAAGCAAAATTTCTCAAGGAGAATAATCAATGGCAGCAATTACCGCCGCACTGATCAAGCAGGTTCGTGAAGACACCGGCGCCGGCATGCTCGACGTCAAGAAGGCTCTGACCGAAGCCGAAGGCGACGTCGCCCGCGCCAAGGAAATCATCCGCGCCAAGGGTATCGCCGCAGCCGGCAAGCGTGAAGGCCGCAAGGCTCAGGAAGGCACCATCGCCTCCAAGGTCGTCGAGACCGCCAATGGCGAGACCGGCTACGCCGTCGAGCTGAACTCCGAGACCGACTTCGTGGCCAAGACCCCGAAGTTCGTCGAGTTCACCGAGGAAGTTCTCGGCTACGCCGTGGACGCCGACGCCAACTCCGCTGACGAGCTGCTCGAGGCCAAGGCTGGCGACACCACCGTCAAGCTGGCTGTCGAAGAGGCCGCCGCCCTGTTCGGTGAGCACGTCAAGGTCGGCCAGTTCGCCAAGATCTCCGGCGAGCACGTCGAAGTCTACGCTCACAAGAAGTCCGCCGAGATGCCGCCGAGCATCGTCGCCATGATCGCCACCGACAAGGCCGGCGCCGCCGTGGCTCACGAAGCTGCTCTGCAGATCTCCGCCATGGGCGCCAAGTGGCTGACCCGCGAGGACGTTCCGGCCGATGTGGTCGAGTCCGAGCGTCGCGTGGCCACCGAGAAGTCCCTGGCCGAGGGCAAGCCGGAGAAGATCGTTCCGAAGATCGTCGAAGGCCGTCTCAACGCTTTCTTCAAGGAAGTCGTGCTGCTTGAGCAGCCGTTCGTCAAGGATCCGTCCAAGACCGTCGGCGACCTGTTCAAGGAAGTCGGTGGCAACGCCACCGCATTCGCTCGTGTCGAGGTCGGCAAGGGCGAAGAGGAGTGAACCTAAGGCTTACTCCACGCGCTTAGCGTAATTTCAACGAAACGCCATCCGGTTATTCAATAATCGGATGGCGTTTCGCTATTCCAAGGGTGTCGTTGCTAGGGGGTGTCGTCGTAAACCGATACGCTTGTCTACGGATAATTTCGCACTTTCGGTTTTGAGAAAGGCACAATATGACTGATAGCGACAATCCGCGCAGAGTTCTGCTCAAGCTTTCCGGCGAAGCATTCGGTGTGGCAAGGTCGGCATCGATACCCAGGTGATTCGTCGCATTGCCGAGGAGATTGTTCCGGCCGTACAACAGGGTGTGCAGGTGGCCATCGTGGTCGGCGGCGGCAACTTCTTCCGTGGCGCCGAACTGCAGCAGGCCGGCATCGACCGTTCCCGCGGCGATTACATGGGCATGCTGGGCACGGTGATGAACTGCCTCGCTCTACAGGACTTTCTGGAGCAGGAGGGGCAGGCCACCCGCGTGCAGACCGCCATCACCATGGGACAGGTCGCCGAGCCGTACATTCCGCTCAAGGCCATCCGTCACCTTGAAAAGGGTCGCGTGGTGATTTTCGGCGCCGGTGCCGGCATGCCGTACTTCTCCACCGACACGGTTTCCATCCAGCGTTCCCTCGAAATCCACTGCGACGAGGTACTTATGGGTAAGAACGGCGTCGACGGCGTCTACACCGCCGACCCGCGCAAGGACGAGAACGCCAAGCGTTTTGAAACCCTGAGCTACAATCGCGCCCTCGTGGACAATCTGGCCGTCATGGACGCCTCCGCACTGTCCATGGCCCGCGACAACAAGAAGCGCATCCGCGTCTTCGGCCTCGAAGAGCCGGGCAACGTGACCCGCGCCCTCGTCGGCGATGAAATCGGCACGCTGGTCTCCACCGCCGAATCGCGCGTGGCCGAGTAAGCCGCAAACGCCCACAATCGAATCAAGCGTTCATAGACGAACAACACTGACGAACACCAACACACAAGGAGTGAATATGTCTCTTATCGACCAGGCCAAGGAACAGATGGCCAAGACCGTGGAAAACACCAAGGAAAACTTCTCCGGCATCCGCACCGGTCGCGCAAACCCGGCCCTGCTCAACGGCATCACCGTGGACTACTATGGTGCCCCCACCCCGATTAAGGCCGTCGCCTCCATCGGCGTTCCCGAACCGCGCACCCTGTCCGTCACCCCGTTTGACGCTTCCCAGGCCGGTGCCGTCGAAAAGGCCCTGCGCAACTCCGATCTCGGCATCAGCCCGAACCGTGATGGCAACGTCATCCGTCTGACCATGCCGGAACTCACCGAGGATCGTCGTAAGGAATACGTCAAGCTCGCCAAGGGCAAGGCCGAGGATGGCAAGGTCGCCGTGCGCAACATTCGCCGTAAGACCAAGGAAACCATCGACAAGGCCGTCAAGGACGGCGAGATGGGTGAGGACGAAGGCGATCGCCTGCTGAAGGATCTTGACAAGGTCACCAAGTCCGTTACCGACGAGATCGATACTCTGCTGGAGACCAAGCAGAAGGAGATCATGGAGGTCTGATTCAGACCAGGTCCGGAGAATTATGGAACGCAACGAACAACCCCATGAAGAGGCCGAGGAGACGCTCGACCAGATCAACAAGAAGACCGGCCGCAACATGCCGCAGGCCATCGCCACAGGCGCGGCACTGGTCATCCTTATTGTCGCGTGCCTGCTGCTCAGCGTCGACCTCTTCGTGCTGCTGGTAGTCGTGTTCATGATTCTGGCGCTGTGGGAGCTCAGGGTGGACTTCGCCACCGTAGGCCTGCACCTCCCGGTGTTTATGCTGTGGCTGTGCTCGTCCTTCACCCTCATTGCCACCTACTATTCCCCGTACCATCTCATCACGATGTCGCTGAGTATCATCGTGTCGATTATTCTGGTCGCCATCGCGGCCAGCGCAAAAATCAGCGTCGGCAACCGCCTATCTCTGGCGGTTGCCGGCAAACTGTCCAACACGGATGCCAGCGCGCGCCTCGAATCCTCGTTTAATCATGAGGGCGGGGAACAGCATCATTCCCGGCTCAGCCATGTGGCTGTGTCCGTGCTTACCGTGTTGTATATTCCGTTGTTGGCCAGCTGCGTCATCATCTCACTGACTTTTAATGGGCATCCGATTGCACACGCCATCATGCTGGTGTTCCTACCCGCCCTATCCGATACGGGCGGTTTGTTTGCCGGTGCCTGGCTCGGCAAACACAAGCTCAGCCCGCGCATCTCGCCGAAGAAGTCCGTTGAGGGCCTTGTCGGCTCGATGCTCTTCGCCATGGCTGGCGCATTTGCCGTATTCGCATGCACGTATGATGCCTCGAAATGGGCCACTCGTTGGTGGGTGCCGATCGTGGCGGGTATTCTCATCGGTGCCGTGGGCACGTTCGGTGATTTGTGTGCTTCCATGCTCAAGCGCGATATCGGTATCAAAGACATGGGCCATCTGCTCAAGGGGCACGGCGGTGTGATGGATCGTGTGGATTCCATTTTGATGAGTGCACCGTTCACCTGCGCCTTGCTGTGGATCACCGGACTGTGATTCGCATGTCTCGTGCATGAACAATGTGGCATCGTGTGTATATCGCACGGTGCCACATGCCATATATGGGGAAATCATCGTTCAATATGCGTTCGCTATGGGCTAAGACATGGGCCATCTGATTCGTATGCGGCACGCCGTATGGTGGATTCTGATATTTCTATTGCATGTTTGACTATTTTCTGATATTGAGAGCGAAGCGAATCCATCATGACCACACAGCATCCTGACACTCCGGAAACCGGCATTACTCCCGGCGGCACATCAGGTGCCTTCCGTGACGTGCTATCCAAGGACCATGCCCGCCGTGGTAAGCCGCCGCTGCACTTTGTGGATATGACGCCCGAGCAGCGCGTCGAGAAAGCGGCCGAACTCGGATTGCCGAAGTTCCGAGTCAAGCAGCTCGCCAACCATTACTTTGGCCATTTCGATGTGAATGCCGCCGAATTCACTGATTTTCCGGCAGCCAAGCGCAGCGAGGCCGCCGCCGCGTTTTTCCCGCAGCTCATCACCGAGGTGACCCGCCAAGTGGCGGACGAAGGCACCACCATCAAGACCTTGTGGAAGCTGTTCGACGGCTCCCTCATCGAATCGGTGCTTATGCGATACCCGACCCGCACCACGCTGTGCATCTCCTCGCAGGTCGGCTGCGGCATGGGCTGCCCGTTCTGCGCCACCGGCAAGCTTGGCCTGACCCGTAACATGTCCACCGGTGAAATAATCGAACAGGTGCGTGTGGCCGCCAAGATGATGCGCGACGGCGAAGTGGCCGGGGGAGAGGGCCGCCTGAGCAACATCGTGTTCATGGGCATGGGCGAGCCGATGGGCAACTACAACTCCGTGCTGTCCGCCGTACGACAGATTTCCGCCATGCCTCCCGAAGGCTTCGGCATTTCCGCGCGCAACATCACCGTATCCACGGTGGGCGTGGTCCCCGGCATCAAGAAGCTCACTGCCGAAGGCATTCCCGTGCGTCTGGCCGTTTCCCTGCATGCCCCCAGCGACGAACTGCGTGACGAGCTGGTGCCGATGAACAAGCGTTTCAATACCAAGCAGGTGTTGGATGCCGCGCACGATTATTGGCTGGCCTCCAAGCGCCGCGTCAGTATCGAATACGCGCTGATGCGCGGCATCAACGACCAGGCCGAGCATGCGCAGTTGCTGGCCAAGAGGCTTAACCATTACGGCGACAACTGGGCCCACGTCAACCCGATTCCGCTCAACCCCATCGAGGGCTCGAAGTGGACCGCCTCCAAGCCGGAAGACGAACAGCGGTTCCTGGAGATCCTGCACCGCGCGGGCATCACCGCCACACTGCGTGACACCCGCGGTCAGGATATTGACGGCGCCTGCGGCCAGCTCGCTGCCAAGGAGCGGTAGCTACTTCAGCGCATCCTTGATTGCGCCCACGAAGTAGTCCAGATCGTCGGGCTTGCGGGACGTGATGAGCTTGAAGCCGTTGGCGTCGTCCACGTGCAGCTGCTCGTCGACGTAATGGCCGCCCGCGTTCTCGATATCAGCGGCGATATAGCGGCAGGGCGCGGCGGTCTTGCCAGCCACCAGACCCGCGTTGACCAGCAGCCACGCGCCATGGCAGATCGCGGCGATCGGCTTACCTTCGTGCGCGAACTCCTGCGCCAGCGTGATCGCATCCTCATTGACGCGGATACGATCCACATTGCAGGTGCCGCCGGGCACCACCAGCAGGTCGTAGTCGGCAGCCTGCACGTCGGACAGGCGCGCGTCCGGGGTCAGCGTTTCACCTTCGTAGCGGTCGTGCTGCACCGTCTCACACGGGTCCAAGGTAGT
>ENA-OQJR01000230-OQJR01000230.1-human-gut-metagenome-genome-assembly--contig:-NODE-230-length-17852-cov-2.785614_pt1 | contig 17852 bp, 30 predicted proteins | sample MGYA00242614_ERZ504781 | MGnify/ENA primary metagenome ERZ504781 (study PRJEB26092, sample SAMD00036365) | human gut metagenome | host: Homo sapiens | study: EMG produced TPA metagenomics assembly of...
AAAGTTATAAGGAACAGATTTATAACAAGATAAAAAATATTAGATTATGGAAATTACAATGAAAGAGAAGAACGCCATCAGTGAGAGCCTCCGGGCTTACGTGGCGAAGTATCCGAGCCAGACGAAGGCCGCGGGTAGTCTGAAGGGAGTCAGTGTGGGTACTGTGAGCAATATCCTGAACGGGCGTTATGAGAATATCAGTGACGAGATGTTCCGTAATGTCGCCTCGCAGGTCGGTGGTGTAAGCGCTACCGGCTGGCAGATCGTGGAGACCGGCGCTTACCAGGAGATCACGGCTGTGCTCTCCGATGCGCAGCGCTGGCGCAATGTCACATGGGTGACCGGTGAGGCTGGTTGTGGCAAGAGTACCACCGCCCGTGTTTACCTTCATGAGCATAAGGAGGTTTTCTATATTCTCTGCTCCGAGGACATGAAGAAAGGTGACTTTGTCCGCGAGATAGCCCGCACGGTCGGGATCCGGACTGAAGGGTATAATATCCGTGAGGTGTGGGGACTTATTTTGGATGATATCATCCAGATGGACGCGCCCCTGCTGGTGTTCGACGAGGCGGACAAGCTGACCGAACCGGTGTTCCACTACTTCATCAGCCTGTACAACAAACTGGAGGAGAAATGCGGCGTCGTGTTTTTGAGTACCGATTATATTGCCAAACGCATCAGCAATGGTCTGCGATACCAGAAGCCTGGCTACAAGGAGTTCTACAGCCGTATCGGACGGAAATTTTATGAGCTAGAGCCTACGGACGTGAACGACGTGTTTGCGATCTGTTCCGCCAACGGTGTGACTGACAAGAAAGACATCGATAAGGTGATAAAGGAGGCTTCGACATGTGACTTTGATTTGCGGCGTGTGAGGAAGTCCATTCACAAGGTGAAACGCATGGTGGGGGAATGACTCCCGTTCAAATACCGTTCAAACGTAATTTTAAGGATATGGAAAACAAATTTGAATACTTAAAGATCGACGGTCGCGAGCAGCTTCCTGCTCCCTGGAGCGATTACCCAGTCTTGAGGGAATACGAGACGGTGACCGTTTACCGGAATGGTCGCGACTATCTGGACGCCCTTGTGGGACAGCAGGACGGCTGGTGGGTTGCTGGCGTTCACATGGAGGTGGGCGGTTTTCGGCGGCGGTTTCAACCCGGGGACGTAAATGGGGGACAGTTTGCTACCCGTGAGAATGCCCTTCTGTGGGCACTCGGCAGGATGCTCTGCCACGAGAAACTGCGGGGTGCCGCACGGCAGGCCGTGCTTGATCAAATAGACAATATCCGACAACTAAAACTGTTCTGACCATGGAAGAAGAGAAAAAGGATAATAAAAAAGCGGGCATGAGACGTGCCTTGAATGTCAGGGACATCCTGAACAAGAAGTATGACGTATTCCCTTTTGAGGGGAAATGGAAGGATGCCTTCGACACTCCGGAAGTCCGGGGCTGCTGGTTCGTGTGGGGCAACAGCGGTAACGGCAAGACCTCTTTCGTGATGCAGCTCTGTAAGGAACTTTGCAAGTATGACCGTGTGGCGTTCAACTCCCTGGAGGAAGGAACTTCTCTGACTGTCCAAAATAACCTGCGGCGCTTTGGTATGGCCGAGGTAAGCCGCCATTTGGCGTTCATCAAGGAGGACATCCCCACCTTGAAGATCAGGCTCCGGCGTCATAAGAGTTTCAACATCGTGATCATTGACAGTTTCCAATACACGCAGATGACGTATCGTGACTATATCCAGCTGAAGGAGGAGTTTCCGGACAAGCTGTTTGTTTTCATCAGCCATGCCCGCGGCAAGAATCCTAAAGGTGATGCGGCCACGAGCGTGATGTATGATGCCGACCTGAAGATATGGGTAGAGGGCTACGTCGCCTTCAGTAAGGGACGTTATCAGGGGGCCACTGGTGAATACACAATCTGGGAGAAGGGTGCCTATGACTATTGGAATGTGACGGGACCGAAACAGAAAGGAGGCCAGGCATGAGCAGGATAAAGAAACAGCTGGCGATTTGTCCTCCCGCCTATATGTGTAAGGGGCCTAACCGTGAGAACTTCGTCAGTACCGGTCACAAGTGTGGTTACTGCAAGGGTAATGGCTGGTTCTGGGGAACGGAAGAGGGCAGCCGCGAGGACGTGCATGTGTCCTGCCCGGTGTGTGGCGGTAGCGGTGAGCTGGATGCGATTATAACAGTGGACTGGAAACCTTCAAGCAAGTAAGCCATGAGAAAGGAGTATTACAACTACGTTGTGAAGCTGCCCGTTCTGCTTCATGAACTGTTCCGCGGGAAAGTTGCCGACTATCATTTTTCCGACATGACGGTAGTGATGAACCACCTGGTAAAGTCCTATATCCGCATGACGGACGGTGGCAGGGTTTCTACTGCCACCCGGCGTATCCTTCTCTGCATGGACCGTATTCCGGACATGTCGTTCTTCTTCCGCCGCCAGGAGAAGGCGGTGCTGTTCTTCGAGATGGATCCGGCCGTTGCCGACAGCCTACAGCGTGCCATCGTTTCCGGGGGCTGGGGCAACCGCCAGCGTCTTGCCGTCCGCCTGGTATGCGCTTTCTGCTGCGGTGCCGGTGTGACGTTGAACAACCTTTCGATGGAGCTTGCCGCCGGAGAGGTGTTCCGCCGTCCGGAAGGTTATCTCATACATACCTACGTGAGCAATTACCAGTACGTGTTCCTGAAGGAGACGGCCGCTGCCCAGCGCATGAGCGTGGAGGGTATGCTGACGGCCGCCGCTGAACTGCTGGTGGGAACGGATGACGAAGGTTCCGGATACCATATTCCGGAGAGTCTCGGCCGTATTGCTGACCGCGTGCTCGAGGTGAGGGGCAGCACGCTGAAGGACTTCCGCCGGCAGTGTCTGGTGAGCATCCGCACGAACACTATCGGTTCGGACCGTATCGCCGCCTTCATGGAAAAGCACGGCATCGCCTCCGCCCGTGAGTTCCTGTGTCGCGTGGTCCTCTTCTTTCTGGAGGCACGGTATCTGATTTACCGTAAGGAGGTAGAACTTGATGAGGATGACCTTCCGGAGGAGGAAGAGACGGATTGGGAGGAAACTATGTACAGCCAGTATCAAAAAAGAGATTTCGCGATTTCAACATATAATTATTAACCATTAAAATTTAACTGAAATGATTACAGAAAAACAGAAAGAGGCAGTAAAGGAACTCTGCCAATACGTGGATAACTTTTGTAAGGAAAATAATCTTAGTGCCTTTATGAGCGTTGCGGCCAGTGAGGACCATCCGGACGGGCTTGAGCAGATAGCCGGCTCAATCATTACCGGCAAGACTGAACATATTGTCGGCTCTATTTCTGGGGTTGTCAAAGCGAATAAGAATGTCTATATACTGCTTTCCATGGGGCTTATGCAGGCCTATACGAGAAAGGCTGACATTAATACTATTCCGTTCGATGAAAATTTGAATATGAACTGATGAATGCAGCATAAACAGCTATGAGTGAAAATAACAACAAGCAGAAACGTAAACGTGTCTGTCCGCATTGCGGCCGAAAGTTGTGGATGCGTGAGTTCTATCCGTTGAAGAATGGGGGACGGAGTTCCTGGTGTCATGAATGTGTGCTGGCGTACAAGCGTGAACAGTACCGCAAGCACCGGAAGGTTGCTGACGGTACTTTCATGCACCGGACACTGGGACGGCTCGTCGAGCATAAGGGATATTCCACCCGTATCTTTTGGAACGGCAATATGCTTTCCATCATGCGTCGCCACTATCACAATACCCTCAACCGGGAGCTGGCTGAAATGCTCGGTGTTTCCGAACGCAGCGTCACCCGGAAGGCCCGAGAAATGGGACTGGAAAAGGACAAAGGTTTTGTAGCCTCCCTTAGCCGGGAACATTTGTTGCTGGCAAACGCGAGAAGCAAGGAACTGGGATATCCAGGCGGCTTCACCAAGGGGATGAAGTTTCGGGGAAACCAGTACACCGGGAGAATAAGAGTTGAATAACATACAGCACGGTCAATATTATGAGTAAAAAAATGGTAATTGTGGTCACCGCCGTTGGTGTCCGTAAAGTAGTGGAAAAATGGCTCTGTGAGAATATGACTTGCGAGCTGGTTGTGTCACGTAACGCACGCCATGAGTGTTGTGTGGAAGTCATCTATGATAGCGGAAACCCTTCGGTCTTGCGTACCCTTTTGCAGGCTGCCGTGGGTGAAATAATAGAGTTGTGCTGATGTGGTATGAATAGTTTGAGTTAATGAAAATCTGAATAGAATGGGCATACTTGAATTTTTCGACCAGTATAAGTGTACAAAAAATGAAAAAGAGCATCTTCTTGATTATTTGTGTACTATCAGAGTAAAGAGAGTGATTAAGGAAATTAATGACCTTAAAATAAACAAAAAAAACAGCATAGCCATGCAGATAGACATCAACAGCCGCAAGCAGTTAAATAAACCCGAGAATTATGCGGTGTTTTATAGTCTTTTGAACCGCCTTCCGACATCTGACCGCGATGCTTTGAAGGAAAGCGTAGTTTCCCAGTACACGGACGGACGTACCACGAGTCTGCGCGACATGACACTGAAGGAATACAGTGCGGCCATAGCCGGGATGCGTAAGCTGGTGCCGCCCACTCACCAGGAAGAACTCCGGAAGATTCTCCGTCAGAAGCGTTCCGCGGTACTGCACCAGATGCAGCTGCTGGGCATCAATACGGCCGACTGGGACAAGGTGAACGCTTTCTGCCTGGACAGCCGTATCGCTGGTATGGAGTTCCGTGAACTTGACTGTGAGGCGTTGGACACGTTGCAGGTGAAGCTGCGCGCCATCCGCCGCAAACGTGAGAATAAACAACAGTAATAACCATTTAATTTTTTAGTTATGGACTTGAAAGAACAATTAAAAAGCCTGTCCGTCCAGGACAGAAAGGAGCTTTTGAAACAGCTCCAGCAGGAAGAGAAGGAAAACAAGCGCAACCGTCGCGACGCCTACGAGGGGCTTCGTGCGCAGTTCATGCTTGAAGTGAAGAACAAGCTGTTTCCAGTCGTGGATGACGTGAAAGCCTTCCGTGACTGGGTGGAGAAGGAAGCCGCCTCTTTCCGCGACCTGATGCGCGACTATGGCCAGCTCCGCAAGGATGATCAGGCAAGTTTTACCATCGTAGACGGTGACATGAAGCTGGAAGTGAGGAGTAACAAGGTGAAGAGCTTCGACGAGCGTGCCAACCTCGCCGCTGAGCGTCTGGTGGATTACCTGAAGCGTTACGCCATGAGCCGGGAACTCGGTACCGATGATCCGATGTACCAGCTCGGTATGACCATGATCGAGCGTAACCGCCAGGGTGATCTGGACTACGAAGTCGGTGAGCAAGCTGTACGAGCTGGAGGACCGTTTCGACAGTGAATACGACGGAGATTAATGGACCTCTTCCGTGAGAGCAACGTGGTGTACAAGACCGCGGTGAACTACTATTTCCATAAACGTGACGAGAACGGTGTCTGGCGCCGTATCGAGCCCTCATTCTGCCGGTTGTAGTTATGGAAAAGACGAAGAACATCGCGCCGCACGTCATGGCCTGCAAGCGCTGTGAAGGCAAGGGACGTATCTTTTACCTGGACCAGGGAGGAGCTCCTTTATCCGCAAAATGTCCGGTCTGTAATGGCAGCGGACGGGTGAAGGTGCAGAGCAAGGTGATCACCCGCGTCGAACCGTTTGTCCCGGGTGAAGATGACACAGAACTGATGACCATGTGATTTTGTTCACACTCTAAACAGAAAAACGCCGCATTCATATACGATGCGGCGTTTTTTTATCTATAATGACCGGTTAAATGCCTAATTTTGCAGCAAGTATCCCACAATTATGGCCAAAGGACGAGACAAGAACCTGATAGAACTCCGTGATGAAGCCCTGTGCCGCCGTTACTATTACTGGACGGAGGTGCAGCGCCTGCGCTTTGATGACGCCCTGAAAGTGTTGTCCCGGCAGGAATTTTTCATTTCCGAGGAACGTATCATGTCCATTATCCGGCGCAAGTGCCGGGAGCTGAAGGACCTGGAGGTGAAGCCCGTTCCGAAAGTGAAGAAGCCCCGCCTGACAGCCGTCCAGCTCTCGCTCTTTACGGGAGAATAAACCTTGCCGCGCCTTCCTGCATGGCCGACTCGTCATGCAGCGTGAAGGAATAAACCGTCTCGTACACCTTGATGTTTCCCGGCAGCGAATAGTCCCGGCTCTTTACCCTGACCAGCGGGCTGGTCTCTTCCGTGCACTGGAACTCCTGCAAGGCCTTGTACAGCTCTTTGGCCTTCAGCTGCCGTTCCCTTACCTTGTTATAGGTTCCGGAGGTGTAGTGGGTGTCATCGTAGCAGTCAATGGCCAGTCGTATGGTGATGAGTGACTCGCTTTTCTGTACCCCGTAACCGAGATCATTCCAGTCCGATTCGGCGTTCCCGACGAGCACGCAGGGGAAGGTTACCGGATAGTGGTCCTCCTCCGCCCCGGCTTCAAGCTGTCCATAGTCCTCGTCAATGTATGACAGTTCAGGCATCTTTTCGGCGATGCGTTCCATGATCGCGATAAAAATTTCTTCCATGTTGTTATAAGTTTAAAATATTTCTGATTTCATTCTCCATTTTCCGGTCTATCTTTTCGGACAGTTCCCGGCTTTCTCCGATAAACTGGCGTTGCGGTATTTTTATCCGGAGCTTTTTCTTTTTGGTCAGCGCCAGCCTTTTCCATTTCAGCGCTTCCTGATTTTCCTGTGGTTCATTGTTTGCGGCAGAACCCTTCTTTTTGCCTTTTCTTTTGCCCGTGGCGGCTTTTTTAGCCTTGCCTGAAGCCTGGTAATACTTTGCCCATGCAAAACGCCGCATTTGGGGCGTAACAGTCGGATGAACTTCTCCTCCCCAGTTATTGACTGGCGCATAGACGAGTTCGTTTGCCACCCTCACCCGGTATTCTCCCGGCATGTATTTGACGGAGCTGAAGAGATGGTTCCTTCCGGAGAGCAGCGTCCCGTAGTTCCCTGCCGCATCGGTCCGTCCCGAGGACAGCCTTTTCGCTTTCGGCCACGGGTGTAATCCTCCGTTTACGAAACCTTCCCGGCGGAAGTTGTCCTGGAAATGGTCTTTTGCCATTCGTCCAGCGATAACCGGCATCTTCCGTTTCATTAGCCCATCCAGTTCTTTCCGTTTGGCTTTTATCAGTTTTGAATATTCTTTTATGTCCATGAATGACTGAATTAAAAAATAATTTTATACTTTTGCAGCAAGGCGTTTTTTATGTGCCTTTTTTGCGTTATGGAAATACCTAAACAAGTGTCGGAATTAGCAAACAGTAGCGGTTACAACTCCGTTGTCTTATCAGCCAGTTCCCCTGAAGGAAGCATCTATTCCGTGGGCTGTGTTGACGGGGATGGTTTTGAGTTGCCTGTCGGTCTTCCCGCCTTTATTCTGTTCGACGGCCAGTCCTGCCGTCTGGTGGACGGTGAGGAGGGGCTGGCACTTTCTTCCCGTTTATTTGGTGATGAATAGTCCCATGATTTTGGGATTTACCAGTTTGTTGTCTATTCTTATCACTCCCACACGGCCCGCTTTCATGCTCTGTATGTAATTGCTTGCATCATCCTTTCCGGTTTGCGGGTCGAAGAACCTTGTCTTTCCTTCAGTCACCTCCGCGCAGAACACGTGTGCGGAGCCGCCTTTCCAGGCACAATATATCTCGTATATTCCATCCTCTCTGAATTTTTCCCTGAAGTATTCCTTCAGTCGGTTTGCATTCATTACTTGATATCCCTTTCTGACCTGCCATTTATAGGTATAGTCATAATCCGGCTTTGTTCCGTCCCGGTTCAGGAAACGTTCTTCCCATGTGATACCTTGTTTTGCCATTTCATTGTATGCGCTTTGTCTGATGTTGGGTTTTGCCTCGATGTCAAACCCAACCTTCTGAGCATGTGTGTCACGGTGCAGGTCTGGCAATTCACGCGGTATCCTTCCTCTTTTCCGAATTTCGGGTTCTCCTTTCCCTTGTTCGCCTGTTCGTATGTCATCGGCTTGCCTTTGGTAACGCCGAGTGCCTTTTTCATCTTGAGATTGTTGCGGGCGATGTCGGTTTTTTCCTCCAGCGTCAGGTTGTCCGGCATTTCGGCTATCATTTCGTTGATGCGCCTGGTCAGTGCGTCCACGGCTTTTTTTGCTCCCGGATGCGCTTCAGTAACGTAGGGGTGTTTGTCTGAAAACAGTTTGCCGTCTTTTCCCGGATTGTTTTCCAGACCGTCATGTGCCTTGTTCTGCCCGTTTTCGTCCGGTACCGCTGTCGGCGCTTCATCCGTTGATGAGAGCGTGCACTTGCAGTTCCATCTGTCCCCGGGCCTGTGCACGTTCCAGAACGGATCATCTATTGGACGTATGGTCCCCCAGAAAATCCTGTGGTCGCTTCCCGGATGTATGGATGTGGAAGGCATCCATTTGAGATTCGGCAATACGTCCTTTCCCTTTCGAACTGCCTCCAGTCCGCGGCCTGGTGTGCCCGTATGACGGCCGTGTCGTATTCTGTACGCAGCCAATGGACCATCTGATGGTCGGCTATGGGCATGGCTTCCTTTTACCCACTGTTCAAACGGCTTTTAAAACTTCCGTTTTTTTGTCCAGCAGCAGCGCTGCCATGTCGTTCTGTGCCCTGTGTACCTTGAAAGCTGCGAACACGGCGTTGTTCATTCGGATTTCCCGGTAGAAGTCATAATCCGGATCGTCGGGCTTTCGTGTCCCAAACCCCTTGTCCGCTGCCTCGTTTATTGTTTTTCCATGTGGCTTCGAACAGGTTCTCCTCGATTTCCGTCAGGGGGTGGAAGTCTTTACTATAGATGTTCTTCAGGGCTTTCTTCAGTACCTCTTCATCGAACGAGAATAAAGTTTCCACCTGTTTGTCCTCCATTCTGTAGAGGTCGTTCATCACCATTCTAAAGCTGCCCCGTCTCTCCCCGGGGCTTTCCCGAAAAAACGTTTCAGCCAGTTGTACGCGTTTTTAAGGGCATTTTTCTTTTCTTTGGGTGTTCCTTTACCGTGCTTTTCCAGTTCCGGTTCTTCTTCCGGATCCGGTTTATCCTCTTCCGTCTTTTCAGTCTCTCGGGCCTTCGCCGCCTCGATTTCCGCCGCTTTCTCCTCCTGGCGTTTCTTCAGTTCGTCATAGTTTGCCGGTTTCTCGATCCCGAATTCCTCGTAGAGATAGTCGTCACCCACCGGCAGGTTGAAGTTCGTGCGCAGTTGTGTGAGGATGGACATCTTTTTCTCCGGTTCGATAAGCTTCTTTTCCGGATAGCAGAACTCCCCGCCTGTGGTGTCTATTCCGAGCATTGCGAATATGTCGGCCATGTCATAGTTGAGCACGTCGAGGATGTCCTGCCTGTCGGAGAGCGTCACTTTCTCCTCCACATCCTTGTGTACGGTTCCCAGTGCCTGTGTGCCCTTGTCGGAGGCTTCGGTGGTGAGCGTGTTTCCGAGGAACAGCTTTGAGATTTCGTTGTTGCAGCGCTCGCAGAGCTTGTCGTAGAGGTCCGCGCTCCCTGTCTTGTTCGCGGCTTCCACGAGCTTGAGCACCGTATCCTCCGCGTGCACGAAAACCGACAGGCTTCCGGTGCTGTCCGCATCGTTCAGCGCCCTCTGCCGTGCCTCGTCGTCATCCGTGGGATACGTGTACTCCCTGATGGGCGCTCCGAACACTTCCGCGAACTGTGCCCAGTCCGCCACGTCGTTACGTTTGTATATCACCCAGATAGCTGCTTTCACCAGCAGCCCGGGATCGTCGGGTGAACCGATGAACAACAGGTCCGGGTACTCGTCCCAGGACGTCCCGGTGGTGTCCGTCTGGTGCCGCAGTATGAGCCTGCGCACGGGATCGACGTGTTTGCGCGGTATCAGGTCGTAGTTCACCCATTCCCCCTTTCGGTAGAACTGCACGAGTGAGAACCCCCAGAATTTGGCGTCCAGGATGTCCCCTATGAACTTCCGGAACCATGGGGACCTGATCTGCTTGTTCACCTTCTCGTCCGGTTTCCCGTTCCTGCGGAATTCTATGGAAGATGCCAGTGCGGCATTCTTCCGTTTCTCTATGACACTTGTCAGGTGCGTGTCCATGAGTATGTCGCTGAACAGGTCGTACAGCCTGAAGCGTCTGGAGTAGTCCACATTCTCGAAAGCCCTTACCGCGAGCATGTAGTCCGCTATGTCTATACCGAACCTTCTGGGCTGTGTCAGTATGATGGTTGCGGGTCCTTTCTGCCCGGGCCTCGGCAGGTTCCCGCTTTGGGTTATCTTTCCGGCCCCTTTCTTTCTTTTGCTCATATTACCAATGGTTTACACGTTTACGGTTGCTTTTGATAAGGAAATTTGATTTTGCCGTCCTCGTCTCTTCGGACAGCAGGGGCAGGCCGTCCACCGATATCTCCTCGGCCGCCACGGCTTTCAGCCATTCGACCGCCCTTTCGTGGCGTTCCTTCCGCAGCGGTGACAGGTTCCTCGGGTTATGTATGCAGAAGATGTGGTACACGGCTATGTCGATGGCCATCATCAGGACAAGCTGGTTGCGTTTGTCACCGGTTGCCGTGAATATTTTGTCACAGTCGTAACGTCTGGAAAGGTAGCAGCGCATCTCGGCGACGGCGCGGTCCTCACATATCTCCACGACAGCGTCATCCTCCCTTGTCAGTGCGTCCAGAATCTCTCGGTGTATGCTCGCGTCGTAGTCTGAAAGTTCGATAAATTTGCTCATAATGATAGGTATTGAAGTTTACACTCTGTACTTGTTTTGTGACCGCGTGCTTTTCCTTGTGACAATGACGGGCTTTTCCGACTGTCTGGCCTTGCGGTCTATAATTCTGTTTCCCCCCTCCACGCAGTCGGGTCCGTCTGCCGGATAGGTCAGTTGGAGGTTGAACAGCTTGAACTGTTCCGCCATCCGTTTCATGTGCGGGTTGTCCTTTTCGGCCTCGTTGAGTACCAGGTTCCCCTCCCGGTTGAGCGGTTCCAGGTTCGCCTCGATACGTGTGGCCTTGTCGGTTTTCTTCTCCTCGTCCCCGGTGATGTACAGTGATATTTTCCTTTCCCTGCGTATCCGCCGCACGATGGGCTGGAATACCTGCTGGAAAAAAGGATCCTGTAATTTGTTGTTCTCCATGTAACAGTACACGGTGGTTTTTCCACCCACAAACTCCAGCAGCTTGATGTACCACTCTACAAATTCCGCGTTCAGCCCCCTGTCCAGGAACGTTTTTATCAGATAGAGCCTTCCCGCGAGTTTCCCGAGCAGGCACACCGTTTTGGTGGAACTTTTTTTCGTCTTGTTCTCTCCCGGTGCGGGGTCCCCGTATATCACCAGGAACTTGAACCTGGAAAGTGCCGGCACTTTCCCGTAGGTGATTTCCGCGAACACGCCGCCGTCCACCACCGGGTTGTTGAAGAACTCTTTCTGTGCCGCCGCCGCGCTCACCAGTGAAAGGAAGAGGTCTATATCCTCCTCGGAGTTCTTTTCGGGCCATACGGATAGCCCGTCCTTTCCCCGGATGTTGATGATATCCACGTGCCCGATTCCTTTCGCCTTCAGTTCGGTGCCCTTTTCGATGGCCCTTTTGATGCAGCAGTCCAGCGCGATGATGTTCCCGTTGAACAGGATGCGGTAGTTTCCCGATACGGACATGGTCGGTATCAGCGCCTCCTCCAGCCATTTCCATTTGGTTTTGATGCGTTCCGGGTTTCGACACTCCTCGTCGGTGTCTATATCGTCCACCAGGATGAAGTCCGGGCGGAAGTTCTTGTTACGTGTACCGCGCGGTGACTGCCCGGCTCCAATGGCGCGGAAGGAGCACCCGCACATGCAGGTGAATTCCCCGGTTTCCCACGCTCCCGGTTTTTTCTGCTGTCCGTAGTCCTGTATGATCCGCTGGTTCTCCTCGAAGTTCGCCATGAACGGCAGCAGTAGCCTTTCCGCATTGTCAGCCGAGTTGGAGATCAGCAGCACGTTGCGTATCTTTTTTGTCAGTGCCAGTTTGGATATCTCCATCATGGAGCGTGCGGATTTCGCCAGCTCGCGTGACCAGGCCCTTACCTCGTACCAGCGGTTGTTCCTCATCAGCCGCCCGGTGGCTTTCCTGTGGAAGGCGGCGGACTCGCAGGTGCAATACATGGCGAAGTAGTATTTGAACCACTCCTCGTCGTTCTTCTCCAGCCTTTCCCGCCTCTGCCTGATTTCCGTTTCCGTGTCCGTGGGGTTGATGTCCGAATGTTCTCGCACGGATGCCACCAGCTCGTTCCAGCTGTCCAGCGCGAGCCTGTCCTGTGTTGTGAGTATTTTCTTTGCCATGTCAGGATAATTTTGATTTGACAAACGCGTCCAGAAGCGGGGTGATCTCCTTCGCCTGCGTGGAATCGTAGGTCCGCACCCATTTGAGCAGGTCGGAGAACACGGAGATGATGTCCGCCAGCCCCACTTCTGTTTCCAGTTTCTTGATGGCGTTCGACAGTTTGGAAATGGTGTCCGCTTCCGCGGTGTTCGGGAACCGTTCCCCTTCCGGTTTTCCCATGATGGCGTTGTTGAGTTCCGCCAGCTGCCGGTACAGGTTCTTCAGCTGCTCCTCCCGTGTGATGGTTATGGAAGCCTTCAACTGCTCCCAGTTTCCTTTGCCTATCCAGTTGTTCACAGTCACCCGTGAAACCCCCACACGCTCGGCTATTTCCGCCTGCGTAAGCGTCTCGCGGGTGTAGAGCGTTTTCGCCCATGCCTTTTTCTGCTCGTTTGTAAGTTCGGCCATATTACCTCCTTTTTTTACGTGCAAAATTGATAAGGAAAAGGAGCGAAAAAAAACGCGCTCCGCATGATGACATTTTAAAGCGTCATGGCAATCCTTTAAAGTCTCCATGATGAAAACGCGGTTTGAAAAAGGCCTTTAATCCCCCTAATTTCGCACCGTAAACTTTTGCAGGGAAGGACCTGCCAAAACGATAGTGACATGAGTAGATTTTTCAATATGATACCCGGAACCGATGCCTGTTGCATCCTTCTTTACGGTGACATCGGTGAGTACGATGATAACGTGCGCAGCGGTGATATTGCCCGTGAACTTCTGGAAGCGGAAGCCCTGACCGGGAAGGTGGACGTGCGTATCAACAGCAACGGCGGTGAGGTTTATTCGGGCATCGCCATTTTCAATGCCTTGAAGAACAGCAAGGCCGACATTACCATCTACGTGGACGGCATCGCCGCCAGCATGGCCTCCGTCATCGCCCTTTGCGGCAAGCCCGTCCGGATGAGCCGTTATGCCCGTCTGATGCTTCACAGTGTCCAGGGCGGCTGTTACGGCAACAAGGATGAGATGAAGGACTGCATCCGTGAGATCGAGGCGCTTGAGGATACCCTTTGCGAGATGTATGCCACCCGTATGGGCAAGGACAAGGAGGAAATCCGCGCGATGTATTTTGACGGCAAGGATCACTGGCTGCGTGCCGACGAGGCGCTGGCGCTGGGGCTTATCGACGGTATTTATGACGCTGACCCGGTACCGGAGGACAGTACCCCCGAACAGGTATTTCAAATATTCAATAACCGGCTGCACAAGCCACAAAACGAGAATAGCATGAATTTAGACGAACTCAAGAGACGTCCGCGGTTCAAGAACTGTGCGACGGATGACGATTTCCTGCGTGAAATCGGACTGCTGGAAACAGAGGCTGGCAAAGTCCCGGCCCTTGATGCCGAGGTCACCCGCCTGAAGGGCGAACTGAAGGTGTTCCAGGACAAGGCGGATGCGGATGACGCTGCCGCGCGTAAGAAACTGCTTGATGATGCGGAACAGGACGGCCGTATCGATGCCGCCACCCGCCCCATCTATGAGAACCTTCTGGCAAAAGACCGGGAGAACGGGGAAAAGGCATTGGAGAAGCTTTTCCCAAAACGTAGTGTCATGACTGACCTTCGTGTGAATCCGACGGGTGAAAGCCCCTGGAACAAGCGCATGAGCGAGATTAAGGACAAGTTGAACCATAAATAAAACATTTGCCATGGCAATAGTAGTAAGAAACACGAATTACAACGGCGAGGTACTGGAGAAAATACTGGTCCTGGCCACCACCGGGAATGACCTTGTAGAAAAAGGTCTGATCATGGTGATCCCCGGTGTGGAGAAAAAAATCAGCCTGCCGCGTATCAAGACCGGCAAGATGCTCCAGAAGCGTAAGGAGAACCCGACTTTGGAAGACTCGAAAGGCAATTTCAATTACTCGGAGAAATCACTGGATCCGGAGGACTTCATGGCGTTCACGACTTTCAATCCCCGCGCCTTCGAGCATGTTTGGCGCAAGTGGCAGCCGAAGGGCAACCTCGTGTTTGCCGAACTTCCCCCCGAAGCGCAGAACACGCTTCTGGATGAACTTAGCAAGAGTGTGAAGTTCGAGCTGGGCTGGCATTACCTGAACGGCGAGTTCGGTTCGGACGACGACCACCTTTTCAACGGTATCCTGACCCAGGCGGCTAAAGATCCGGATGTGATCGTGGTTCCGGCTCCTTCCGATACTTCCATGATCGGCAAGTTGAAGGCTGTCCGCAAGGCTATTCCAAAAGCCCTGCGTGAGAATCCGAACCTGCGTATCCTGATGAGTATTGACGACTTCGACAAGTACGATGACGAGCTGACCGAACGCGAGTACAAGAACACGAGCGAGACGGACATCAACAAGAAGCGTTACAAGGGTATCACCATCGAGACGCTGAATTCCTGGCCTGATGGCCTTATCGTAGCCACGCTCTGCTCGATGAGCGCTGACGGCAACCTTTTTGCCGGTGTGAACCTCCAGGACGACGAGGAGGTGATCCAGATTGACAAGTGGATGAACTCCAGCGAGCTGTACTTCTTCAAGCTGCTGATGAAGGCCGACACGGAAATCGCCTTCGGCGAGGAGTTCGTGGTGCTTGACACCCGTGAGACTCCGGTGTTCAAGGCAGTGGAACGCAGCATTTCTGCCGATCCGGCCGCTCTTTCCTTCAAGGCCGCCGGTGAGAGCAAGGAGGTGAAGGTCACTGCCTCCGGTGATTACAGCGTGGTTTCCATTCCTGCCGGTTTCACGGCAGTCGGTACCGATGGCTCTCTGACGGTCACCGCCGGTGTGAACAGTAGCGGCAAGGCGGTATCCGGCACACTTGTACTGGGCCTGGACGCCGATCCGGAGAAGAAGGTGGAGATAGCACTGTCCCAGGCGGCCGTTGATGAAGAGGAAGGCGGTGAGTGATGGGAAAGCTGAAGTATCTTGTCATCCATTGCACGGCCACTCCTGAAGGGCGTGAGGTAAGCGGTGCGGAGATTCGCGCCTGGCATACGAACCCCGTCTCAAAGGGCGGCCGCGGCTGGAAGCAGGTCGGATATACCGACCTGTTCCATCTGAACGGCGGAGTGGAACGCCTGGTGAACAATAACGAGGACGCGAATGTGGACCCGTGGGAAGTGACCAACGGCGTGGCCGGTTACAATTCCGTGAGCCGCCATATCGTCTATGCCGGCGGGTGTGCAAAGGATGGTAAAACGCCTGCAGACACCCGTACCTCCTGGCAAAAAAAGGCGCTTGAGAAGTACGTGAAGGATTTCCACCGTCGTTTTCCCGATGTGAGAATCGTCGGTCACAATGAACTGGCGGCCAAAGCCTGCCCCAGTTTTGATGTACAGAGATGGCTTAAACAAATAGGTATAACTCAATAAATCAACAACAACATGAAAAGATTTCTTTTATTCTTTGTGCTGATACTCGGATTCGTGTCAGCAACTTTTGCCCAGACCGGTACAGTACCGGAAGTCGATTATAGCGCGATGATCACCACCTTTGCCGGTTTTGTCGGTGGCGTGGTGTTGCTCACGGAAGGGATCAAGGCTCTGTTTCCAAAAATGCAGGGCTTGGCGACACAGATTGTCAGCTGGTGTGTGGGCATTGTGGCCGCCATGCTTTTATGGTGGCTGGATGCGGGCTTTGTCGCTGATGCCACGTGGTATATCGCGTTGTGTTATGGGTTCGGTGCGTCCCTTGTGTCCAATGGTGTTGCCGATACGGGCTTTGTCCAGTGGCTCATCGGACTGTTTGCGGGTAAGGATGCCGGCAAATAGGCTTTGACCTGAAAGACCAGTGTGCGTATGGACTTCAGTGCAGTCATGAATCTGGTGCTGGGCGGTGGTCTGGTAGCCACGATAATAGCCATCATCACCCTGAAATCAACGGTCAGGGAAGCGAGGGCGAAAGCGGAGAAGGCTACCGCCGAAGCCGAGACGGTACGGATTGACAACACCGAACATGCCACCCGTATCCTGATCGAGAATATTGTAGAACCCTTAAAAGAGGAACTGAATGAAAACAGGAAAGCTTTGCAGGCGACCCGGCGTGAAATGGCACGCCTCCGGAAAGCCATTGATACTGCCAACAGTTGCAGGCATCATGATGATTGTCCTGTTCTTTACGGGATGCGCGAGTACTCGAAAGAGCAGGACGGAGGTGAACCGGAACAGCAGCCTGTCGTCAAGCGCCGACAACGTGTCAAACGTGAGGCGGGGGCTGTTGATGGCGGGGATTCCGAAATCGGCGGTGAGCCTGACGATCCCTCCGGACAGCCTCCGTAAACTTCCCTCCGGTTCGTCCTACTATTCCAGGAACGGGCAGGCGGGCCTGACGGTGAAGAGCGATGCGGCCGGCAATATCATAGCGGAGGCATCCTGCGACAGCCTCCAGCGGCTGGTACTGTGTTATGAGGAGGAACTGACCCGTATCCGTAATGAGACACATGAGGACTCATTCACAGTTGAAACGGAATTTGAACGTCGCTTTAGTCCCGTTAAAATAGCGCTGGCCGCTTTTATAACCGGATGTGTTGCCGGCATAGTATTAACTTTCAAAAATCAAGAAACAATGAATAAGAATTTCATGTACGGCGTCGGTGCCGTGAAATACAAGGACTTTGTGGTGGGTTACATAGAGAAGAATTCGTTTGACATGGGCGGGCAGAAACCCGAATCCGCCAAAATCGAGGCGGAGCAGGTGCCGGGAACCCCGGTGCTTATCATTCCCCAGTCGAATGGCAGCTATCGCCCCACGTTCAACGTTATCCAGCTGAAACTACGAAAACCTGCATAGCTTGCTGGGTGGTACCGATGCACTACAAGGAGAGGACTCGGAAAGAAACCCCGATGGTTGACGGCCCGACGGCAGCCGTGTTGCTGACCGGTCCGTGGGAAATAGCCCTGTTTCGGGGCAGAGCATCCTGATTCCCAATGGCACGCTACTTTCCAATCTCGGCGGCAAGCTGACCCTGACAGAAACGGCGAAAATCGAATGCACGCTGGAAGTGGCCATGCCGGAAGACGGCTCCCAGCCCTATGGCGTATTCAATACGGATTCTATCCCGGAAGAGTGGAAACAGTATAAACTGCCTTCTGCTGAATCTGCCGCTGCTGCTTCCACTAACCCGGCCGAGGAGTAGCGTATGGACGAAGCTGTCATCAAGCAGATCCAGCGTGAGGGTGCGGACGCGCTGCTGGATATCGGTGTGAGCGTCCCGCTGAAAGCGTTTCATATCCCTTTCAGGAAATCCCCGCTGGAGCTGCGCGTGACCATGAGGCGGCCTTATATGTCCGGTCAGATTCTTTTTGCCCGGACATATTTGTCGATGGGGATCACCAGTGAGGAGATGTGGGGGTTCAGCAAGGAGGAGGAAATGCAGTTTCTGGCCTCTCACGGCAAGGCGGTGAGCCGTATGGTGGCCTATACCCTTTGTCGTGGTCCTTTCAGCCGCCGCGTGCTTTTGCGCCCGGTGGCATGGCTCATAAGGAACTTCATGGAAC
>ENA-OQJR01000231-OQJR01000231.1-human-gut-metagenome-genome-assembly--contig:-NODE-231-length-17851-cov-3.738659_pt1 | contig 17851 bp, 14 predicted proteins | sample MGYA00242614_ERZ504781 | MGnify/ENA primary metagenome ERZ504781 (study PRJEB26092, sample SAMD00036365) | human gut metagenome | host: Homo sapiens | study: EMG produced TPA metagenomics assembly of...
ACCGGAGAGCATGCAGTGTGTTACCGAAAGAAAATATAACTGCCACGGCGTTCATAAATGTGATACGACAATTCATAGACAAACTATACAATAAACTATCCGACAAATGCTGCCGTGGCTGTATTTTATTATTTTCTGAGGAATATACTGCATGCTAGGCCGGTCCTCACAGCCTGAATATGCGAAGCCATATAAAACGAAGCCCCATAAGCGATGTCCTATGATGCGTCCCTACAGATTTGTATTCACCCCATTTATGGTCGCATTCTCATTCTCCCTCATAGGAATGACGAGACACTTCTCCCCATTGATGACCTGCGCATGAATCTGTGAAGCCTTCTCCGGCTTTACATGAAGCACCACATCATAGGTCTTAATTTGGGCAGTGTAATTATCAATCTCCTCCTGCTTCTCAAGAAGCTGTGAGGTGCGCTCTTCAATCTGATTATTTTTCTCCTGGATAACAGAATCCTTCTCCTCAAGCTGCGCATTTTTCTCATTGAGCTCGAGAGTTAAATCGCCGACCTGGCTCTCAAGAGCAAGCTTTTCCACGCGGATTTCATTAGCTGCAAGAGCCTTTGAATCAATGACATTGGCTGCGATAGGCGGCTTGTCACCGAAGGCCTCATTGACGGATTTTTCAATGCGTGAAATCTTTTCCTCAGAGACATGGCAGTCACTAAGCACCTTGTTCATAGCCTCGCTGTCGAGAATGAACGGATCGTCGTCATCATCGTGAGTCTCAGCGTAGTCATCGGCCATCTCGGACAGATTCTGCTGGATATCAAGCAACTTGTCATCAGTGCTCTCGTCCTCAGCACCTAACACGTTTCTGACGATTGAATGAAAAGCCATCTTCTGCTCAGTAGCTGTGCGCTCCACACCGCAGCCGAGGCCGTTTGTCATAAACTCAGAGTGAGGCTCCTTGGTATTTTTCGTATAGAAAAGAGTGGAGTGTATGTCAGTGCTCCTATCATTGAAGGCAGGGAATAAAAAGCCTGTCTCAGGAGCGCCGACCACCCAGTCCCTTATGCGGGCTCCGATACGCTGCTCCTTTTCCAGATAGCCAAGGCCCGGCTTTGAAAGTGTGACAGGGCAGATGGCGCAGAGCATGTATTTGTACACCTCCTCGGACTCATCCACGTTGATGTTGTCCTTTGTGCGTGTCATGACATCGTAGCTGTCGAGATACAAAAGAATCAGATAGTTCCCGGCCTCATCGTAGGTGTCGATGACCAGATCATAGTATGTATCGAGCAGAGTCTCATCATTAAGCTCGCTGTCGCGAAGCGCCATGAGAATCTGCTGGCGGCCTCCGACCTCTTCCTCTTCAAGAGGAAACTGCAGATTGAGCAGGTTGTTTCCGAGAGTGCCGGAAAGCACTTTGTTTGAAATCTCCAGATATTTGTAGTATTCATCCTCCTCCAGAGTGAGAAATTTGCCACCGAATTTGCAGACCTTTTCATGGTTGCAGTCCACGTAGCAGCCGACCAGACGACTGAAGGTTGCCTGGTCTTTTTTAATCTTCGTTTTAGTTCCAATACTTCTTTTTTGTTCATATTATCCTCGCATTATTTCCATGAAAGCTGGAGTTCTCTTTTTTGTGTGACACAATCTGATAGATATAAATTAATAAGTGTCTGGTAAGGAATTCCCGAATTTTCAGCTTGCACTTTAAAATAATCTATTGTATTTTCATCAATATTAATTGTAATTTGTTTTTTTAGTTTTTTTGCGTAAGGATTGCGTTTTGCGTTGGAAAAGTCGTATTCATCTCTCATGATTGATCCTCCTAAAAATCAAAACACTTCTATAATTATATTCTCCATAATTACATTATAAGTACGAAATAATTATTTGTCAATCAAGAAAAAGATGACAGACCAACCACAAAATGCTATAATTTAGGAAATCAACGGATTATGATATAAAGGCTGACACAGAGACATCCACAGGTGTCTCTGTTCTTGGATTGAGGCATAAATGGAGCAGAACATGACAAACAATCACATTACAATCGGTATTCTCGCACATGTAGATGCGGGAAAGACAACCCTGTCTGAGGCCATGCTTTACAGCACCGGGCAGATTCGCTCACTCGGGCGCGTGGACCATCAGGACGCATATTTGGACAACGATGCGCAGGAGCGAGAGCGTGGAATAACCATTTTTTCAAAGCAGGCAAGGCTTGATATTTCGTGTGGCACAAATGCGGCAGATACAGCACGTACAGCAGATGTAGCACGTACGGCAGATACAGCTCGTACATGGCATGTAGTCATGCTTGATACACCGGGGCATGTGGATTTTTTCGGCAGAGATGGAGCGTACCCCTTCAGGTGCTCGACTATGCAATACTTGTAATCAGCGCAACTGATGGAGTGCAGGGGCACACGCGCACACTGTGGAGTACTTTTAAAGCACTATAACGTGCCGACATTTTATTTTTGTAAACAAGATGGATATGCAGGGCACGGATGCGGAGAAAGTGCAGGCAGAGCTAAGGAGCGAGCTGAGCGATGGCTGCGTGGATTTTTCTTCACAGGATTTATTTGATGAGCTTGCCATGTGTAGCGAGCCTCTTTTAGATGAATTTATGGAATCGGGAGAGCTTGCGGATGCACATATTGCGCAGGCGGTGGCTCAAAGGGAGGTGTTCCCCTGCTTTTACGGCTCGGCACTTAAGCTCGACAGAGTGGATACGCTGATTCAGGGACTTTCGAGGTTTATGTGTGAAAGAAATTACCCTGACGAATTTTCTGCCCGCGTATACAAGATAGGCAGGGATGACAGAGGCAGCAGGCTGACATTTTTAAAGGTTACCGGAGGCTGTCTTAGGGTCAGGGACAAAATAGAGTACAAAGCGCATGGCGGTGACGAGGCGAAAGACCTTTTGATTGAGAAAATCGATCAGATAAGAAAGTATTCCGGCGAAAAATATGAGATAGCTGATGTGGCAGAGGCGGGGGAGATAGTTGCTGTCACAGGTCTTAGCTCTACATTTCCGGGGCAGGGGCTCGGGGTTGAGCAGCAGTCCAATATGCCAATCCTTGAACCGGTACTAAACTATAGGATGATTCTGCCGGATGATGTAAATCCGGCGGCATTTATGGAAAAGCTAAAGCAGCTTGAGGAGGAAGACCCACAGCTTTACATAGTGTGGGTGGAGGAGTTTAAGGAAATCCATGTGCAGCTCATGGGACAGGTGCAGATGGAGGTGCTTGTGCGTCTCATAAAGGACAGGTTTGGTGTTGTTGTCACTTTCGGACCGGGCAGCATTGTATATAAGGAAACGATAGCGAGGGCTGTCGAGGGAGTAGGACACTTTGAGCCGTTGCGCCACTATGCAGAGGTGCATCTGTTTTTGTCGCCGGCGGAGCGTGGCAGCGGAATCACAGTTACATCCACTTGCAGTGAGGATGTGCTTGACAAAAACTGGCAGCGCCTCATAGCCACACACGTTGAGGAAAAGGAGCACAGGGGTGTGCTCACAGGCTCAGCGCTTACCGATGTGAAGGTCACTATTCTTACAGGAAGAGCACATGTAAAGCACACGGAGGGAGGCGATTTCCGCCAGGCTACATACAGAGCAATCCGCCAGGGGCTTAAATCCACAGAGAGCGTGCTGCTGGAGCCATACTACAGCTTTATCCTACAGGTGCCGATGGAGTATGTCGGCCGTGCAATGACAGATCTGGAGCAGAGATTTGCAAGAGCCGAGAGCCCGCAGTTTGCCACAACCGCTGCGAGGGAGATGGCAACAATTACCGGTAAGGCACCGGTTGCGACAATGCAGGATTATGTGAGTCTGGTGCATGCGTATACAAAGGGGCTCGGGCACCTGACACTGGAGCTGTGGGGTTATGATGAGTGTCACAATCCTGCGGAGGTGATTGCGCAGATGCACTATGACAGCGAGGAGGATTTCCGCAATCCGACAGGCTCGGTATTTTGTGCGCACGGCTCAGGCTACGTGGTGCCGTGGGATGAGGTCCCGGAGCATATGCATCTGCCGTATGTCTACCACGGAGATGAGTCTGAGGAGGCACTTGCAGCGAGTGCCCGCACGCAGAATGCATTTTCAGCGGAGGATGCGCAGGTGCTTGCCGGAAACCGCCGCAGGACGAGCTTTGAGAAAGCTGTTTCAGGTATGTCATCAGTGGAGCTTGATGCGCAGCTTGCAGATGTTTATGCCAGGGAGTTTGGCATGGGCAAAAACGATATCGCAGAGGATCAGAGGCGCAAATGGTCAGGTAAAAGAAAATGAGTATGAAGGTCTAAGTGGTAAACCGCGCACCGTAAAGCATGATAAGCACGGCAATCCGATTTATCCGAAGAAATCCCCGGGGGAAGAGTACCTGATAGTTGATGGATATAATATAATATTTGCATGGGAGGATTTAAAGGAGCTTTCACGCATAAACATTGATTCGGCGAGAGATGCGCTGAAGGATGTTTTATCGGATTACCAGGGCTATAAGGGCTGTCATCTGCTGCTGGTGTTTGATGCGTACAAGGTGAAGGGCAATGCCGGAAAGAGAGAGACCTTCCACAACATAGAGGTTGTGTATACAAAGCAGGACGAGACAGCCGATGCATTTATCGAAAAGACTGTGTTTGGCATACGTGACAGGTACAAGGTAACAGTGGCAACCTCTGACGGACTGGAGCAGCAGACGGTCATGAGCCTGGGGGCACTGCGAATGTCAGCCCGCGAGCTTAAGGAGCATATTGATATGACGAAGCGTGCCGGGATGGAGGCATTCATATCACGATAAACGATCATGAATGGTAACAATATGTGTATAAAGAGATGTGTATAAAGAGATGTTTATAAAGATATTTGTATGTCATAAGCAGAGATATTATAATAGTAAACATGCAAGAACATCAGAGATAAGGAGACAAGAAAATGGTAGTAAACGAAAGCATGTACCAGCTCGGAAGCGTGCGCTCAGCAATCAGGGAGCTTTTCGAGTATGGTAAAAAAAGAGCAGCAATTGTAGGTAAGGAAAATGTATATGATTTCTCAATAGGAAACCCGAGCATACCGGCTCCGCAGATAGTAAACGACACAATAAAGGAGCTTGTGACAGATTATGATTCTGTTGCGCTGCACGGCTACACCTCAGCACAGGGAGACGTGGAAACGAGAGCGGCAATAGCTGAATTTTTGAACAACACACATGGCACACATTTTAATGCAGACAACCTTTACATGACAATGGGAGCAGCGGCATCGCTGTCAATCTGCTTTCGTGCGTTGACAAGTGACGCATATGATGAGTTTATTACCATAGCGCCATATTTCCCGGAGTACAAGGTATTTGTGAATGCAGCAGGAGCAAGGCTTGTAGAGGTGCCTGCAGACACAGAGCATTTTCAGATAGATTTCGATGCGCTTGAGGAGAGAATCAATGCGCACACCAGAGGTGTCATAATCAATTCACCAAACAACCCATCCGGCACAGTCTATTCTGAGGAGACCATCAAAAAGCTCTCAGACCTCCTTGAGAAAAAGTCTAAGGAGATAGGAAGACCGATATTCATTATCGCAGATGAGCCGTACAGGGAGATAGTTTACGACGGAATCAAGGTACCGTTTGTGACCAAATATTACGACAACACACTGGTATGCTACTCATACAGCAAGTCACTTTCACTGCCGGGAGAGAGAATAGGATACGTCCTCGTGCCTGATGAGGTGTACGATAAGGCAGAGCTGTATGCAGCAGTCTGTGGTGCGGGAAGAGCACTCGGTTACGTGTGTGCACCAAGCCTGTTCCAGAAGATGATAGTAAAATGCCAGGGGGCAACCGGTGATATCAATGCCTACAAAGAAAACAGAGACCTTCTGTACGAGGGACTCACAAGGATAGGCTATCACTGCTTCAAGCCGGACGGAGCCTTTTATATGTTTGTAAAGGCACTCGAGGATGACAGCAATGCATTCTGCGAGAAGGCAAAGGAGGAGGATGTGCTCATAGTAGCAGCAGACGGCTTCGGCTGTCCGGGCTGGGTGAGAATATCATACTGTGTGGACAGGGAAATGATAAAGCACTCTATGCCTGCGTTTGAAAAGATATACAACAAGTATAGTAAATAATAGTTAACAAAAAAATAATACCAAAAAAGCGCCGAAAATTGTACTAAAAATATGTAATTTTCGGCGCTTTTATTATGCAGTTTTCACAAAGTTGTCTCCGTGTGACCGTTGTGTGACCATTGTTTTGTATAATGGAATGAAGAGTGGGAATATAAATAAAATCGTAACGGAATAGTTACAAAAAATACTATAGAAAAGGAGATATGAGAGTGTTTAATAAAAAACTTAACAGGTTACTAGCAATCATGCTAGCTTCTGTAATGGGTGCGACATCGCTTCCGGCAACACAGGTAAGTGCTGATACACCCTCTTCAGAGTATGATATATCTAACGACGCAGCTTCGGATGATATATCTGACAGTAAAATTCCAGATGAACAGGATTCGGATAATAATGCCACCGAGGAAAAACAGCCACAGCAGCTGACGGTAGAGTATACACCGGCGGATGATATTTATGTGGGGAACAAAGTTGTTCCGGTGGTAAAATCCGACAGGGCGGATGCAGCCGTTGACAATTTAAAATACACTGTTGTAGAAGGCAAAAATCTGATTGAAAAGGATACAGACTTTGCATCAAACGGTATATGGACAGCAAAGGATACCGGAACTGTAAGGATAAAGGTGACAAAAGCAGAAGATGACAAATATAAGTCAGCAGAGGCAGAATATACTGTTACCATCAAAGAATATGATTACAGCAGTATGAATAACAGCCTGACAGGGACAATGCTGCAGGGTACACAGTTTTATGTAGAAGCACCTACATTATCGCTGGCAAGTGACAATCAGGCGGTATATGTGGTTAGAAAAGGTGATGAATGGATTGAAGCTGATAAATATCAGCTTATGCCACAGCAGGGTGATAACAGACAGACTCTTGTAATAGCACGTAAGGACAAGGAAAGCGGAGCTATCACAGATATTGGAAGTCTGCGGCTCGACTACAAATATGATACACAGCCTCCAAAGATAACATTGAATCCAAAGGAGGATGATAAACCTGCTTTCACAAAGGATGCTGTGGATTATTATGGAAATGTCAGAAAAGTAGACATGAATATCCACGATGTCTCTTTGGATGATGGTTCCACACAGCTTTGGGTAAAGGTTGATGACCGGGAAGAATTCGATGTATTTGATGTCGATAATGCCCAGAAGCTGATTGATGCAGGAATAGAGTATAGTGAGTGGATCGTGACAGGGGCTGATTATAGCAGCTGCATCACATTTGGTACAAAAGCGGATGAGGAACACAAATATCAGATAATCGGAATGTATGCGAAGGATCAGGCGGAGCATGAGTGTAATGATACAAGCTCAATAGAGCAGCCGTTTTATGTGGATAGAAAAGCGCCTTCAGGTACTATTGGATATGATGCTGATTTAATAGACGAGCAGAATATGGTCAGTCAGCAGGCATCAAATGTATATGGACAGCTGGAGGATATCAGCGGAATAAAGCAGGCATTCTACTATGTGAATAAATCAGATGAAAGTGGCAGTATTTTAAATGATGAGCAGGTAAAAGCGCTTGATGATTCAGCATGGAAGCCGTTAGAGCTTATTGAGGATACATATGAAGCCCGATATAAGTACAAGATTAATACATCTGATCTGAAGGATACTTCATATAACGTATATGTAAAGGCTCAGGACAATTGTAATGGCGAGACAGCATTTTTCTCCACATCGAAGCTGGTTGTTGATACCCTGCCACCGGAGCTTACAGTGTCCCAGGATACCATGACAGCAGCCGATGAAAAAGGCTGGCATAAGGATGATATAAGCTATATCGTTAAGGCTGATGACAGCTTATCAGGAATTAAGAGTGTTGAATACACTGTATTTGATGGGAAAAGGAAAATTGTATCAGGACAGACTGTTGAGCTTGACGAGAGCGGGGAAGGAAGGATAACCATTCCGGCAACAGAGCAGTTTAACGGAATTGATCTGATGCTTTCAGTAAAGGCAACTGATTATGCCGGTCTTAAGACAGAGGTTAAAGGTGACAGCTTCAAGTTCAGCATGGACAGTCAGTCACCTGATGTCAGTATAGAGCCTGAAGCGGGCAAAAACAGAAAATATTTCAATGACGATGTCCGTATAAAAACAAGTGTAGCTGACAGCATTTCAGGTGTTGTATCAGCAAAATACCAGATAGTGACAGATGATCAGTCAGTATCGGATGATGAAGGTGCATGGAATGAGCTTGATGAATCAGGAATCATAAATGTATCGGCTGAGGCTTATCTGGATAAAAAGACAGATGTATATGTTAAAGCTGTTGATGAGGCAGGAAACGTGACTGTAGCGGATTTGACAGCAAGCGGCAGCCAGCCATTTTATATTCACAAGGCAGCGCCTGCAATAACAGTGACATATGGTACACCTGAGCAGCCGGATCCACAGTGCATCAGCAGTGTAAAAGGTACTGAGTATTACAGGGAAAACAGGATTGCAACCATTTCGGTAAAAGAGAATGAGCTTTTCTTTGACCCCGATGAAACAAAAATCAATGTAAAGGTTGATGGAAATGAACAGACACAGTCAGATGCGTGGTCTGAAAAGTCATACTGGGTAAAGACAGGCGAGGGAGCAGAAGCTGTTTACAGTAAGCAGCTTGTATTCAATGCAGGACACAAGTATGAGCTGAGTGTCAGTGCAAAAGATTTGTGTGGTAATTCAGATAATGGATTTGAGATAGAAGGAGACAAATCAGCAGAGTTTGTAATTGACGTACAGTCGCCGACAGGAAATATCAGGTTTGACGGACTTTCAACAGGCATGGATACCGTGTGGGATTTATTGCTGCCAAAAGACAAATATGAGATTTCAAGATTTGCTGCCAAGAAGGTTAATATTGCCGGACAGCTTAGAGATGAGCATGGCGGCATCAAGTCAGCAGAGTATTTCGTTTCAGCAGAGGATGCAATAATTGACGTAGACAGTATTCAGGAGGCTGACTGGAAGACACTTGACAGCCTTAATGAGGATGGCACCTTCAGTGAACCGATAGAATGCGAGAACAAAAACTGCGTGGTATATGTCAGGGTTACAGATTTAAGCGGAAATGTTTCATATATCAGCACAAATGGATTGGTAGTTGATACATGCGCACCGGCAATATCAGTCATCACACCTGAGACAGCATCAGGAGTGTACAGTGCAGATGTGCCGGTAAGTATAGAGGTATCAGATGAGAATGCCACAGGAGTTGCATCAGGAATAAAGAGCGTAAACTATACGGTAACAAATATGGGACAGACGACACAGGATGGAACATTATATAGCTATGATAAGACAGCAGCGGGCTTAAAAGATCTGGAAAATCATGTAACAGAGCAATTTGACATAAGCGCGGCTTCAAACAACAGTAATGAAGTGCGTATAGATGTTACCGCAACAGACAATGCAGGAACGGCATACACAGTAACAAAATACATAAAAATAGATACAACAGCACCAACAGTGCAGGTAAGCTATGACAATAACAGTGCAGATACATCATTTGGAGACACAGCATACTTCAAAGCACCGCGAACAGCAACCGTAAAAGTAACAGAGCGTAACTTTGATGCATCAAAGGTAGCAGCGGAAATAAAAGCCGCAGCAGGTAAGGCACCTGCTCTTTCAAACTGGAGCACAGAAGGTGGAAGCGGTAACGGTGATGATACAGTACATGTTGCCACAATATATTACGGACATGATGACGATTACACATTTGGAATCGGAGTAAAAGACATTGCGGGAAATGCCGCAGCAGGAGTGGATTATGCAAATTCGCTTGCACCGACAAAATTTACAATTGATACGACAGCACCTGTTATTTCGGTAGTATATGATAACAACAGTGCATCAAACGGAAACTATTATAATAACAAGAGAACAGCAACTGTGACAATCACAGAGCACAATTTTGATACAAGCAGAATAGCACTGAGCATGACTGCGCAGGATGCAGGAAAATCAGTAGCAGCACCGGCATTTGGAAGCTGGTCAGATAATGGTGATATACATACGGCAACATTAAGCTTTGATGCGGATGCCACATATACATGGTCACTTGCATATACAGACAAAGCCGGCAATAAGGCAAAAGACCTTGCAAAGCAGGAGTTCTGCATAGATACGACAAAGCCTGTTGTAACAATCAACGGAGTAACCCCGGGCTCAGTAAACAATAATTCAGGAAATATGTCATTTGTAATAGAGTGCACAGATACTAATCTTGAATCCTTTTCACCGGTGCTTACAGTTGAGGTATATGAAAATAGCAGATTCGTAAGAAAAACGATTACCGGAAATGTGATATCAATTTCAAACGGACAACGTGTAGAGTTTAGAAATCTCAATGAGGATGGAGTGTATTCACTGACATGCCATGCACAGGATAAGGCCGGAAATTCTTATGAAACAGTCAATATTATAGATGCAGGCGGAAAGCAGGTGACAGAGACTGCAGGGCAGGGAGGAAAATTGTTGGATTTCTCCATAAACAAAGGCGGTTCAATCTTCTCGCTGGATGACAATACGATGAAGCTTGTAAAGGATTACTATGTGCAGAAGGTATACCATGATGTGGTAGTCAGAGAGATAAATCCGGATGAAGTTACCAGCTGTACTGTCAAAGTAAATGGAAAAGCACTTAAGCAGGGAACAGACTTCAGTGTGAATAATGTAAGTGAAAGCGATGGCTGGCATAAGTACGAATATGTGATATCAAATGCGGTATTTGAAAAAGAGGGTCAGTACAATATCGTTGTGGAGACAAAGGACAAAGCAGATTCAGTTGCCTACAGTGATGTGAAGAGTGTAAATATTGAATTTATTGTGGACAAGACAGCACCTACATATACATTGACAGGTGTAGATAAAAACAATGAAAACTATATTGGCTCAAAGAATGCAGTATTGATGCCGAAGGATGATGGCGGAAAGCTTGGACGTGTAAAGATTACTGTAGTGGGCAAGGATGACAAAGAAAAAAAGGTTATCAAGGAAATGTCGGGAGACGATATGCTTGACTATCTGGACAAGCATGACGGAAAGATAGAGTTTGAAGTACCTAAGGAGGTGCTCTCTGCAAAAGACGGTGATTCAAGGCTTATGGTAGAGTGTGCAGACTGTTCTGTTGACGAAGGTGGAAAGACCAATAAAGTGAAAAAAATATATGGTAAGGATACAGAAGCAGATACAGAGATTGCCGAAGATGATGTACCTATGGAATCAAATTCGTCAGATGTCAAATCAGTAGAAACAAATAATGATAAGGCAGTATATATAATTGGAGCAATATTATTATTTGTACTTATAATTGCGATATTGATAATCGTTTATTATATGAGAAAAAGATGAAAGAAAGAAAGACAATGATGAGCAATAAGATAATTACCTATGTATTTACATCACTATGTGGTGGTGTGGGAAAACACAATGTCTGTGGCATGCGCGAAAGCGCATGCCCTTCAAGGCAGACTGGGCAACGAGATTTTGAATTCTGGGAGAGGGTGTATGAGATTTGAAATAGCAGCTGACACGGACAGAGGAATCGTAAAAGAAACTAATCAGGATAGTCTGCTGGTAAAGTGCTTCTCAACATGCAAAGGAGACATGGCATTTGCAGTATTATGTGACGGCATGGGCGGCTTATCGAAGGGTGAGCTGGCCAGTGCCACTGTAGTCAGAGCATTTGACAGATGGAGTGACGAGCAGCTGCCTGAGCTTTGCAAATCGTCGAACCCGGATATTGACAGTCTGATTCTGGAAAGACAGTGGGATGAAGTAATACAGCAGCAGAACAAAAAATAAAAGCATATGGCAAAGCACATGCAGTAAACATGGGAACAACAGTGGTAGCGCTGCTTGTCACGCAAAAAGCCTACTACATTATAAACGTGGGCGATTCCAGAATATATAGCCTTTCAGACCATATAGAAAGGCTTACGACAGACCAGACATATGTACAGCGGGAAATTATGAATGGAAATATGACACAGGAGCAGGCTATGAAAGACCCGCGAAGGAATGTACTGCTGCAGTGTGTCGGGGCATCAGCAGAGGTAAAGCCAGAGTACAGGACCGGGGCAATGAAAAATGGAATGTCACTTCTGCTTTGTTCAGATGGCTTCAGGCATGAGGTATCAGAACAGGAAATCTATGAGATGCTGAAACCGGCAGCAGCTGTAGACGGGCAGAATATGCACGACAGACTGGAGCAGCTCATCAGACTCAGCATGCAAAGAGGAGAGCGCGATAATATAACAGCAGCGCTCATAAAGGCACAGTAGGAGGAACAGATGCTTGAAATAGGCTCTTTAATTGACGGAAAATACAAGATACTAAACGAAGTTGGACACGGCGGAATGAGCGTTGTGTACCTGGCTATGAATGAAAGGGCAAACAAACAGTGGGCAATAAAAGAGGTCAGAAAGGATGGAGTAAAGGATTTTGAGGTGGTAAAGCAAAGTCTTGTTGCGGAGACCAATATGCTCAAAAAACTGAGCCATCCCAGTCTTCCTGATATTGTCGATGTCATAGATGAGGATGACAGATTCCTTATCGTAATGGATTATATAGAGGGAAATTCTCTCAAGACAGCATTGCAGGAGTACGGAGCCCAGTCGCAGAAAAATGTGATAAAGTGGGCCAAACAGCTATGCGATGTTCTTGGATATCTGCACTCACAGAACCCGCCAATCATATATCGTGATATGAAGCCGGCAAACATAATGCTAAAGCCTGATGGGAATGTGGTACTTATAGATTTTGGAACAGCAAGGGAATATAAGGAAAATAACATAGAGGATACAACATGTCTTGGCACGATGGGATATGCTGCACCGGAACAGTTTGGTGGAATGGGGCAGACAGACGCGAGAACAGATATATATTGTCTGGGAGCCACAATGTATCATCTTGTTACGGGAATGAATCCCTGTGAGCCACCTTACGAAATAAGGCCGATCAGAGAAATTGACCCAACATTGTCAGGTGGTCTTGAACGTATTATTACAAAGTGTACACAGCCGGATCCAAACAACAGATATCAGAGCGCAGCTGAGCTGATGTATGACCTTGAGCACTATACAGAGATTGATGACATGTATAGGAAGAATCTAAAGAGAAAGCTTGCGGTATTTATCACCACATCAGTTTTGACGATGCTGCTTGGAACAAGCACAGTATTAAGCTATTGTGCGGCAGAACACAAAAAAAATGAAAAACTATAATAGCATATTAAAAGAAGCGGATACCTATGACAATTATGACAATGGATATTACACGGCTATAGTCACCGACCCGACAAGGACGGAGGCATATCTTAAGCTGAATGACAAACTGACAGACGATTTTGTGCTGGACAGGGATGAGGCGCAGATATTGAACAGGCTGATGGTAGGTATAGATTGCAAGGACCACAATGGCCGGGTGCATACATATGATGTCATGGCAAAGCTGAAAGAAAAAAATCCAAAGGGATATGAGGATGTATGCTATAAGATTGGTGAAAGCTTTTTATTCTACTACGAAATCAATGTGGAAAAAGACAGATACTCCAGTGCGGCGCAGTGGTTCAAGGAAGCGAAGGAGAATCATCCGGAGGCAGGAATATACTGTGAGATATCAGATTGTCTGACATTGATTAGCCAGTATGATGGAGCAAAGATACAACAGACAGAAAAAACATATGAAGAATACAAAAAGCTATGGAAGCAAATAAATGAGCTATATGCAAAATCAGAGGATTTTGACAGCTTAGACGCAAAGATTCAGGTATGGAATGAGATAGATGATATAGTTGACACAAATATCACATCATTTATAGCAGTGACAGATAAGGATAAAGTTATGGATTTATTACAGACAATAAAGGACAAAACAGAAAAGCTGGATAAATCCATAATGCGCGAGCAAATAACAGGATTGCAGGATAATATAGACAAAACAATTGAGAAGGCACAGAGCGTGAAGGAGGAAAACAAAGATGACTTATAATCAGTACAGGATGATATTTTACGTATCCTTCACCGCATTTGCCATAATGCTTATAGCTTCAATAGTCATACTTATAGTGCTTGAAATACCTAAGGTCATAGGTGCACTTACCGGAAAATCTGCCCGGAAAGGAATTGCAGCAATTGTACAAAAGCAGACAGCGGGACATATTGACATAACATCGTCCGGTCCGATAGCACCGTCATATAACCTGGCAGGGGAGAATAAGAAAAAGCCGGGATATACACAAAATATAGATGAAACTACTGTGCTGGATGCACCGACAGAAGTATTGCAGGATGAAACCACAGTATTGGAAGATATAACCGAAAAGCTGCAAAAAACCAATATCAGGTTCGAAGTAACAAAGAAAATAGAATTTTTACATACGACAGAATGTATCTCATAAGGAATGGAAAATAGCGAATGTCTAAATTAAAAGTAAGCATAAAAAAATCGACCGTTACTGCCATGATGAAGGCAGGACGAAAGGAAAGAATAAATGAAACCGAACTAAGCCAGCTAGCCAGAATAAAACCATGTGGAATCATGCATGTGACAAAAACAAAAAAAGACAGTGTCATATATACGTGCCCTGCAAATATAAATCTTACCGATAGATTGAAAAAAGCCATAAGCAAATATGATTTCTTTTTCATGATTGAGCAGATAGTAATAATGGTTGAGGATGTATACAATAACGGACTGAACGTAACAGTGTTCGTTTTAATATGGATGACGTATACATAAACGAGATGACAAAAGAGATGTACTTTGTATATTTTCCGATAGTAGGAGGACAGGAAAGTGCAGATATTGTCGGGTTTATAGAAAACATAATTTATACAATGACACCTGTTATCAATGAGGATACGAATTATATATCCAGATTTATGTATTATGTCAGAAGCTTCCATGGCTTCAACGGCAATGCAATAGAAAAATATATCTCACGCGAAGAGCGTGCAGTTGTGAACGTGCTGAAAAACAAAGCAGTGACAATGCAGCAGACAATGCAGCAACAGATAATGCAGCAACAGACAATGCAGCAACAGACAATGCAGCAACAGATAATGCAGCAGGTAATGCAGGGCAGCATGGATGGAACTACAGTGTTGTCAGATGATGGCATATCCGTACAGCAGATACAGCAGATGCAACCGGTGAACTATCATTTTGCAAGTCTTACAAGGCAGGTAACAGGTGAAAAGATAGAGCTTGGCAAACCATCGTTGTGCTGGGAAAGAATCCGGAAAAGTCAGATTATGCGGTAGCAGACAATACGAATATCAGCAGGGTGCATGCAGTGATAACCATGCGAAACGGACGTTATTATGTAATGGACCAAAATTCTACCAATGGCACATTTATCAATGGAAGGATAATAAAGGCGGGGCAGGAAACAGAGATATTACCGGGAGACTGTCTGATGTTAGCTAATGAGGAATTTATATTTAATGAATAGCTTTAAATATAAAAGGTGAGGAGAATAATACTATTATGGAACTAAAAGAATTAAGTCGCAGAATATCAAGGTACCGGGCAAATGTAGAAAATCTGCAGCTTGAGAAAAACAGGCTGCTTAATGAAATAGATGCTTTGGATCAGGAAGCATTGAAAATAAAGGAATATAAATGGCAGGCGCAAAACCGGTTTAAATGCAGAGTTGATAATATAGCCGGCATGGACAGATATAGCAGTCGTAATATAACAAATCTGAAGGGCAGACTTAAGAGTATTAATTCATTAAACGACGGAAAATCGTATGTAGCCAATGCGATGAATGCTATAGATTCAATGCTGAGAGATGTAGAGAATGCAATCAGGAGCAGAAATGACAGGATATATGAAATAAATCAGCAGCTGTGTACATATGAGGACAATATAGAGCAGCTGAGAATAAAAAAAAGAAGAATGGAGAGTAAGTAATGGGACAGTACAATTTAATGTTTGAGCAGGAGGAATTTACAGAACTTGTGCGTTTATACTCAGAACTTGCAAAGATTGCAGATAGACAGATGAACGAATATCAGATGATACTTGATATTATAAACACAAATGCGGTTATAAGCGGTGAATTGCACGATAAGCTGGAAGTGTACGAGGATGCTGTTCATACATATCAGAGTATACTGGGAGAATCCTTCAGGGAAATGTCAAAAAAACTTAATGAATTTGTGAGAGATGTAGATGAGGCAGATGGAGATATATATGGTATAGGAACATATGAAGCGTATTAGAAGGAGGGGTGACGCATAATGAAATTTAAGGATTTTACGCAGGAAGCATACGATGACATACAAAGCTATATGGGAGGAGAAGAACAGTGGGAGGAAATAAACAAAACCTACGGTGTAGTGGAAACCAAAGGTATATTTCAATATGATTATGAATCACAGCTAAGAAACGCGGCAACAGAATATCAGAGACAAAATGAAGAGGCAAGCAATAGTGTAAGAAGGATGTTTGATAATGTAAATGGAGTGGATGATCTATATGCAGCCAGGTTTCGGGACGAATATATGGACTTGGAAAGATTCAGCACTGCAATTAAAGAACTGGCAGCTCTTATTAATGTAAGATCCGTTGAGAATATATATACGATGGATTGCCAGACATTGAAAACAAAAGCTGGTAATATACAGGCAAAAGTGGACTCGAAGATAACAGAGTATTATAAAGAGCGATTCTATTCAGTGGATTCTAATGGAAAGACAGTTATGAACTGGGACGAAATAAACTATGAGATGCGGAAGGAATTTGTACCAGATGCAGAGCTGCAGGCACTTGTATCAGTATTTCCAAAGCTGTCCACAGATGATGAGGAAGAAACCATAGCAAATATAGAGAACATGCTGCGCGCAGGTTATGGAAACGCCAAGGATGATGAGTGGATAGATAATGCAGATCTGGAAGACCCTAAGTATTACAGTGTGAGTGTCACGAATACATTTAAGAGGGCGGTGGATATATATAAGACAAGTATGGATATAATTGACTATTACAGCGAAAAATGTGCATACAGAAACGACGAGATTAGTGATGAAGCGCTTGAAGAGATGAAAGAGCAGTACAGAGTGTCATCCCTGTTTAAAGCAATGGTTGATAGCTACCCGACAATAGGAGTTGCATATAATGGAAAAAACGATGGATTTACAATACATTCCGATAAAGAGAAAAATGTGACCGTATCCGTATGCCTGAAAGAGCTGCCGTTTGATGTAAGCATATGCAATATTACAGACAGCAATGACAGGGAGATATTGGACAAATATTATAACGTCAAGGTAACAAATGGAACTATTAATGAAAAAGTAGGAAAAGAAAATGAGAAGGTCAATCAGATAGATGCGTATGGAATGGTAGATAATCAGATTGTAAGCCATGTACTTCCACACGGCATGATTGAGAATACAAAGCAGAATCTTGAAAATCAAAAGGAAGAGGAAAAGACTGAATGCAGAGTATTTTTTGATGTAACAAGTAATACTTTAAAAGGTAAGATTATTGATGAAGCTATAGGCCTTTCAGCGGTAATAATAAATGAAACCGTAGGAGATAAGATTAACAAGGCTAACGCAGCAATAAATTATTTGAATGACTTAAATGCAGCATATGATGAAAATAATGAAAATGTACAAAATAATGCAGAAATTGATGAAGCAAAAGACAGACTGACAGAAACAGACTTTACATGTCAGGACATGATAGAAGATGCCAATTATTTCGGCATCGGATATGGACGTAT
>ENA-OQJR01000232-OQJR01000232.1-human-gut-metagenome-genome-assembly--contig:-NODE-232-length-17846-cov-2.650827_pt1 | contig 17846 bp, 23 predicted proteins | sample MGYA00242614_ERZ504781 | MGnify/ENA primary metagenome ERZ504781 (study PRJEB26092, sample SAMD00036365) | human gut metagenome | host: Homo sapiens | study: EMG produced TPA metagenomics assembly of...
CGTAGCCAATTAAGAATCAAAACTGAAAAAGAAATACATAAAGGAACACATTATGCATGAGTTGGGAATTAATTGTTCACATTACTAAAAAACGACTTCAAAAATGTTAGCAAAGGAAAACAATTTAAGCGAAATCGGCTCTGTCACTCTGGAAATCGGGGAAGTGAGCACAATCGTCCCTGATTATCTGACAGACTGCTGGAAATACTACCGCAAAAAATTTCCGCTGATCGAACATTCAGAACTGAAAATTGAGATACTTCCTGCCACTACCTACTGTGAGGACTGCCGCCAGACGTATCCTACAGTGGAATTCGGCAGACAGTGCCCATATTGTAAAAGCCCGAACACGTATCTCGTATGCGGAGATGAATGTAATATCAAGGAAATCGAAGCACAATAAAAGGAATGAAAAGAGGAAAAAAATATGTTATTTCACGTTTATGGGGAAAATGCCCTGCCGCAGTGGATCGCCATGCTTGGCGTACTCGCTGCACTGATTCTGTTAAATGAAGTTGCCAGACGAACCAAAGCCGGCGGTATTTTCATGTTTTTTGTCATCCCGGCTATTTTGACTGTTTATTTTATTGCAATTGCCGTTGGGGCAAAAACAGGAGCTTCCTGGGCACTCAATAACCAGACATATCTATATATGAACGGCTGGTTCCATTACGCCAAACTCTATGCCGCACTGGCCGGATGTATCGGATTTATGATGATCAAATACGAATGGGGAATCGGAAAAGCTCACTGGTTTAAAGCCTATCCCTTTGCCATCGTTGCCATCAACATCCTGATTGCGGTTGCCAGCGACTTCGAATCTGCCATCAACGGATGGTATTCCTGGTGGCTGTCCTCTGAAGATGTATGGCTGTACGGAGGATGGCACAACGTATTTAACGGAATTGCCGGAATCATCAATATTTTGTGTATGACCGGATGGTGGGCTGTCTACACATCCAAAGACAAAAAAGACATGATCTGGCCGGATATGATCTGGGTTTACATCCTGGTCTATGATGTATGGAATTTCGCCTATACCTACAACTGTCTGCCGACACATTCCTGGTTCTGCGGCGTTGCACTTCTGCTTGCACCGACAATCGCAGCACTACTCTGGAACAAAGGCGGCTGGATCATGAACCGTGCCAACACGCTTTGTATCTGGTGTATGTTCGCGCAGGTATTCCCTCTGTTCCAGGAGACATTCTCTGACGGAACACAGGTATTCCCATGGGCAACCATTCCAAAACTGTATGCTGACGGTACTTTAAACGGAATCACTGCCGGCGGAAGCACAAATGCAGATCCGACCATGATGACGATTGTCAGTCTCCTTGCACTGATCGTAAATATTGTAGCATTTATTTACATTATAAGAACTGCAAGAAAGAAGAAAAAGAATCCTTACAAAGAAGAAATCTTTACAGATTTCAAATACTACAAGGATGCAGCTGCAAGAGCTGAGATTAAATAAGAAACAAGGTCGCCCGCAAAAGCTCTCTTCCACTTTTGCGGGGTCGAATTTTATCTGCTTTTTTCCAGTTCCTTTTGAATTTTTTCTACCATTTCCCGATACACATCTTCCGCTCTTAATTCTGCATATACGTCCTCTGTCTCCAACAGCCACAGAAGATTTTCCAGTAGATATCCCCGTTTCGGTGAAGTACTTTCATTCCATTCCAGTTTGTCAAAGTAAATTGGAGTCTCTGTCTTTCTTCCTTGTACAATATTCAGATACCCCATAACCAGATGCTTCAGTTCTGAAAGTGCCTGGTCTTTTTCCCCTGCTTCACCAGAATTCCAAGTTTCATCTGGGATACCATAACATTGACTCCTCCGAGACGGCTTTCTTCAAATAAGGTCTCCAGCTCCTGTGCGGCATCCAGAAATCGAAACGCCTTTTCATACTCACTTTCTTCTCCGGCAATTTTCGCCAGACTGACCAGAGACAAACCTGCATTGCGGATTTCTTCATACAAACAACGCTGTGTCAGTTTTTCTGATTCTTCCAGTTTTCCCATCTGATACAGGATACTGGACTTCATGCTTCTTGCATCAAAATCCGGCTGCGGCAGTTTTTCTACGGCTTCCAGCCCTTTTTCATATTCCTCATTCATACAGTATAAGCCGGATAAAACATACCATGCCGTCTCGGAAATTTCCGCATTTTCGCTGGCTGTGCTCTCTTCAAACAACGTAATGCTTCGTTCCATCTGCTGCTTCAAAATTTCTTCCTGTAAGCTTGCACCTGCATACTGCATATAAGTCGAAGCTACCCGAAATTTCAGAAATAAGTCTGTCGGAAATTCTTTCAGAAGCTCTTCACAGTACTGCTGTCCTTCTTCCCAGTTTCTTGTCGAAAACAGTGTATCCGCTTTCTCCATCCGCTTCATACATTCTTCTTCCGTCATCTGCTCCTGAAAGTCCAGCAGAACATCCACGCTCACGCCCAAAAGCCTTGCCAGTGGATTTAGGATTGTAATATCCGGATATGTCGTATCCGTCTCCCACTTGGACACTGCTGCCGCTGAAATATTGAGTGCTGCTGCCACCTGTTCCTGCGTCAGTCCTTTTGTTTTCTAAGATCTTGAATTCGTTTTCCAATTTTCAATTCCATCCATCTGCACCTCTCTTTTCTCTGATCTTTTGCTGCTTTTATTGTATCAAAGAAAAGAAAACTCTCCAATGGATGGAGAGTTAACTTTTGCTGTCAGTTTTTTAACTGTTTATCCTGTTTTTATAAGAATGGTTTCAATTCTTTCATCAGCTGTTCGTCCATATGGAGCAGCTTCTTTGCAAGCGAACGGCTCTCAGAAGACGCCTCTTCATACTCATTGAGAAATTTTCCGATGGACTGGATTCCCATATTACAGCCATCCATCAGAAGCTTCGCAATCTGAGAGCTGTCATCGTGGAGCATCAGCTTCACATCCGTTGTAATCCTGGAAAAATGCAGCTGCGGCAGGATGCGGATCCTTTTCTTGTTCTCCATGTTTTTCCAGCAGTCTGCTGATATCTTCCTCCAGTGCTTTATGTTTCTTGTCGTATTCATCCAGCAGCTGATGAAGCTTTTCATCCTTCACAAAATCCCGCACCTGATTCAGGCTGTTGATCGCCATCTTGCAGCCACTGCTGCATTCTTTTAAAAGCTTTCCTGTCTGTTCTTCCATATCATTTCCCCACTTTCCATTACAAATCATGTCTTGTTTATTCTGTCCGAAAGTGCGGATTCTATCCATTTATCTTACGACAGCACGTCTGATTTTCGGTCCTATAATGCAAGCAATTGCAATTTTTACCAGATCTCCCGGAATATACGGAAATACTCCGACACCAAGTCCTGCCACAAATCCGATATTCAACTGCATAGAAAGCCAGATTGTACCGAAAAGATAACATACGCTTGTTCCAAGTACCATTCCAAGAACGGCAAATGACAGTTTTCCTTTAAAATGCTCCACAAAAAATCCGGCAATCACTGTCAAAAACACAAATCCGACCAGATATCCGCCCGTAGGCCCTGCCACTTTTGCCGGACCGCCGCTGAAACCGGAAAATACCGGAAGTCCGACCAGACCGATCAACAGGTATACGATATAACTGATGGTGCTGAATTTTGTCCCCAGTACAAAAACCGAGAAATACAACACCAGGTTTGTAAATGAGATCGGCACCGGACTAAACGGCAGTGGAATACTTAACGGCCCCAGAATGCAGGTCAGCGCTGTCATCAATGCGATCAGCGTCATTTGTTTCGTTGTGAGAAATTTTGCTTTTGTCTCCATGTGTTTTGTTCTCCTTCTTTACACTCTTGTTCCAGTATACGAAAGAGATGTTCCATTGTCAACCTTTCATTGTTGTAAGTTAACATTTGTTCTGGTTATTTACTCTTGCAACTGTATATGCTAGAATGAATATCCTTACTATGATCTTGGGGAGAACCGATATGAATATAAAACAAATTGATTTTCTGCATATTTTTAAAATTGCTGCAGCCGCGTCCATCGGATGTCTTCTTGCAGTACTATTCCAACTGCAGACACCAACTTCTGCCGGTATTATTGCCATCTTAAGCCTGCAGAATACACTGGTTTCCAACACCGTTTTGGTACTGCACCTGTATGCTGCCCAGTCCGTGCATCCCGCACTCCTGGTCAACGAACTGCTTTTGCTTCTGACCGGAACTTCCTGTGGGATTCTGATGAATCTCTACATGCCCGGAAATTCAGCAAAAATCCGACGGGCACAATCCGAGCTGGAACAGATATTCCGGAATACATTCCACCGGATCGCCCGTGATATTGTGATGGACAAACAACTTGCCTGCACCTTTTTTGATCTGTCCGATCTGGATTTGATTTTAAAGAAACTGGAAAAAGAGGCGCACGAAAATCAGGGAAATACATTACTGTCAGATGAACAGTATTTTGTGAAATATGTAGAAATGCGAAAAAACCAGAAGCTGGTAGTTGAAAAACTCTGTCAGAATATCCGACTTTTACATGATGTTCCGATTCAAGCGCATGCCATCTCTCATTTTATCGAAGATGTCAGTATAAAATTTCATGAATCCAATAATACACAGGAACTGATGCAGAAACTGACCGAAATGCAGACTTCCATGCAAAAAGAACCGCTTCCAGTGACAAGAACCGAGTTTGAAAACCGTGCAGTTCTCTATCGAATTCTCTACGATCTGGAAGAACTGATCACCATTAAAAAGCGATTCATCGAGACTTTAACTCCTGATGAGATCAAACGATTCTGGAATACCAGTCAAAACTGTTGTCAATAGTAGCAGTTTTGACTGCACCCATCTGGGAACAATTCCTGTTTCATACGATCCCGGAATTCTCTTTTCGTTTCCGCTGTTTCCAAAATCATAAGCGCTTTTTTCAACCGGATGATATCCTGCTGCATGAATTCTGTATAATTTCCTCTGCCCACAATCTTCAAATATGTAATTCCCGCTTTTTGTAGGTCGTACAGCGCACACAATCCACATCCACCTGCTCCTGTACGATAGTTTTCCACATCCAAATCCTCGTTTTCCACTTCATCTGCTTTTTGATTTGACAGTTCCAGAACGCCCTTACACTTTTTGTTCAACTTCCCCACGCGATATGGAACCCGACAGAGATGCCCCAGTTCATCACAGTGCAGCGAATTGCAGAATCCTCCACTGAAATGGCACAGTTCATTTAGGACAAACGCCTCGTACTCGATATTCTTTTTTAGATTGGAAATACAGGATTTCATATCTTCTACTGTATTTTTGCGGTGAAAGATCACCCTGCAGATTTCCATTTCTTCCAGAAAATCTGCCATCTGGCTGTTGATCTCTCCAAATTCTCCGCTCAAATGGATCCGACAGGGGATCTTCTGACTGCGGATATACAAAAGCAGCGCCGGATCTGCCACAATGATCGTATCAAATCCTGCCTGATGGCATTGTCCAATGATCTCCCCCACAACAGGATACTGCTCGGGTGTATAAGATAATGAGTTGAACGTGATGGCTACCGGCACCTGATAGTATTTCCTCATATTTCCAAGAATCTTCAACTCTTCATAAGAACCGATCTGCACATTATAAGCGCGCACTTCTCGTCTGTTTAATGGATTTAGCACTCCATATTTTTCTGCCCACGCAAATGGAACATACCCGCAGAAACATTCATCTGCCCCTGCCTCCACATACATTGGATAATCATCCACACTTCCAAGCCCTGCTGTAATCTTCATCTTCACGCCTCACTTCTCACAATAGGTTTACCACAATCCGGTCAATGCCTTGTCTGACAGATTGATTCAGATACTCCATCTCTTCCAGACTCGTTCTGTCATATCCAAACAGTGTGTTATACTTTCCAAACATCTCCAGATGCCTGGGATATAAAATACCAATCCCCTGCAGTATCCGGGGCACTGTTCTACAGATTTCTGTCTGCCACGGTCTCCACATGCGCACTTCGCATACAGTGTACAAAACTGTGCTGTATTGGTCTGAAAAAACGGTAGATGCAGGCTATGTTTTCCTTTTGGAATCACGATTTCATGTCCGCAGGCTTCCAGTTCATACCGCTCAATCTGGTTCTCTTTTAAATATTGCTGATAAAATTCACTGTTTAAATTGGTCTCCTGAAAGCACTTTGTTTCCTCTTTCAGATAACGGGACCGATTGTCCTTTTTGTACCGGTTCAAAAGAATACCCAGATTCAGTTTCACACAGTTTTGTGTTTCCTGTTTCCATTTACGGATCAGATGTGCGGTGCCCCAGTCATTTACTGCAATCTCATTCGGCATATATTCTTTTCTCTGTTCCAGAAATTTCAGCAATTCTCTGATTGAATCTATCTGACTCTCTTTGATCCACGAAAATGTCAGTGTCACTGAAATTCCTTCAATTTTTGCCTTTTCCAACATGGCATGTAATATGTCATTCTCTGGAAATAAATGAGGACAAAACGTATTGCCTATATAAACACGTTCCACCGGTTTCTTCGCAATCGGATGTTCCTGCAAGCCCCATTTTTTCCAGTATTTTTCTGCAAATGTTTCCATCGGTTCCCTTAGCCACGCTTCATATAACTGCGGAGTATCCAACTCCAGAGCCAGCTCTACATTTTCACACAGCTTCTGCCCTTTTGCTTTCTCTGCTGCCTCCTGAAACCACTCCTCTTTCTGCTCTTCCAGAGATTCTGCATAGTCTTCATCCAGATGAACAGGGTAATCCGTGTATGCTGCCGCGACTTCCCCGTCTTCCCCTGTCATTTTCAAAGAAATATACTTCCAATAATCAGCAAGTAATTGACGCACATATTTTTGATAGTCTTTGTCTTCTGTCAATACCGTATATTCTGTAAAAAATCGGCTCTCCTCCATTTTTTTCATCCGGTCTGCAGGAATCAGAAGCTTCTTATAGCACCCTCCATTTTGCGAAAAAAACTGCAGCCAGATTTCATGGATTTTCTCAGCCTGATTTGCCATCCGAAATACAAATCCGTTTTCTCCCAGCTGTGTGATGCGCACTTCCTGTCCATCGACAATTCCTGATAACAGACCATAGGGAATCATGGAAACTGCATTTTTAATCTGCATTCTGTGTCCTCCCAAACCTTATTCTTAGTATAATGTTACTTTAGCCGATTCCACTTCTATTTTCAATCATTTTGTACAGTTTTCTCATCTGAAATAGCCTTTTTCTGCCTGTCAGCAGACTACAATTTTACATTGACTTTATTCCGGCAACAGGACTTACAATCAACATAAGATAAAGAGTTCCTGGCTATACTATGGAACATAATGTTTCAAAGAAAGGATATGATTTTATGGACAGAAAAATAAGAATCGCACAATACGGATGCGGAAAAATGAGTCACTATCTGATGCGATATGTTTTAGAAAAAGGCGGAGAACTGGTGGCTGCCTTTGACATGAATCCTGCAATGATCGGTACGGATATCGGCACTCATCTTGGAATGGAAAAACTGGGCATAACGATCAGCGATGCTAAAGATGCTTCTGAAATTTTAAGCAAAGAAAAACCAGATGTATGCATTATCGCAACCCGCTCCACTATGGCCGAATTAAAAGAAGCATTTTCTGTATGTGCACAAAACGGAATCAACGCGATTTCTACCTGCGAAGAGGCACTCTATCCGTGGAACTCTTCAAAAGAAATTACAGAAGAACTGGATGCACTTGCCAAAGCCAACAACTGTACATTGTGCGGAAGCGGATACCCGGATATGTACTGGGGTTCTCTGATCACAACTCTGGCAGGATCTATGCATCGCATTACAAAAATCTGCGGAAGCAGCAGCTATAATGTGGAAGACTATGGAATTGCTCTTGCAGAGGGCCATGGTGCCGGATTAAATATCGAAGATTTCGAACGCCAGATCGGAGCATATAATAATCTGGATTATCACCAGACCTTGCAGGCAATTGATGAGGGCATCGTCGTTCCATCTTATATGTGGAATCAGAACGGATGGCTCTGCAGCCAGCTCGGTCTTCACATTACTTCACAGACACAAAAATGTGTACCGATCACGCACGACGGAGATTTGTACTCCAGTACGCTGAATATGACGGTAAAAGCAGGGGATGCTACCGGAATGTCCGCCATCGTTACAACAGAAACAGAAGAAGGAATCACACTGGAAACACAATGTCTCGGTTATGTCTATGGTCCTGAGGATTTTGATAAAAATGAATGGAGCTTCCACGGTGAACCGGATACAACGGTGATCGTAAATCGCCCGGCAACAGTGGAATTAACCTGCGCCACACTGGTCAACCGCATTCCAATGTTGATCGATGCTCCTGCCGGATATATTACAACGGAAAAAATGCCGGTCAACCACTATCTCACAAAATCCATGCATGAATATGTAACCGGAAAATAATTTTATGTGCCTGCACAGCCCGCTTTTTCACGAAATCCGGGCTGTGCAAGCACAAGATCCAGAAACGCTTTCATCTGTGGTGTCATCCATTTGTTCTTGTGATACAAAAGCTGATGGTACATCTTCACTCCCGGCAAATCCGTCCGTATCTCGAAAAGGACACCTTTTTCTATTTCTTCTTTCACAGTAAATTCCGGCAAAAATGATATCCCCATCCCCCGCTTTAGCAGATTGATAATCGTTTCTGTATTGCCGATCTCCAAAACCGGTACAATCTCAATCTCTTTTTCTGCCAGCATCTGCTCCAGTTCATATCGATAGGCGGCTCCTGTTTCCGTGAGAAGAAATGCCGCTTTTGCAAGATGCTGTATCAGATGAATATTACTTTTTGTGCAAATACCCTGTCTGATGTCAACAAAATCGTATCTTCTACTCTTTCTGCCGCACACATCCACTGTGAACTGTAAATTTTCTTATCCAGCGTGAAGATCAGATCAATCTCATCACTTTTCGCCAGATCCATCAAATTTTCTGTAGCTCCGGACTTAATGATCACTTCAACTTCCGGATACAGTCTGTGATATTGAAGCAAAAGTTCCGGAAGCAGTGCCGTACAGGTAGATTCCACGCCGCCGATCTTCAATGTTCCTCTTGTCGTATGCTCTTCCCCGGCAAATGTCAATGCTTCATTTGTCACCCGCATGATCTCACTTGCATAGCCAATAAACTCCTGCCCTTTTTCCGTCAGATATACACGCTTTCCAATCCGCTCAAACAGCTGTGTTCCCAGCTCTTTTTCCAACTGCTGTATCTGAATGGTCACTGCGGACTGGGAGTACCCCAGCTGCTCTGCTGCTTTGGAAAAATTCTGGGTGCCTGCCACTTTTAGAAACGTCAAAATATTCTGATTTCCATCCGTCTCTCCTCATTAACATTTTTAATATATTATATGAAATCTATGAATTTTACATATATGTAAATTTAGTGTAGACTATCAAACGAAATGAGTCAAGTAATTAAGAAAAAGAGGAATACCTTTATGATCGGAACCGAATATATTTTAAACAGTACCCAGTTGGAAGAGGCCATCAAATCATTTGTGCATGATTTTTGTGCAGAAAAACACGAGATCCACGATCAGCCTGTTGTTGTTGAAGCAAAGGAACATCAGGAGGACAAAATCAAACAGATCAAAATCCCGGAAAAAGGACGCCCGGTAAACGAAGTTGTCTCTGAAATGATGAACGAAGTGTACCGCTACCGCGGAGATGCCAACCATCCACGTTTTTTCAGCTTCGTTCCGGGACCGGCTTCTTCGGTTTCCTGGCTGGGAGATATCATGACATCTGCTTACAACATTCATGCCGGCGGAAGCAAACTTGCCCCCATGGTCAACTGTATTGAACAGGAAGTGTTAAAATGGCTGGCAAAACAGGTCGGATTTACCGGGAATCCGGGAGGTGTCTTTGTAAGCGGAGGGTCTATGGCAAACATCACCGCTCTGACTGCCGCCCGGGACAATAAGCTGACAGATATCAATCTCCATCTGGGAACAGCTTATATTTCGGATCAGACACACAGCTCCGTCGCAAAAGGACTGCGTATCATCGGAATCACGGACAGCCGGATTCGCAGAATTCCTACAAACTCCCATTTCCAGATGGATACGGCAAAACTGGAAGAAGTCATTGAAGCAGACAAAAAATCCGGCTATATCCCGTTTGTTGTCATTGGTACCGCGGGAACCACGAACACCGGAAGTATAGATCCACTTACAGAGATTTCCGCACTTTGTAAAAAACATGATATGTGGTTTCACATTGACGGTGCCTACGGTGCTTCTGTACTGTTAAGCCCGAAATACAAGTCTTTGTTAAATGGAACCGAACTTGCCGACAGTATCAGCTGGGATGCGCACAAATGGCTCTTCCAGACGTACGGATGTGCTATGGTTCTTGTAAAAGATATCCGTAACCTGTTCCACAGCTTCCATGTAAATCCAGAGTATTTAAAAGATCTGGAAAATGACATCGACAATGTCAATACATGGGATATCGGAATGGAACTGACCCGCCCTGCCCGCGGCTTAAAACTATGGCTGACTCTGCAGGTGCTCGGAAGTGATCTGATCGGATCTGCCATTGAGCATGGATTCCAGCTGGCAGTCTGGGCCGAAGAAGCTCTGAATTCAAAAAAAGACTGGGAGATCGTCTCCCCTGCACAGATGGCAATGATCAACTTCCGCTATGCCCCAAAAGATCTGACAAAGGAAGAACAGGACATTTTTGAATGAAAAGATCTCCCATCGGATTCTCGAAAGCGGTTATGCAGCGATTTTTACTACTGTTCTCAATGGAAAGACCGTACTTCGAATCTGCGCGATCCCATCCGGAAGCAACACAGGAAGATATGCAGCATACGATCGATCTGTTGGATCAGTATGGTCGTGAAATTTATACGGAGATGAAAGGCTAAGAAAAAGAACCATGAAAATAGTGGGAAATTCCCATCACTTTCATGGTTCTCTTTTATCTCTTCACAAAGTATTCCTCATACCATACAAGGAATGTATAAATTGTCCACACTTTTCTCCAGTTATCCGAGTTTCCTCCGATATAATCCTCAAAAATCGCATTGATCTCATCCAGATTGAAGAATTTTGCTGCCATGTCGCTGTGGAACTTGTCGCGCACATCCTGATTGTAACGCTCATCTGCCATCCAGATCCGAATCGGCACGATGAATCCCAATTTTTTACGGAATGCAATTTCTTCCGGCAGTACCTTTGCGGCTGCTGTACGGAATGCCACCTTATTCTGCTCTTCGTTTACTTTATATTGGGAAGGCATTCTGGAGGCAATGCTGAAAATTCTGGTATCCGTCAGCGGCATACGCACTTCCAGTCCGGCTGCCCGGCTCATCTTATCCACATTCAGATAAATATCTCCTTCCAGCCAGATCTGAATATCCACATTGGACATCTTGCTCAATGGATCCAATCCTTCTGTTTCCTCATAAATACTTCTTACCAGTTCGATCGGCAATACATCCGGATCATAATGCTTCAGGATTTTCTGTTTTTCATCCTCTTTCATAATATTGGTATTTCCAACATAGAAATTCTTCAGATTTTCTCCATAGCGCTCTGCATTGCGATACATATTGTATCCACCGAAGAATTCATCCGCACCTTCTCCGGAATAGCAAATCTTTGTATGCTTTGCAGTCTCTCTGCATCCAAGTGCGAATACAATTGCCGAGGCATCTCCAAGCGGCTGTTCCATGTTGTACATTACATCCGGCACAATACCAAAATATTCCTCCGGTGTGATCACACAACGCTGGCTCTCTCTTCCAAGAAGCTCTGCTGTCTGTCTTGCAAGTCCGGATTCGTCAAATCGCTCTTCTTCATATCCGCAGGAATCTGTTTTCTGCACATCTGACATTGCCAGAACATACGAAGAATCTACCCCACCTGACAAGAACGATTCTGCATACTCACTCTCTTCTTTCACTTCCGGCATAATCTCTGTCAGTGTGTTGTGAATTTCATCAGCCCAGTCTTCTAATGTTTTAGTCTCATCCGGGTGGAATTCCGGCTTCCAGTAACGGGTGATCGCAAGTTTTCCGCTTTCCAGATCAGATACCGTCCCGGAAGAAGCTTTTTGACACCTTTAAAAAATGTCATCTCTCCTGCAACATAGGTAAGGCTTAAATATAACTGCAGCATCTCTTCGTTTAATTCTTTTACAAATCCCGGCTGCTCCATGATCTGACGGATGGTTGTCCCATATAATAATTCACCATCTGCTGTCTCATAATAATAAAACGGCTTTGTTCCGAACTGATCTCTCAGACAGAATAATTCCTGTTTCTCATCATCCCACAAGGCAAAGGCAAACATCCCATGCATATGGTCTGCCATTTCATTTCCCCATGTCTCATACGCTTTGATGAGAATCTGTTCTTCTCTGTCCTCTCTGGATAAAGAATGATCGATCCCCAGTCGTTCACAAAGCGCTGACCAGTTTCGAATGTGTCCGCTGTATTCTTTCACGTTTATCATGTGTATCCCCTCTTTTCTTATAATTTCAATAAGAATATTCGATCGGCCGGTATGCCGATCCTGATTTTCTGGTTCCTGTTTAGTTTACCACGATATGAGCGATTCAGCTATGATTTTTTGCTGAAACTTTCCATTGCTAATATCTTCTTTTATATCCCTTATCGGACAAAGTCCGCCCGTCGAAGGCCTGTGTTGTGGGATGCCCGGATGGATATACACTTTGGAACATATTTTATTAAATTACCTTATTTTCAAAATAGCATTCCGATAAATACGATGGATTTTCATAATACATACTGCTATTATAATCATCAATTTTAGGACTGATAAATGAATTGTACACCTCTATCAAAGCATCTATCGTTTCAATCCCGCTCTTTTTCGCAACTTCTTTTATCAACCTTTTATATACTTTTCCTATATCCCAATGAGACGGAATCGAATAACTACAATCTTTCACATTATCAAAATTTCCCGATTCAATATCGGCTTCTCTAATAAAATCATCACTCACTCGCTCTATATTGTCACTATGATACACATCAGCCAAATCATAAATTTTTTCAAGTCTTTTTTTCCCCAAAGCATTCACAACATCCGCTCTTGTATTCCGGGTTTTACGCGCAAATGTAGTCAATTAAACTACACGTAAAAAATAGATCATTGTCTTTTGAGTATTCTCTGCCCCTGCTATCCTTCATTACGAAACCTCCTCAAATCCTCTGTACTCAAGACATTTTAATGACTCTTCTGTACAAAAATTAATTTGATGTGTTGGATATTTAAATTTTGCAAGCACCCAAAACTGCTCTCTGGTAATAACTCCGTCTATATAATCCGATATATAATTATAAATTTGATCATCTGCCATCGCCCCAATTACAATATCATATCCATGAGTCTTTCCACTTCTACACTCAATAATAAAATCCAACCATTCATCCGTCATATCTTTAAATTCTTTTATTTTCAAAGCCATATTCAATCGCACTTCATAAATTGATACAATTCCCACATCATAGCGTCTTGCCCAACGTTGTGCTTGTTCTTTGATCACAGTACAATAAAATCCTGTACCAAATCTTTGGTATTTCTTCCTATACGAATTTGTGGATGCTCAACTGCCATATAACCACCATGATATACAGTCATTTTTGCCATCAAAACACCTCTTTTACTACCCCGAATACTTTAGTATGAAATCTTAGTTATTTTTATGTTACCCTGAATATCATCACAATCAATTATTTCCCACAGCAATGCTTATACTTCTTCCCGCTTCCACATGGGCACGGGTCATTTCGCCCTATTTTTTTCTTCGTGACCTGATTTGATATTTCAGGCAAACCTATTTCACTTGGAATAATCTTTTCTTTGCCGAGTTCCCGATCTGTAAATCCGCGATTACTCCATTTCCGGACTGAATACACCCATTCGCTGCAGTTTTCCACAAAATGATTTGCCCTTGTACGATTTGGAAATTCAACATATTGCTCAAATAAGAGATTCATAATTCCTGCAGCATTCAAATCTTCCTCTGTTACTTTATATTCCAACTCCAACATCAGATTGTCTGCCCGTGTCTTGTTTTTCATCAGATGTGTCAGATCTGCCAGAATTTTCTTATAAAATGGATTTTTTACATCAACCAGATTCTCTGCATATAATTTTATCTCTTTTTGATTCGGAATATAGTATTCCTGACCTGATACCTGTCGTAAAAATTTCCGGTACTCTTTTTCATTTTCAAACTGCTCACTGATGATCCACTGTTTATCACACCAGAATGGACCGTCTGCACGTTCACACAGTATATCGACTGTTTCCTTTAGTTTCTCCGGAAGCCACTCAAGCTCTTTTCTCTCTTCTTCTGATAAAGATGGATATTCAAGCATCTGGTTTAGTGCAATGTCCTCCACCTTTGCTCTTTCTACAATCCCAAACAAATTTAAACACGCTCGCATGGAAAGGCGGACAGCGGCAATAAGACCAAGTATATTTTGCACCTTATCCGTCTCCAGATTTTTGATAGTAAACTCTCTGATCTCATCCGGAACAACAAACTGCACTCCATCCACATCACAGAACATAAATACCCAGCCTTTTTTGCAGTAGTTTTCTTCCAGAGCCAACATCTGCATCTGAGAAAGTGGATAACCATTCATCGTCCGCAGCATCGTTTCCATGTCAAACTTATCCAGATAAATAAATTCATTCTGAAACGAAGTTAAAATCAACTCCTGCACATACTTTTCTTTTTCTGCCCTCAATTTAGGAGCTTCCTCCTCCCAGGTTTCCAGAATTACATCCAGCAGAGATTCCGGCGCCCGGCTTAGCATCTCGTTCAGATCCGTTGTCGTTTTCCCCTCTATCATAAATTCGAAGTGAATGTTTCTGCCATTTGCTCAAATATATTTTCATCAATTCCCAGTGCGTCAAAAAAGTCCTGCATTTCACTTTGTTTCTGTAATTTCATCTCACTTCACACTCCTTGTGATCCACTCATTTTTTCTCGGGTTCCAACATATCCAGCATCGCCTCCTGATACGCCGCTCTTTTTCTCTTCTGCATCTGCATTTTTACTTCCAGCAATTCCGGGAGATATACTTTCTCCAGTTTCCTCATTCTCACTTCGCTCAAATTTACATCCGACAGATATCTTTCATACCAATCTGCCCGGTAATTCCAGAGACGGAGACGTTCTCCATACCGTTCTTTCAATCTTTGCGCAATCAGAAGCCCCTCCGGATCAAAATCACCATGATAATAAAAACTATGATTTTCCTTTAGAAAATCCAGCAGAAGAAGTGTTGCAAGTCTTGGCTGTCCATTTCCACAGATTGCTGCACAATCCGGATATTTTTTAACAAAAACAGAAAATACTGCCGGATTTTCAAAAAGATAAATTTTTTCTCTTTCTGCATGCACCCCTCCAAACGTCCCAATCGTTCGAAGCGTCAGGCGGGCCGGTTCTCTTTCCCGAAAAAATCCTTCGATTCCTTTATGAAGATTTCCATTGTGTTTCCATGCTCGGATTCCATAGACAAGCGTATCATTTGACAGATCATCTTTTAAAATCCCCGCCCTGTAAAAAATCTGGTTTTTTCTTTCCGCTTCTGAGAGTTCTCTGTCTTTCGTTTCCTGCCAACAGGCAGAAAGAATGATAAAAAGCAATCTTTCCGCCACTGTGCCTGCGTCAAAATAATGAGGATCTCCTGTCAGCTTTGCCGCAAATACCGGTAAAAGTTCTTTTTCTTCCATTCGCGGAAGCTGTTTTACTGCCTCAAACACATATCTCAAAATTTCCCGCAGAATTTCCGGATTATTGTTGTATTGCTGCTGCAAAATTTCATAGCCTGTCGTATGCTCTTTCAATGTATTCTGAAGCCATTTTGCTCCTGTCGTGTCCTCATACCCACTTTGTACTTCCGTAAAAAAGGCATCTCTTTCTTCCCGTTTCTTTCGCCTCTCTTCTTTTTTCACCGTCAGCTTTTTCCCAAAATAAGCATTCAGCAATTCCTCCAGAGAAATATCAGAAAACCTGCTTTGGGACAGACAGATTTCAAAAGCTTCCGCTGATATGGTAACAGACTGATTCTCGGTGTAATCCTTCTGCAAAAATCCGCCCAATTGGCTCTTATCCTGAAGGCTTAACCCGGTCAATACCACTTTCCCGCCTATATGTCCGAGGCTCTCATATTTTCCTCTCATTTTTTGGAAGACTTTTTCATACACAGGGCGCTCACGAAAATACTGTAAACACTCCTGCATCAACTTCTCTTCTGCTTTCACGATTCCTCTCCTGTAAGCATCACCTTTACTTTTCCATTCCAGATATAGCGGATCACTGATACGAACTTTGCATTTTCCGGACGGATCAACTGATAAATTGCAAGCCCCGGAACTGTATCGTAATCGCCCCATAAAATCTGAGAATTGATCATAAAGTTGAATTCAAACTCGACCATCAGACGGAACATATCCCTGATATTGGTCTCATCAACACCGGCAAACGCTTCATCCAGTGAAATCAGCTTCGGCGCATCCGGACGTGCCCCCGCATATTTTGCCACCACTGCCGAAAAAAGCGGGACATACATTGCCATTGCTTTCTCACCGCCACTAAACGTAAAGAATACACGGTCTGTCAATTCTTTCTTTTTCTCTCCCGTTTTCTGGCATTCCAACTGAAATTCAAACCATTTTCGATAATCCAGAACTTCCCGCATTGTGGCATGGAACGATTGAACCGATCCCATATCCCCGGAAATTTTTCTCGCTTCTTCAATTTTGGAACGGAAATGCCTGGAAAGACTTTCTACCTCTTCCTCACGCATAATTTCCTACGTCTTTTTTGCAATAATTCTACCAATGCTCTTGTATCCAGCTGTTCTTCCTTTTCTGCCCTCTTATTTTTCCATCTGAGACTCAGCTTTAATCCACTTGATGTCTGCATGGATTCCATCAGTGTATTCATTTTTTTCCACCCAGCGCTTGCTGGCCTGGATCTTTCCACGAATTTTCTTACTGATCGTATTTGCCAGAATATCTTCAAACAATTCTCTGTCTCGATCACTTAAAAGACGTTTCAGTACTTCGGCATCCTCATTCATTTTTTCAATCAGTTCCTTAAATTTTACCGGCATTCCACGGTATTTTGCCAAAATATCAATTCGCTTCACCGTTACATCCAGAAAACTGCCCTCTCCATCCAGTTCTTCAAACAGGGACTGCAGTGTAATCTGGTAATCCAGCAGATATCCTCTGTTCTGATGATAGGCTTCCTGAAGATTTCCAAACAGATCGCTCTGCTTCTTGTTTCCAAAACTTCCTGCAAACCGGCTGCAGATCTTTTTCGCCTGATCTTCCAAATCCTCTGTAACAACAAATACTCGCTCTGCATACCCAAGCTGATATTCCTGTTCAAATACATTCTGATATTTTTCCTTTTTCTCAAGCAGTTCCTTTTGTCTGAGTTCATTTTCTCTTTCTTTTTCCTGCAGTACTTCCGTCTCTTTTCGAAGTGCCGCCTGATTCCTGACACAGGCCTCTCGTTCTCCCGGAAGTTTTCCAAGGCGTTCTACACAATGATCCAGGCGTTCTTTAATTTCTTCATAATCTGTCAGCTCCAGCTGCTTTTGAACGGACGCAAGAAATCCTTCCACTTCTCTGACTTTCAGACAGATCCGATTGAATTCGTAACGAATATCATCCAGATCAAGCTCCAGTTCTTCCAGATAGTCTCTCTGGCTCATGATATACCGGAGACTATTTTGATACTTGCCATGCGCAACCTGAAGCTGGGAAAGAATTTCTTTATATCTGTGCAATGCCAAAAGAGCCTGTGTAAACAAATCCAATCT
>ENA-OQJR01000235-OQJR01000235.1-human-gut-metagenome-genome-assembly--contig:-NODE-235-length-17605-cov-2.840600_pt1 | contig 17605 bp, 23 predicted proteins | sample MGYA00242614_ERZ504781 | MGnify/ENA primary metagenome ERZ504781 (study PRJEB26092, sample SAMD00036365) | human gut metagenome | host: Homo sapiens | study: EMG produced TPA metagenomics assembly of...
GTTCCGAAATATCCCGCATGGCCTGCTGGTAGCTGCGTGCCAGCTCCACTGTTGACGGCCACCACCGTATCGGCAGCGTCCACATTCTGCACGGTCATGCTCAGCTCCACCTTGCCGCGGGAAATGCGCTCGTTGAGCTGCTTTTTCAAGCGGCTGTCCAGATAGCTGCAGGTGCGCGGGATGCGCGAAGAATACTCAAAGTAGCGGGAATTCACGCTGCGCAGCTCCACCGTGATCTCACGGCCATTGCGCACAGCAGTCCCCCGGCCAAAGCCGGTCATGCTTAAGATCATAACGCTCTCCTGTTCTTACATTTTCAGTGTTTCAGCTTACAAGTTTCGGTATACGTATCCGCCTTTGGGTACACAAACCCATGTTACGATACATATAGTTTCATTTTACTATTCTTCGGCCCAAAATTCAAGGTGCACTGTTGCGTGCCGCCGCCAAAACCGGCCGCAATACACGGTGCAAAGCAAAAAAGCTCTGATACAAAATCTTCCGATCCTGTATCAGAGCCTGTTTCAGTTGGTTTTATATACGCAGGTCACGCTGTTCTGCAGCAGATTTGCGTTCAGCAGTGCGCGCTCCACCCAGTGGATATTGTCCGCAATGGTATCGCGGGAGACACCGTATTCTGCCGCAATGTTCTCCATGCTGCGGTACTCGCGGCGGTAGAGCAAAGTCAGCACCAGCTTATCCTGCATTGTGATCTTGGTAAAATGCGGCCTGCGCCGGTGCTCCTTGCAATAAGCCGCATTCAATGCTTCCAGCATCTGGGCAAATTCCTTCCGGGTGATGCCGAAGGTAAATTCATAATCCTGCTCTGTAAATTCCGCAAGGCGCTGTACCGTGATGCTTCTCATGCAGATCACCTCTTCTTTTTCCGGGGATGCCCGGGTGTCGGCTGCATCCATTTTGATTCATTATAAAATGGATGGATTTTCATGTCAATGAGCCGCCGCCCATTTTTGGGGCCAGATCCGGTGCAAAACACAAAAAGGAGCCTCCCGCCGCAAAAGCGGGAAGCCCCTGAATCCGTTATGAAAAATCAGACGGGATGAGACTGATTGGTGTAGTCCACATGGTCGCCGTCCACGCCCTGCTTCTTGGCATTGCGCTTTTCAAAGAACTTGGGTGCCACCTGCGGGAACATTGCGTAGGTCAGCACATCCTCTTCCTGCGTTGCCCACTTGGCAGCTTCTGCCTTCAGCTTGTCCATCTCAGGAGCCAGAGTATCAGCAAAGCGGCAGGTAATGGGCTGCTCGTCGCCCAGGATTTTCTTGGTGAACTCGGGCTTGATGGGAGCGGGAGTCTTGCCGTAATCACCGTGGACCAGACCCTTGAACTCCTTGGTGACCATCTTGTAGCGCTCGCCCAGGATCACGTTGAACACAGCCTGCGTACCACGATCTGGCTGGTGGGGGTGACCAGCGGCGGATAGCCTGCATCCTCGCGGACGCGGGGGATCTCTGCCAGCACTTCGTCCAGCTTATCTTCCTTGCCGGCATCCTTCAGCTGTTTGAGCATGTTGGAGAACATGCCGCCCGGCACCTGATACAGCAGGGTGTTTGCATCCACGCCGAGGCTCTTCGGGCTGATCTGGCCGTTGGCAATGTACTTCTCGCGCAGCTTTGCAAAGTATGCGCGCACAACGTTCAGCTGCTTCAGATCCAGACCGGTGTCGTAATCGGTGCCCTGCAGGGCAGCGACCAGACTCTCGGTGGGCATGTGGCTGGTGCCCAGGCTCAGGGGGCTCATGGCGGTATCGATGATGTCGGCACCTGCCTCGATGCCCTTCAGGATGGACATGGAAGCCAGACCTGCGGTGTAGTGGCTGTGGATGTCAACAGGGATGCTGACGGTCTCCTTCAGCTTCTTCACCAGATCGTAGCAGGTATAGGGGGTCAGCAGACCGGCCATATCCTTGATGCAGATGGAGTTTGCGCCCATCTCCTCCAGGGTCTTGGCGTAGGCTGCAAAGTACTCGTTGTTGTGCACGGGGCTGAGGGTGTAGCTGATGCAGCCCTGCACATGAGCGCCTTCCTTGTTGGCTGCCTTGATGGCGGTCTGCAGGTTGCGCGGATCGTTCAGTGCATCGAAAATACGGATCACGTCGATGCCGTTTGCAACAGACTTCTGCACAAAGTACTCAACGGCATCGTCTGCGTAGGGGCGGTAGCCCAGCATGTTCTGGCCGCGGAACAGCATCTGCAGCTTCTGGTGGGGCAGCTCCTTGCGCAGGATGCGCAGGCGCTCCCACGGGTCTTCGTCCAGAAAGCGGATGCAGCTGTCGAACGTAGCGCCGCCCCAGCACTCCACGGAGAAGTAGTTGATCTTATCCATTTCCGGCAGGATGGGACGCATCTCATCCATGGTCATGCGGGTGGCCAGCAGAGACTGGTGGGCATCGCGCAGGACGACCTCAGTAACCTTGATCGGCTTTTTGGCCATGATTGTCACCTCTCCCTTAGTTCATGGAAACCAGAACGTCACCGGAGTTGACGGTGTCGCCCTTGTTGACGTTGATGGAAGCCACAGTGCCATCCTGCGGAGCAACGATCTCGTTCTCCATCTTCATGGCCTCCAGGATCACCAGCACGTCGCCAGCCTTCACGGATGCACCGGCCTTGACCTTGACATCCAGAATGTTGCCGGGCATGGGAGCCTTGACGGCAACGGCACCAGCAGCGCCTGCAGCAGCCTTGGGAGCAGCAGCGGGAGCCGGAGCAGCCTTAGGAGCAGCGGGTGCGGCAGGAGCTGCAGCAGCAACCGGAGCAGCACCAGCGGCAGTCTCCTCCACGGAGACGCTGTAAGCAACGCCATTGACGGTAATATTGTAGTACTTCATGGAAGGATCCTCCAAATCAAAATCGTATCAAAAAGATTTATACAGACGATTACAGAGCCATGTTGCCGTGCTCTTGGGCAGGCGGGCAGCACGCTTGGTGCTCAGCAGTTCCAGTGCGGCAACAACGCTTGCACGCACATGGCTGCATCGCAGGTCAGGTCAGCAGCGCCGCAGGCAACTGCATTTGCTGCGCTGCACACCTCGGCGGTGTAAGCAGCAGCCTTTGCGTTGGTGGCTGCAATGATGTTGTCGGAAGCATCGATCTCTTCCTTGTACAGGACGCTGACCGCTGCGCTGGGTTCCAGTGCGCTGACGGTGCAGCCAGCCACGGCAATGCGCAGATCGGCAGCAGCCAGAGCGGTGTAAACAGGGCCGACGGCCTTGCCAGCCAGCACAGCCACCTTTGCGGTGGTAGCGTCGGCATAGGTAGCAGCCAGACGGGCAGCCTCACGGATGCCGCCTGCAATGTCATCGGTCGCGCTGGGCACAAAGCCCTCGGTATCCACAATGGTGATCACCGGCACGCTGAAGGCATCGCACAGACGCACAAAGCGGGAAGCCTTGGCCACGCAGTTGTGGCACAGGGTCTTGCCGGTGGCCACAACGCCCACGGCGTTGCCGCCCACGGTGGCAAATGCAGTGTAAACAGACTTGCCAAAGCCTGCATACAGCTCCACAGCGCTGTCCTTATCGACCACGGCAGCAGCAGCCTTGGCAGGCTCTGCACCGGCAGCCAGAGCAGCAGTGGGCTGCTCGAACGTCAAAGATACGCAGGGCCGGTCAGGTTGTTGGCCGGCAGCAGGCCCACGATGTGAGCAGCTTTCTCGGCAGCTTCCTCAGCAGTGGGTGCCACAATGGCGGCCACGCCAGCCTTTGCAGCGGCGGCGTGCGGTGCCGGCATCGGCCACCTTGTCGCCCTTGGCAGCAGAGGTGAACGGAGCGGTGAAGAACAGCTCTGCGCCCTCAGCCATGATGCAGACATCTGCATTGGCAGCGCTCAGTGCGCTGGTGCCGCCGCAGACACCCAGAACAACAGCCACCTGCGGGATCACGCCGGAAACCTTTGCGATCTGCGCATTCAGCTTTGCGCTGGCGGTCAGCACGTCCAGACCCTCAGCCAGCTTTGCACCGACGGAGTTGTAGAAGGTGACGACCGGGCAGCCAGTCTGAGCTGCCATCTCCAGAACCTTGATGTTCTTTTCAACATCCTTTACGGTAACAGCTTCGCCGTTCTGGTAAACAGCGTAAGCCTGCTGACCTGCCGCATAGCCGCAGGCAGCGCTCACTGCACCGTCAGCAAACAGTGCAGTGTATTCCCCGTCATCAAAAAACTTGGCGAGGATTTCTCCCTTATTGATCTTTGAAGCCATGGTAAGACCTCCTGGTTGTCTGTGTGAGCTTTCAAAATTAGTTTTATTATACTGAATTTTCCATAAAAATGCAAGAGATTCTATAAAAGTCCATGCGAATCAACATCTGTCGCGCAAAGTTCTACAATTTTTTAACGATTCATCGTTTCTCCGCTTTCTCGCCTTTTTGCGGGCATTTTGCGCCGCACACTCAGCTGCCGAAAATTCTCTTTTAATTTTGTGGATTCTGTCTGCCCCTGCTGCATTTTATTTTATAAGAAGTTATGTTACACTATATTTAATATGTAAATTTTTTTCGCAGAACAGCCCGCCGGGAAGCTTCGGGGCGGGTCATTTTGCAGAATATAAAAGGAAGGCCATGTCAAATTGAAAGATCTGCTCACTTCACTCCGCGCCTCCAACGAAACCTACAACTCCATGAAGCACTCCGCCCGGGCTATCATCCGCCGCGCCGAGATCCCCCTGCTCGCGGTCATCGTCCTGTATAAGGCTGCAACGAACCTGCTGTTCGTCCCCCTGATGCAGCAGCTCTGGTCGCTCACGCTGCGGTTCGCACCCATGCACTACCTGAGCAACAACAACGCTTCCGATATCTTTTCCTCCCCTGCGATCATCCTGTGCATCACGCTCATTGCCATCCTGACCGCGTTCTGGGCGCTGTATGAGTTTTCCGTCCTGCTGCATGGGCTGGATCTTGCCCGCAAGGGCGAAACGATCCGCCTGCCTGCCCTGCTGCGCACCTCTCTTGCAGATATCCGCCACGCATTCCTGCCGCAAAACTGGCTCGTTCTGGTCTACAGTGCCGTGCTGATCCCGTTCACCAACTTCTTCCTCGCCTATAACTATATCACGCAGCTTGCCGTGCCGGAATACATCATGGGTGTCATCCGGGCAAACAGCCGGTATTACCTGCTCTATCTGGCTGCCGGTGCCGCCTTGCTGTTCCTCTGTGTCAGCTGGGTGCTGGTGCTGCCGCTGTTCGTGCTGGAGCGCAAAAGCCTGTGGCAGTCGGTAAAGGAAAGCTTTTGCTGCATCCGCAGGCGCGTCTTCCGTGCTTTTCTTTTGCTGCTGCGCTGGAACCTCTCGGTCGTCCTGCGTTCCCTGCTGCTGACGGCAGCGGTTGCCGTGCCGCTGTACGGCATCATCATCGCGGTCGGGCTGCAGAGCACACAGGCCATGTTTGCACTGTCCCGCGCGGCGCTGGCCATTGAGATGCCTTTCTTCCAGTTCCTGATCGACTGCGCCATCACCATGGCGCAGTGCACGATCCTCGCCATGCTGCACTGCCGCCTGCCGGGAGTCTCTCCCCTCTCGAGCCGGAGCCGGTCCAGAGCGGAAAGTATCACCGTTCCACCGGCAGGCTGCTTCTGGGTGCATCGGTTGCGGGTGCTACTCTGCTCACCTTTGCGCTGGCATTCTGTTACCTTGCCCTGCCCAGAGACGACGAGTTGCTCTCCATGCTGGGCGGCGTTGCGCCGGTAGTCACCGCGCACCGCGGCTACTCCGCTGCCGCACCGGAAAACACCCTGCCCGCTTTCCAGCTGGCCATCGATCAGGGCTGCGAGTGGGCCGAGCTGGATGTGCAGATGACCAGGGACGGCGTGGTCATGGTGACCCACGATACCAGCCTGCGCCGCTGCACCGGCCGCAACGAGAACATCTACGACCTGACCTATAACGAGGTTCGCAAGCTGGATGCCGGGCGCTGGTTCGGCCAGAAGTACACTGGTGCCAAAGTTCCCACACTGGAAGAAGTGCTGGACCTGTGCAAAGGTAAGATCCAGCTGAACATTGAGATCAAGCCCAATGCCGCCACCCCGGAGCTGGAAGCGGAAACCATCCGCATCATCCGCGAAAAAGGCTTTGCGCAGGACTGCACCATCACCTCGCAGAGTTATGAAACCCTCTGCAAGGTCAAGGAGCTGGCACCGGAGATCCGGACCGGCTATATCCTTGCACTGGGCGTGGGCAGTTATTACGATCTGCCTGCCGCAGATTTCTTCAGCGTACAGTCCACCTTTATCACCTCCGGTATGGTGCAGCAGATCCATAAGCGCAGCAAGACGATCTCCGCATGGACCGTCAACCGCGAAGAGGATGCCAGCGAACTGCTGAGCATCGGCGTGGACGACCTGATCACCGATAAGCCGGATATGATCCAGCAGCTGCTGAGCGAGGATGCCGACCTTGACAACAGCCTCGTCCTCCTGCGCGACTTCATCCGTGACCTGTTCGCTCCGTCCGATGTCGATGAACCCACTCCTGAGGAAGAGACCATCGAAGAAGCCATCGAGGACCCGGACGAATTGCTGGATGCGTCGTAATCGCGGCAAAGATCAAGTATTCTGTTAAACTACCCGTACACACATAAAAACGCCCCTGCCAGTTCATCACCGGCAGGGGGCTTACAAGTTTACCTGATCCAGTTTTATCAAGAAAGATCATTCCAATTCGGTAAGCTTGGATCTTTACGAAGCAATTTATTTCATAAATCGGTACTGTGAACAAATCACTTACATTCCTTCTTCATAGCAGAATAACCGATGAGAACGGTCCAACACATAGGCACAGGTCTTGGGGATCATCAGCATACCGATCATGGGGACGGTATTGGCCCAAAGAACAACGGGAATGTAGAACCCGAAGCTCAGCACGATGGTCATCCACATCCAGCGAAAAGCCGAGTCGTCATGCTCCTTGGCACTGCGGTAGAACAACACGATGATCAGCAGGCCCATCAGTGCAAAAGGAATGTTACGGTAAATGCCCCAGGACAGCGGGGATTCGGCGCTCAGCCACTGGTTCTGCGGCATCATGCACAGGATAACACGCACGGCAGCCAGACCGTAGATGGCGGCAGTCAGGCCATTGTTGCCCTTGACCCGGTAGCGCTCACGCCATACATAGTACAGCAGCACATAAAAGACAGTCATTGTCACAGAGGTGATCCACTTACCCAGACCCAGGGGGACGGTAAAGTTTTCAAAGCCCGTGGTGCATAGAGCCAGAGCACGGGGAATCAGATGGAACGAGTCGCCGGCACCCAGAACGACAGCCATCAGACCGAACAGCTTGAACTGGTGGTTGCCCTTGCAGCCACAAATCATCAGGATACCGATGGTGATGACGGATACCAGATACACCGCATCAAAAACAGTTTCTACGATTGCTTGCATAGTTGATTGCTCCTTGTTGATAGATCAAATTGATTGTAACACTGCATTTTTTGCAGGGTTGGCTTAGTTTTTACGGTCATCAATGGCTTGTTTGGCAAAGTTGCATCCAAAGCGCAGGATGTTGAAGCTTGCATTCCTCCACACAAGACAGGCGAGCAGCAACAGGATATTGCGATGAACTTTCCTATGAGTGTCTCTCTTGAGTGAACACTGTTCATTTTGGACATTATAAAATTCCCACAGCAGTGTGGGAAGAAAATGCAGTCAATATAAAGTTCTGCGCACGATTTCCAGCACAGCGGCGGGGTCGTAGTCCTGCCGCAGCAAGGCAGACAGCATCAGCGAAAATAGAACATCGGCAAATTTTTCAACGGTGAATTGCGCGTTAAAAGCGTCCGGACGGATTTTGGTATCCTGTTGCAGCACCGTACACAGACCATTTAAGATATGGTGCCAGATTTGCTGCATGTGCCGTTTGCCATCGGCCTTGTCCTCCTGCATAAAGCCGAGAGAGTGCAGTGTGAAGAATCCAGGATACTGCTCACAGCCGTAGGCCATACGCTCATACATCCATTTGACACAGGTCTGCACGTCCTGAAATACGGCCTCGTCCTGCGGACGGTGGAAAATTTCGCACCAGACGCTCTCGACCGTGGCGCTGATAAGCTCAGCCTTGGAGTCATAATAATTGTAGATCGAGCCGACCGAGACCCCGCATGCCGAGGCGACAGAACGGATACTGACCGCCGCCCAGCCCTTTTCCCGGATAAGCTCACGGCTGTTTTTTAAGATATCTTCCTTGGAGGTTACGATTGTATTCATGTGGTCACCTTCAATATGAACAACGTTCATTTTCATTATACTGCCCGTTCTCACTTTGTCAAGAGGATTTCATAAAAGATTTATATTTTTGTGGTTCTCCCTTTGAGCCATGTTCACGAATGGAAAATATGAATCAGCTGAAAGTTTACAAACCAAACACAGGTTTTTGCATTGGCTATGAGGTCACAGACACCACCGACCCAGATTTCCCGGAAAAGCACATGGCAGTCAGCTTCCGCTATCGCCTGCTGGATGAGTTCTTAAAGGAGTGGCAACTCCGCAAGAAGCAGCTCCGGGAGGGCGAGATCACCAAGGAAGAGTATCTGGAATGGAAGCTCAACTGGCCTCAGACTGCCGACGGCTGCGGCCGGTACGAGCCGAAGAAAAAGTGGCGTAAAGAATAAAAGACACAAAAATGCCCTCTGAAAAACTTACCGTTTCTCAGAGGGCATTCTCATGTCTCTCTTTGTGAATAATCGCCTGATAGTATCAAAGCAGTATCACAGAGCCTTTTGGCTCTCGAAATATTGCATTGCATCAATACTTTTCAGATTTTGAAGATTACTCGAGCTCAATGGTTGCCGGCGGCTTACCGGTGCAATCATAGAACACGCGGTTCACATGCTTGACCTCATTGACGATGCGGCTGGTGACAGTGCCCAGAACATCCCAGGGCATATTATAGCTCTCCGCGGTCATAAAGTCGGTGGTGGTCACAGCACGCAGCGCCACAGCGTAATCATAGGTGCGCTCGTCGCCCATGACGCCCACACTGTGCATGTTGGTCAAGGCTGCATAGTACTGGCTGATCTCCTTATCCAGACCCGCCTTTGCGATCTCCTCACGCCAGATCGCGTCGGCATCCTGCACGATTGCCACCTTCTCAGGGGTCACTTCGCCGATGATGCGGATGCCAAGGCCCGGGCCGGGAACGGCTGACGGCTGACCAGATATTCGGGCAGGCCCAGCTCACGGCCGGCCTGACGCACCTCGTCTTTGAACAGGTTGCGCAGCGGCTCCACCAACTCCTTGAAGTCCACGGTGTCGGGCAGACCGCCAACGTTGTGGTGGCTCTTGATAACAGTGGACTCACCGCCCAGACCGCTCTCAACGACATCCGGGTAAATGGTACCCTGTGCCAGAAAATCCACCTTGCCGATCTTCTTGGCCTGCTCTTCAAACACACGGATGAACTCTTCGCCGATGATCTTGCGCTTGCGCTCCGGCTCGGTGACACCAGCCAGCTTTGCAAAGTAACGTTCGCGGGCATCCACACAGATAAAGTTGATATCAAAGCCGTTGGCATTGCCCGGGCCGAATACAGAGCAGACCTCTTCCTTCTCGTTCTTACGCAGCAGACCGTGATCCACGAACACGCAGGTCAGCTGCTTGCCGATGGCCTTAGCCAGCATAGCTGCCAGAACGGAGGAATCCACGCCGCCGGACAAGGCGCACAGGCACCGTTGCCATCGCCGATGCGCTCACGCAGAGCCTTGACGTTGTTCTCCACAAAGGAGTCCATCTTCCAGTCGCCGGTGCAGCCGCAGACGTTGTACACGAAGTTGCGCAGCATCTTCTTGCCTTCCGCAGTGTGCAGCACTTCCGGATGGAACTGGACCGCGTACAGGCCCTTCTCGGCGTTCTCTGCCGCAGCTACCGGGCAGTTGACCGTGTGAGCAGTGATCTTAAAGCCGGCGCTGCCTGCTCAATATAGTCGTTGTGGCTCATCCAGCAAATGGTGGAGGGCTGCACATCGGTGAACATCTTGCTGTTCGTGTCCACGAACACCTCCGTCTTGCCGTACTCGCGCTCCGGTGCGCGGCAGACATGGCCGCCCAGCAGATGCATCATCAGCTGGCTGCCGTAACAGATGCCCAGCACAGGCACACCCCAGTTGAAGATCTCAGGGTCGATCGTGGGGGAATCTTCCAGATAAACGCTGTTGGGGCCACCGGTAAAGATGATACCCTTGGGATTCTTTGCCTTGATAACCGACAGATCGGTTTTATAGGAATAGATTTCACAGTAGACATTGTTCTCGCGGACGCGGCGCGCGATCAGCTGATTGTACTGGCCGCCAAAGTCCAGCACGATGACAGTTTCATGCTGCATGAAGTTCTCTCCTCCCTTATCCATTCAATGTGTTTCTACAGATAAAATCAGTATAGCACATCTGCCAAATAAAAGCGACATCATTTGTGAATTTTCCTGTTTTTATTTTTCACGTATGGGATGCCGCAGAACTGTTTTCAGTGTTCCCGGTGCAGCGCGGCGAGGATCACTCAGATAAATTTCGTGGTGGAAGCGTGTCTCTGAAAAATCAAGCCTATACCCCTGCTCTACGGCAAAGGCATCCATCTGCGCCAGCGTTTTCGGTTCTTCATCATAAGGGCCGATATGCAGGCACTGAACGCAAAGTCCCTCGTCATAGGTCAGGAATTCCGCCTTGGAAAAATCCTTTTCCTTTTTTGCCGTTGCTTCCTGTACGGCCCAATCAAACGCTTCCGGCGTCACGAATTCTGGCAGTCGGATCATGGATGTCCACTCAAATGTTTCTTTATGTGCATAGTCAACGCCATCCACACCCTTCTGATGCCACAAGCCCTCCAACGGTGGAACCACATATTCAAAATAGCCATCCATCTTGTGGCTGCCCTTATAGCTCATTTTGATGGTGAAAGCAATGCCGTACAGCACTCCCATAGCCTCCTGATAGGCTCCATCCGGAACATTCGGGTCGCCCTTGCCGTGCACTGCCACAAAATTCATGCGCGGTATCATAATCAGATGCGGCTTTTTCGGCGGGAGATAAAATTCCCTGTACTCTTTCTTATAATCAAACGGCATTACTCTTCACCCCATCCAGAAGTTCTCGCTGCTTCTTTTTGCTGAATCCCCTCAGCACCAGCCGATAGGACTTTTCCAGCATTTCCTTTTTCAGTATACCAGAACAACCTTGTTTTGTAAACAAAGAGTTGTGACATGCCGCAAAAAAATCCCCTGCCCTTACAGACAGAGGATCTAAAACAAAAAGAGACCTTCCCACTCTCCGGAATGGGAAGGTCTCTCGTAAGTTTAACCTTTAGCCTTAGGAAAGGCGCGAAGGGTCAAAATCACTCAATGATCTTGCCAACAACGCCAGAACCAACGGTACGGCCACCCTCACGGATAGCGAAACGCAGGCCCTCTTCCATAGCAACAGGGGTCAGCAGCTCAACGTGCATCATGACGTTATCGCCGGGCATGCACATCTCAGTGCCTTCGGGCAGAGTGATGATACCGGTCACGTCGGTGGTGCGGAAGTAGAACTGAGGACGATAGTTGGAGAAGAACGGGGTGTGACGGCCGCCTTCGTCCTTGGTCAGAACGTACACCTGAGACTCGAAGGTCTTGTGGGGGTGCACGGAACCGGGCTTAGCCAGAACCTGACCACGCTCGATCTGAGTACGATCAACACCACGCAGCAGAGCGCCGATGTTATCGCCAGCCTCAGCGAAGTCCAGAGACTTACGGAACATCTCCAGACCGGTAATGGTGGTGCTCAGACGATCGGGCTTGATGCCGACGATCTCCATAGCATCGCCAACCTTAGCAATACCACGCTCAACACGACCGGTTGCAACAGTACCACGGCCAGAAATGGTCATGACATCCTCGATGGGCATCAGGAAGGGCTTGTCTTCCTCACGATCGGGGTTGGGGATATAGGTGTCAACAGCGTCCATCAGCTCCTTGATGCAAGCATACTCGGGAGCATTGGGATCAGTGGAGGTAGACTCCAGAGCCTTCAGAGCGGAACCACGAATGATCGGGGTGTCGTCGCCGGGGAAGTCGTACTCGGTCAGCAGCTCACGGATCTCCATCTCAACCAGATCCAGCAGCTCTTCGTCGTCGACCATATCGCACTTGTTCATGAACACGACGATATAGGGCACGCCGACCTGACGAGCCAGCAGGATGTGCTCACGGGTCTGGGGCATGGGACCATCGGTAGCAGCAACGACCAGGATAGCGCCGTCCATCTGAGCAGCACCAGTGATCATGTTCTTGACGTAGTCAGCATGGCCCGGGCAGTCAACGTGAGCATAGTGACGAGCGTCGGTCTGATACTCAACGTGAGCGGAGTTGATCGTGATACCACGAGCACGCTCCTCAGGAGCCTTATCGATGTTGGCATAATCCATGAAGTCTGCGTCGCCCTTCAGAGCCAGGTACTTGGTGATAGCGGCGGTCAGAGTGGTCTTGCCGTGGTCAACGTGACCGATGGTGCCGATGTTCACATGCGGCTTAGAACGGTCGAACTTTGCCTTTTCAGCCATTGGAATATCCTCCCTTAATTTAGGTTTTGATATTTGGTTACAACAACCCTGCAAGATGCAGACATTGCATTGCAAGGCTATTCTACTAAATTTGCCCTGTAAAATCAAGTGCTTTTACAGGAAATTTTGCCGAGGTTACACTACCCCGGCAAAATTCACTTTAAATTTAAGGCGATCAGCCCTTGGTGCGGCCAGCGATGATCTGGTCAGCAATGTTCTTAGGCACCGGCTCGTAGTGAGACGGCTCCATGACATACTGGCCACGGCCCTGAGTCTTGGAGCGCAGGTCGGTAGCGTAGCCGAACATCTGAGCCAGAGGCACAAATGCATTGACGCGCTGAGTACCAGCCATAGCTTCCATGCCCTGGATCTGACCACGGCGTGCATTCAGGTCGCCGATAACATCGCCCAGATACTCATCGGGAACGATAACTGCAACCTTCATGATAGGCTCAGTGATGATAGGATCAGCCTTGCGCATAGCATCCTTGAACGCCATAGAACCAGCAATGGAGAAGGCCATTTCAGAGGAGTCGACCTCATGATAAGAACCATCCCACAGGGTAACCTTGACATCAACGACAGGATAGCCAGCCAGAACACCGGACTTCATAGCACCCTGGATACCGTTGTCGATAGCCGGGATGTATTCCTTCGGGATGGCACCGCCAACGATGGCGTTGACGAACTCGTAACCCTTGCCGGGCTCGTTGGGCTCGATCTTGATCTTAACATGACCGTACTGGCCCTTACCACCGGACTGACGTGCGTACTTGGTCTCCTGGTTGGCCTCTTTGCGGATGGTCTCGCGGTAAGCAACCTGAGGTGCACCCACGTTTGCTTCAACCTTGAACTCACGCAGCAGACGGTCAACGATGATCTCCAGGTGCAGCTCGCCCATACCGGCGATGATGGTCTGACCGGTCTCTTCGTCGGTGTAGGTCTTGAAGGTCGGATCCTCTTCGGCCAGCTTTGCCAGCGCGATGCCCATCTTCTCGTTGCCGGCCTTGGTCTTGGGCTCGATGGCAACGCGGATAACAGGCTCGGGGAACTTCATGGACTCCAGAATGATGGGATGATTCTCATCACACAGAGTGTCACCGGTAGTGGTGTTCTTCAGACCGACAACAGCAGCGATATCACCTGCGTAGCAGCAGTCGATATCCTTGCGGTGGTTAGAATGCATCTGCAAGATGCGGCCCATACGCTCCTTGCTGTCCTTCACGGAGTTGTAGACAGTGGTACCTGCCTCAACCTTACCGGAGTAAACACGGAAGTATGCCAGCTTACCAACGAACGGGTCGGTAGCGATCTTGAAGGCCAGAGCTGCGAAGGGAGCGTCGTCGGAAGACGGACGGGTCTCCTCTTCCTCAGTCTCGGGATTCACGCCCTTGATGTCAGGGACATCGGTAGGAGCGGGCATATAGTCAACGATAGCGTCCAGCAGCTTCTGCACGCCGCGGTTCTTATAGGAAGAGCCGCAGGTCACAGGCACCAGAGTGTTGGCGATGGTCTCCTTGCGGATCGCAGCCTTCAGCTCGGCACGGGTGATCTCCTCGCCCTCGAGGTACTTTTCCATGAGCTCTTCGTCGTTCTCAGCAACAGCCTCGATCAGGATGTTGTGATACTCCTCAGCCTGCTCACGCATATCCTCGGGGATGGGCTCAGTGCGCATGTCGTTGCCCATATCGTCGTAGTAGACCTCAGCGTTCATATCGACCAGGTCAACGATACCGCGGAAGGTATCCTCCTGACCGATAGGCAGCTGGATCGCCACGCCGTTTGCGTGCAGACGATCGTGCAGCATCTTGATGCAGCGGAAGAAGTCGGCACCCATCGGTGTCCATCTTGTTAACGTACACCATACGGGGAACCTTGTACTCGTCAGCCTGACGCCAAACGGTCTCAGACTGCGGCTCAACACCGCCCTTTGCAGCCAGAACGGTCACAGAACCGTCCAGCACGCGCAGGGAACGCTGGACCTCAACAGTGAAGTCCACGTGGCCCGGGGTGTCGATGATGTTGATGCGGTGACGGTTCTTCTTGAATGCAACCGGATCCTTCTGGGTCTCAGAGTGGCTCCAGTAGCAGGTGGTAGCAGCGGAAGTGATGGTGATACCACGCTCCTGCTCCTGAACCATCCAGTCCATGGTAGCGCCGCCATCATGAACTTCGCCGATCTTGTGGTTGATACCGGTGTAGTACAGAATACGCTCGGTAGTAGTAGTTTTACCAGCATCAATGTGGGCCATAATGCCGATATTTCTCGTCATCTGAAGAGAAACTTCTCTGGGTGTAGCCATGAAATTAACCTCCTACAGAACAGATCAATACGGAAATGAGCGAAAGCCTTGTTAGCCTCTGCCATCTTGTGAGTATCCTCACGCTTCTTCACGGCGTTACCAGTGTTGTTGGCAGCATCCATGATTTCAGCAGCCAGACGCTGAGCCATGGTCTTCTCACCACGGCTGCGGCTGTAGGCAGTCAGCCAGCGCAGACCCAGGGTCTCGCGGCGAGCCGGGCTGACTTCCAGAGGAACCTGGTAGTTAGCACCGCCAACGCGGCGGGTCTTGCACTCGAGGCTGGGCATGATGTTCTCCATCGCCTTCTCGAAAGTCTCCAGAGGATCGTTGCCGGTCTTCTCCTGAATCATGGAGAAAGCTTCGTAAACGATCTTCTGAGCGACGCCCTTCTTGCCATCCAGCATAACGCTGTTGACCAGACGAGTGACCATCTTGGAATTGTAAATAGGATCAGCTAAGACATCGCGCTTAGCAATGTTACCTCTTCTAGGCATCTTTCTTCCCTCCTTCACAGAATGATATCATCGGTACTCGAAAGTAATAAAACTCCCGTTGTGTCACAAAGAGCTGACCTTTACATAAACTGTTGCCCTCCGCTTTGCAAGCGGACTTGTTATTTATATAATGGAAAGCCGTTTATGGCGGTTGTCCTCAATTACTTCTTTGCAGCACCGGCCTTAGGACGCTTTGCGCCGTACTTGGAGCGGGCCTGATTACGGCCTGCCACACCCTGAGTATCCAGGGTACCACGGATGATGTGGTAACGCACACCGGGCAGGTCCTTAACACGACCGCCACGGATCAGCACGACGGAGTGCTCCTGCAGGTTATGGCCGATACCGGGAATGTAAGAGGTGACCTCGATACCATTCGTGAGGCGGACACGAGCAACCTTACGCAGAGCAGAGTTGGGCTTCTTGGGGGTCATGGTACGAACAGCAGTGCAGACACCACGCTTCTGGGGGCTGTTCAGATCAGAATACTGTTTCTTCTGAGAATTGTAGCTCTTCAGCAGTGCGGGAGCGGTGCTCTTGGTAGCCAGAACCTGACGGCCCTTGCGTACAAGCTGGTTAAAAGTAGGCATTTCTTTTCTCCTTTCTTCACTTATTCACGCGCTTTTTGCGGGTCGTCCGGCCAGATGGCCGCACTATACCCCGCATCTCACGCAATGTTTATATTACAGCATCCCGGCCGGAATGTCAAGAGTATTGCCAAAAAAATCTTGAAAAAATCGTGCAATACGGAGAATTTTTCATTTCTGAAGCAAAATGTGCAAATCTTGCGCCGGTTTGGGCGGCAGCGTTGCATTTGGGTAAGTCCGCGCATAGAATGAAGCGGACCGTCTCCCCCCCGCCGCCGCGCGGTCAGCCGCCGTCCGTGCGCGTTTTGTCTATTTGCCAGAGACAAATATACATTTTGCACAAAAACAAGCCGCCAGATTCATGAACTTGACGAGTCGATTTCTGTTGCATTGTGTCCCCCGCTTTGCTATAATGAAGATACAGACAAAACCGGAACAGTTCCGGCCATGCAAGTTCTGACGCTACATTTTTGAGGAGGTCCTGACAATGAAGAAACTGCTTGCTATCCTGATTTCCCTGTGCATGGTATCCGCCTTCGCTGTACCTGTTTTTGCAGATGCCAACAGCGATTATATCGCCGCCGTCAAGGCCTACCAGGCTCAGATCGCCGCGAAGGAAGCTGCCTACACTGCAGCGGTGGATGCTTATTCCAAGAATGCAAAGGCCAAGGCAGACGCGACAGTGCCGCAATTCTGAAGGCCCGCCAAGGCCGCCCAGGCGAAGGCCGATGCAGCTGTCTGGCCGTCATCGCCGCGGGCAAGGCTGCCCAGTCCCAGGCTGACGCGCGCGTTGCCGCGGTAATTGCCGCAGGCAAGGCCACACAGGCCAAGGCTGATGCACGCGAGGCCGCCTATGCGAAGGCCGTGAAGGCGTATCAGGATCAGATCGCCGCACGTGAGGCCGCCTACATCAAGGCCGTGCTGGGCAAGTAATTCTACCTTATTATAATAGGAGCGGAGCGCCGGGAAAGGCGCTCCGCTTTTTTGTTGCTATTTCCTTGCCTCCCTCTGTGAGGGAGGTGCCCCCGCAGGGCCGGGCAAATGGGGTTTACTGCAGCTTTGCCAGCGTGGCCTCGGCATCGTCGAGGATGCGCTCGAACTTCTCGAGGGCGGCGTCCACGGGAGCCGGGGTGGCCAGGTCAACACCGGCGTGGCGCAGCTCGTCCAGCGGGTAAGCGCTGCCGCCCATGGAGAGGAACTCCTTGTAGCGCTTGACGGCGGGCTCGCCCTCTTTCAGGATGCCCTCGGACAGGGCGACAGCGGTGGAGTAGCCGGTGGCATACTTGTAAACGTAGAACGGGCGGTAGAAGTGCGGGATGCGCGCCCACTCATACTGGATCTCGTCGTCGATGACCATATCGTTGCCGAAATAGTCGGTGACAAGGCGCTTGTACAGGGCGTTCAGGGCGGCGGCGTTCAGGGCTTCACCGCGCTCGACCATGGCGTGTGCCTCGCGCTCGAACTCGGCAAACATCGTCTGGCGGTAGACCGTGCCCTTGAAGTTTTCCAGATACTGGTTCAGCAGATAGAGGCGGGTCTGGGGGTCGTTCGTCGTTGGCAAGCAGCTGCTCGATGAGCAGATTCTCGTTGACGGTGGACGCGACCTCGGCGACAAACAGCGTGTAGTCCGCGTACTGCGGCGGCTGATGCTGGCGGAGCGCCGAGCTGTGGATCGTGTGGCCG
>ENA-OQJR01000237-OQJR01000237.1-human-gut-metagenome-genome-assembly--contig:-NODE-237-length-17561-cov-3.941838_pt1 | contig 17561 bp, 25 predicted proteins | sample MGYA00242614_ERZ504781 | MGnify/ENA primary metagenome ERZ504781 (study PRJEB26092, sample SAMD00036365) | human gut metagenome | host: Homo sapiens | study: EMG produced TPA metagenomics assembly of...
CTCTCATTTGGGTGGAAATTTTTAATTTTGGGTGGATGAAATAATCATTTTTTTAATGATTTTCGGTGGATTTTTCCACCCAAAAATGAAAAAAAGCAGTAATGAATTTTCTTAATCATTACTGCTTCAAACAACTGTTCTCAGGGGGAATCGAACCCCCAACTAGCGCTTAGGAGTTCAAGTCACTACAGAAAATCTATGTTTTTCTTGGTCAACATAAGTCAAGCAACAACTTGATTTTACTGACTTTCCTGTAAATCCATGTCAAAATAAGAAAACTGAAAATCATCTAAGTTAAGCACCTCTCGCTGACAAATGAGTGACACTGTCACCCTGAGGGTTCAACCATTCCGTTCCTGCGAATTCATATTTATGGCTACCATTCTCACTGAATATGCGGTAATGATAACACTGTTTTCTTATTAGATTATCTATATTATAACGTGTGTGAGGTCGGATGTCGATTGTTTTTTGACCATTATTTACTCCGCATTACACGTACTCTCTTCTATGTTATAAAATCAAGCATCTTCTGCATATACACCATCTCCATAATATAGAAAAGAGGAGTCCCCGCAGGTTCTCCCCCGGTCGCAGGCCTCACAGGTTTCTGCAACGCGATCACTGTATTTGCAGTTTATTCCGCAATGGGAATGGGTTTTCGGTCTCCATCCCGACCACTGGAACAGGTTTAAGGTCTCTGTTCCGACCTTATATACATCTTTTATATTTTAATTATGCAAGATAACTTTAGAATCTGCAACAAGTTGTTGCTAAATTAACTGCTTATTTATGAACTCAATTCCGTTACCAGTGAAGATATCTTTTGTCCGGTTCTTTATATCCTCCTCACTGACACCATAATAACAATATAAATCTCTGGCTATTTTCTTAAACCTTTTTATGACCGACTTATTTCCAGAGTAAGATATTCCAAATATATTCCAGGTATAATCTACCTCTATTTCCATTAAATCCTCACCAATTTTTATTTCATATAAATGAAAATCCATGGGAATTACATTATCAGGCATTTGGTCAATCAATTTATTTCTAATTTCCATTTCATTCAAAAAATTTTTAACAGATTCTTCATTATGAAAATCTGGTTTTGGAATATCCTTCCTTTGGCCCAAAAGTTCTGGTTTATGCTGCATAATCAAACTAGCTTTTAGATTTTTCTGTCGTTCTATCCAATTTGTTGCGGCAGGATTGATTTCCACTAAATCATAATGATCCTTTGCGTATTGCACCACTTCCGCAAGGGTATGCGGGTTGGCCGCTATTCTCTTTTCTATCCTTTTTCGTCTGGATTGATAGATAGCATTTCGGATTCTAATCTTTAGAGATTGCTTTTGAGCTTCTCCAAATATAAAAACACTTGTGGGACCATCTTCACCATTTATTATGGAAACTTGATTGATACTTTTATTTTTCATAAGTGCCCTCTACTCACAAATCCCGATTATATCGGTGATTCACAATCTTTTAGCCAAAATCGCAGTTCCATAACCGTCACAGCAATTTTATACTTTACTTCGATTTCAATCTTTTCTGGTGGATTGGCTAAAAGCCTGTCAATATCATTTTCCTCAACACCAGCCATTTTTGCTATGCGCCGTAACCGTAAGCACATGACCTCCATTAACACGAATACTTTGTCCTTCTGCAATATTAACAGAATTATTCTGTCTGCTAATTGAAGCACCCTTCGCCAATTTTATTGGTGTTTTTAACGCTTGTGCCAGATCCTCTACCGGATTTAGTAAGTGCTGCAACATCGCCCCATTATATGCTTCCTTATCTTTAATAACTGTATTTTTATAATTAGATGTAAGTGCTCTTGTATTGGGATTAATATAACTTGATATTGATTGCATCATCTCAACCTCCAATTATTTTCATTCCTCTGTCATTCGGAATCTATTCACTCTCCATAACGGTCCAAGTGATCTATTACTTTTATGACCATCTATACCAAGTTCCGCTATTCAAAAGCTGTGACATACTTTCTTCATATCTTTTCACTGCTTTCTGCTGAATGGAACTAGGCACCACATAATCGTTACCAACTTCACTTATTTTCCCATTTACCAGTTCGCAATGTGTCCCGTTTATCACAAATTCTCTGCTTGTATCCACTCCCTGTGACGCAAGAAAATCTAAAATATAATCGGTGTATGTATCTGTCATACTTGAAAAATACTGCTGATCCGCAAAATGTATCAGGGAGTTCAGACCACCTATCATCATATTGCATCTTTCATCATCTGCCTTGCTTCCGTTTCCATAGCCCTCGCCCCAGACAAAATCTTCCTGTACCGTCATGCTGTATCCATTTCCAAGATTAAATCTGCTTCCAACCCCAATCGTGATACTGTTTGTACTGGGATCATATGGTTTGTACCCTCTGGTTTTAAATGGCTGCTGTACGGTTCCAAAGGTTTGAATCTCGGATGGGAGATATGACATACCCGTAATTGCCGTAAACGCTTTCTGCCCATTCACATAAAAGGAAGTATGGGTTGCACTGTCTATATCCGCTGTAATCTCGACTTTCTCATCATTGGCAAAAGGATTCTGTCCGGTCATTCCGGTTCCATATGCAAACAGCATTCTTGTAAACTGATATCTTGTATGCTCATCAAAATGATTCAGTGTCTCTGTATCTTCTCCCTTTACATCTCCATTGCAAAAATCAACAAATTCATTTTTACTGCCATCCTTTGTAGATAGCTTACCTGTTTTTGTGTTATAAACAAAATTATAAGAACTTCCTACGCCTGTTATACCCATTGCATTTCCTCCATTGCATTTTTTCGTTGATATTCCTCTGTCATTCGGAATTTGCAATCACTTTCCTTATATGGTCCAAGTGATTTATAAATATATAAGTAACCATATTATCTCCTACCTTATATAAGTCTCATAACAACTGCCAACATTCTCTTATAACATTAAACAGCCTTTCATGTCTCTAGAAAATATTTTTTTAAGTATTGTGATATATTGTTTTAGCAAATAACCTCTGAGTCGTTTCCATAAAGTTCTTATCGCTACTCATAATATCCCAAATTACACTCTTTGCAATTCCTGCTGTGTATTTCGGTTCTTCACGCATTTCTAAAAATCTTTTTTGTGCTTTCTCCATCATGGATACCGCAGTATCTATATATTCTTTTTGTTCTGCTGTATTCTTCTTCACATTAGTTGTTTGAAAGAATTTAGAACCGTCATTTGTCTGCTGACATACAATATATCCCGCCAGATTTGCTAATCGCTTATTATATGCCCTGTCTAAACCTGCCAAATCTTCATCAAGTGTTAATGAATTTTCTCCTGTGAGGTCATAAGAAACCTGACGTTCTCCATTCTCATGTTCTTTCACAATATAATTGTAACGTGTTTCATAAGCATCCATCATAGACTTCATCACATCTTCTAGATTGTATTTTCCGTCTTTTAACGTCAGTCCACTATATTCTCTCATTGAAGTATAATGTTCCCATTCAACCTCATTTGTATCTTGTATTGTTAATTCATATCCTATCGGTTCCTCAACTTTTGGCTTTACTTCTCTTAATTTTTCCCGCAATGCCCGCCTTCCTTCATTCGATATTTCTACATTGTCTATCTGCTTATTTTTATAAGCAACATTGTCATCCATACCTCTGAAATCTTTACTCTTTCTTTCCATTTCGAATAAACAAAACCTATCGTAAGAAGGTGTTTGAAATATTTTCATATCAGTTCCTTTCACATTTCACCATCGCCTATTCACTCTCCATAACGGTCCAAGTGATCTATTACTTTTATGACCATCTATACCAAGTTCCGCCATTCAAAAGCTGTGACATACTTTCTTTGTATCTTTTCACTGCTTTCTGCCCATTCACATAAAAGGAAGTATGGGTTGCACTGTCTATATCCGCTGTAATCTCGACTTCCTCATCATTGGCAAAAGGATTCTGTCCGGTCATCCCGGTTCCATATGCATACAGCATTCTTGTAAACTGATATCTTGTATGTTCATCAAAATGATTCAGTGTCTCTGTATCTTCTCCCTTTACATCTCCATTGCAAAAATCAAAAAATTTATTTTTGTTTATTTTATGTTCTAGCATAAGTCATTATTTTAATTGCACACCTTACGGTTTCATATCAAAGTTCCTATGCCAAAGCATCAAATGCCGAAACTCCATTTTCTGTCACTCCTATAGAAGTTGAAGTACCTAGCAATTCCACCATTTTTCCTGTCAGGTCATCTACATCTTTTCCATCAATTTTCAGATTATATTGCCGTTCTTCCTGCTCCTGTTTTTCGGCACGCTGTTTTTCCAGTCTTTCCTCTGTCTCTTTCTTTTCTGCTTTCCTTTTCTCGAGTCTTTCTTCAAGTTCTTTCCTTGCTTTTTCTGTTCTCGGATCAACTTCATCTTGAGTACACATTACAGAACTCATGCTATCATATCCATTTATAGTAATACTATAACTCAGTATCTTTGCTCCTCTTGCTGCCACATAAGCTCTTGACTGTTCTATTGTTTTTGGTATTAGCGATAAATTGTACTCCAACCATTGTTTTGTCTTTTCATCTCCCATAGCCTTTGACAAAAGAGAACTGTTTATATTTACGGAATAATCCCTGCTTCGTAAACATTCGTATTTTTGTGTTAAATAGTTCTTATATTCATGAGCATTCTTATATGTCCTGCCCGTTTTGTTTCCAGCATTTTGTGTATTGCCATAACTATTCGTATATGACGCATATGTTCCTATTCCTGTAACTGCCATATTAACATATCTCCTTTCATTATTCGGAGTCCTTCCAACTATGCCACCTGTTGGATTTCTCTCAGAATCAATATAATATTGATTACACGCTAGCTTCAAATATACTTTGACTAATACCTTTCATCCACATATTCTGTGCTGCTCCATATCCTTTTTCCTGCCCTATATCATACAATCCACTGCTGTCAAAGCCTATTTTTAATACCAAATCATTTTCTTTCTTCCAGCCATTTTTAGCATATTGCAGCCATCTCTTAGAATAAAGTTCATACCCTGCACCATTTTTAGATTTTTCCTTAAACAATGCAAGTAAATCTGTACCATCCTCTGCAATAAAAGTACCATTTTTATATGTCGCATTGCGTGCATCATACCCGGTTGTCTCATACACTTCATGCCATAAAGAATATTGGTTTGCCTTTGTCATATTTGCCTGCGAATTAACAATTTCATTATCTGCATCATGCATACAAATCCACGCATGCGTCCAAATATTTTTTGCATTATCTCCTTCATTCAGCAATTTTTCTATCTGCGATAATATATCTCTATCTGCATTTCCCGACACCGTTAGTTGATATGTATATGGGTCAATAGAAAATACCAAATCTGCCTGTTTTGATATTGATATCCCATTCTTTGAAAGTAGATTTGAAATTTGCTGATTTACAACACTTCTGGCATACTGTTTTTCCCTGTCAGTATTGCGTACATAACCAACACTTCTTGAACCACCTGTATATACATCCTTGTAATTCCTTAATGCATAATCATACCGGGCAAATCCAGCCGAATATTTTCCTCCTGTTTGTAACATTCTTTTCTCATTGCGGTAAGCTATGGAACGCTGATCTTCTGTCATATATGAGCAAAAATTAGGTGAGGTCACATCACAATATTTTGATTCGATATATGCCATTGGATCAGAATGAGACAAATTTTCTTTGTACACTTTATCATAATGCTCCTGCAAAACTTTTTGTACGAAACGATCTTCCTCGGTAAGTCCATCATATTGATAACCTACAGTTGTACCAGTGTTGGAATTATTGGGCAGGTTGTTTAAATCCCTGCCAGCTGGAATGTTATTATAATAGTCAGAATTATTTACAGTAACCATACTATACCACCTACCTTATAATCTGTATCATGTGAATCATACTGAAACCCTATCGATAAACTTTTTTCATTTTATTTTCCACATTTTTTCTTCATTATTCGGAGTTCTTCCGACTGTGTCACCTGTTGGCTTTCTCTCAGCCTCAATATGATATGTAATCCAAGTTCTCTTTTTTTCCTATGTTCAAATGACTAAGCACTATTTATACTTACTATTTTGCACTTGTCAGATCAAGATATGTATCCATACTTTTCGTCCAAAGCAACGATAAGTCAAACTTTCCCAATTTATTTAAATCTTCTATGCTTTTTTTGAACATTGAGATAAAATCTCTTCTGTCGTTAAGTCCCATATTACCAGCTTCAAGCGGCAGAGACGTGAAACCTCCCTGCTTCTCCACTTTGTAATGTGCCTCCAATGCACGCATTTCGACTACTGTAGCATTTGATGGATTAACGTCATTGATATAAATTCTTTGCTCAAACTCTTTCCCGTTTTCATCCACACCTTTCGCTAACACCACAGGATTTTCATCCGTCGAATCATCCGCATATTTAAGACAATAAGAAAGACCGGTACCATTACCTCCCGTCCACAACATATTATCTGTTGTGAATATCTGATATACCTTTGGTGTTTCAACCGTACAAAATGTCTTTTCCCCAGATGCAGGAGTTTTCATTTGATTACCTTTTTGTTGACCATATGATGAAGATACGGTATTCAGGCTAGAACTAATGTTCATATTTTTGTTTCTCCAATCAGCTCAAAATTTTCTCTTTTTAATTATTCAAATATACCTGATATGTTAAATTTTAGTATCAAGCGTTGCCTGTGCAGGAGATTTCCCCGACTCTGCCAATTCTCTTGTAACACTATCTAATGCACCATCTTTGATTGGCTTACCAATTTTCCAGTTAGGATCAGCCTTTTTTGCGGCATCATAAAATGCCTGTCTGTAAATTCTCTCATATTTTTCAAGCGTATACCCGGCAGCTTTTAACTGGGACTGAACAGAACTGCTGTTCAACTGAGACAACTGAAAACTGCCTATTACATTTTCTCCTGATGTCCCGAATGTTTTTTGAAATAAAAAAGCATAATCTGTAATCTTTGACATAAAACATCCTCCCATCTCTATTCCAAAAAATTATAACTTTTCCAATGTTAATAATCTGCTCAGTTTCTCTATTTCCTTTATCGGATAAAATAACCTGTTCTCTTAGCCCCATCTCATCAAACGACCATATTACGCACACAAAGACCATACATTGCATAAATAAAATATATACCACCTGCCATCGGTAGTTTCTCTGGATGAATGACGAAAAAATCAGCGGGCATATTACCCGCTGATTGAATGTAAAATGGAATAACATAATTATGAAATTATCTTGCGGTAATACAGATAAGAATAGATTACCGGTAAAATGCAAGGGACGAGAATAAGTACAATAAGTATCCACATATTTTGGAATGGTGCTGTAACAATCATGATAATCCCACCGATCACCATGCATTTTCCTCCAAACCGATGCGTGCGATACCAGTTTTCCGGATCGCATAATGCCCACGAAATCCGAAATCCAATCGTATAGTTTGGCTTTACTTTCGGTATAAAATTTCCCAAAATCAGATAAAAAACTCCGATCATCAGACCACACAGGAATCCCATATCCAACTGATATCCTAAATTATATCCATAGAGTACATTACAAACGAAAAGCGATAACAATGGAATAATCCATAAGATAACAAAGTATACTTTTCACTGATATTTTTACTTTAGATCAATATTCATTGCAATCACACTCACTGCATGTCCCAATAACATAATGAGCGGAAGTCCAAACACAGCGAATGTTTTGGATGCATACCCATTTGGTTCATTATTTATTCCCCAATGTGTTGCCAGCGAATCCGGTAATTGATTCCACAATAGCAAGCCGATAAAAATCGGAAACAGCGTTATAATTGATGTGAGTAATATCATTTTTTTATGTTGTCTGATCATAGTCATCCTCTCCTTTTAATTCACTAATCCATAAAATAATCTCCTCAAGCACAGATGCATTGAGCTCATAATAGATAAATTTTCCCTCACGTTCATCACGAATCAGATCAGCATCCTTTAAAACGGACAGGTGGCGGGAAACTGCTGCATCTGAAACCGAAAAATGATTGCAAATCTCACCGGCTGACAACCGTGAATGTTTGAGCAGATTAAGTATCTCACGCCTTGTAGGATCGGCAATCGCACGAAGCGTGTCTTGCATTCCCAAGTCTATCCCTCCTTCATTTAACATTTAGCTTAATTGTTAAATGTATTATAACACAATCTTTTCATTTTTCAAGAGATTTTCTATCCTATGAATGTTGAATGTCTGTCTGATGATGTCTTTTCTGTGTCTGTATATAATGCTATCCCGCAGTTTCTGTCCCGAAACACTTGTCTATAATATAAACTTTCCTTACTTTATTTTAATTTTATTTAAAAGTCATTCCCGTTTTGCTTTAAGAAAACAATATATCAAGTAAGCGATTGCTAGGATGATATTGATACAAAAAACAACTCCCATATAAACAAGAGGACTTTCAAAAATATAATCCATGTGATTGGTATGATATCCGTTTCCAGAACTAAATCCAGTTATTGAGTCAATATATTGAACAATAATTGAAAGGAACGGAAGTGTACTTAAACCCCATATACTAAAAATTATTGTTTTTATAGCAAAAATTTTCCATGAAAAATCTTTCATTAAAGTCACCTCACATATTAAACCTGTTATCTTACCTATATCCTTACACTTTCCTATCAAAAGACGTTTTCTCTTCCAAATAGTTTGGCAGTTCTTTCACTTCTGAGCTTTGGGCATTCTTTTGCGTATGGTATTCATTAAAGTACATTCCGTAAAATTCTCTTTCCTTTTCCCGCTCAGCCGGAGTTCTTTCGCATCCCCATCCATAACTATCTCCCAGATAGGTCAACACTTTTGTTCCTTGATAAGAAATGTCGGCACCATATCCTTCGCCTGTCAGAATCGGACATTCCAGTGTGCCTCCTCCCGCCAGAGCAAACTTCTTTTGCGCAAGGTTGTTATTTTTCCCCTCTGCCCTCTCCAGAAAATCGAGCAATGATAATTCTCCGATTCCTTTGCATTTCGGATTACCATTTTGACTTTTTACCGCATTTTTAGCCTGCTGATATAATGCCTTTCTGTCAGGGGATACATCGGATATGTATTCTGCACATAACCTTGTTCTCTGCCTGTGAATAGATTCTAATTCCGTTTTACTCGTAGTGTTGGCAGCTCTCTGAGCCAGTTCCTTAATCTCAGAGACAAACTCTGCCTGTGACTTATTGCTTTTCCCTGTACTTGGAATCATAGACCAATCAGGTTCTCCACTTCTCAGCGATACACTATATTTTGTAATGGCAGAACTCGTTGCATTTGAAATCAAAATTCCCATAAATTCACCTCATATTTTCTACCTTCTCTGCATATATTTTAACCTCTATATATACTTATCCATTTATCATATTCATTCCCTGTAATCAGACCGTAGCTTTTTCTTGTCTTGCTAAATCTTCTGATAAACACATCAGAATGATAAAAGCCGTCTTTGATATCAGTGCCTGTAAAAACCATTTTTCTTGGATTGAACCTCCTCTTCCCAGCAAAACAGTCACATAATCAATCAATACAAGCATTGTATAGTTGATGATTGAAAATAAAAAACTCTGCCGGAAGGAGACCTCATAATAAGCCAGATTTAGGAAAGACATAACCAGTATAATCGGGATACATTTTAACATTCCGATCCATACCCCTGTGACTGTTGCCAGATAAAGCGCTCCGCAATAAACAAAAAATCTGTATCTGTTCCTATACCTGCCATCTCTTTTTTCCATAAAAGTATCAAAAAAGTATAGCGTTCCTTTTACTTCCAGCATTTCCGCAATAAATGCCAATACCCAGAATGTCATGTTATTCTTCTCCCTTATACAGCATATATTCCCTCTTTACCTGTGCATATCGTGCCTTGGGAACCGGAATCTTTTTTCCCGTGGTAAGTGTCATCACATAACCGCTGATTTTTGTGATGTACCTCATATTTACAAGAAAACTTAGATGTGCCCGCACGAATCCCATATCATTGAATTCATTTTCCAGTTCATCCAGTTTTTTATAAATCTGAAATGTCCCTTTTTCTGTATAAAATACATTTTTGTGAAGCTCTGTTTCTATATAAATGATGTCATCTGCATAAAGTTTTATCGTTCCTTCTACAAAACGAAATTCGAGAATCCTACGGTTTTTATTAATTTCTGCTATCAAATCATCCATACATTCTTCTATAGTATCTGCAAGGTTATCTTTCAGCAGAAAACGGCTTGCTTTCACCTTATATCCATCCAGTGCGTAATTCATGTATGCCGTCACAAGTACAACCAGAAGTTTTGGGTATTTTTCTTTAATCCTCATAGCTGTTTTCAGCCCATCCATCCCCTGCATATTGATGTCCAGAAATAATAGCTGACACGCTTCCAAAGCCGATTGTTCTTCGCATAACTGTTCTCCGGATTCATATTCTGTAATAGCAAACTCATAATTCTTTTTTTCACCATAGTCTGACAACAAATCTGACAAATTTTTTCTGTCATCTATCCTGTCATCACAAATAATAATGTTCATATTTTTCATTCCTGTCTTTGATTGCTCTCATACCTGTAAACCATACAAGTCTCACCTGGCACTCTTTATTATATCAAACAAATCTTTCACTCGATCATTCTCTGCATCAAATGACTATTTTGCGCATAGAACGACTATCTCCTATAGAAACGCAGAAGCACTGTATCTCAAACTCTTTGAAATACAATGCTTCCCTGCATTTTCTATATCGTCATGTTGATATTATTACTTTACTATTCCCAGAATATTTGCAGCTTCCTTAAATGAATAAGATTTTTCCCTTAGTTCTTTTCCCGGCGCCTCACCAACTACTTTTCTATACTTCACCTGATTGGCATACCATTTTTCAAAACTTTCAAGGTCAATCCTCATCATTCCTCCGATTGTCTCTGTTCTGAAAAATTTTCTGTGAATCAGCCAGTAACTCTCTGTCTTCTTTAATCCAAGCAGTTTTCGCATTTCCGGCACTGACATGGTGCGACGAAGGACATGTTCCTGCTCAGCCTGATGCTGTTCAATCTGCGTCCTGATTTTCTGTATATCATTCATAGCATCCATCCGCATGCCTCCTTCCGCTCACAATATAACACGCAAGAGTCGGTGTCATAACTCTTCCTACATTCAGTGTCTGTCCATACAGGGTAGAAAATAACCTGGTTGCCCTCCAGGTATCCGTCCTCTCTCTTATCTGCACCGATTACCTTTGCGATGGACTGCGCCACCGAAGTTTTCTCGGCAATTACTAATTTTATATTTTTTTCACTCAAATTTTGTTTCCTTCTTTCATTTTTTATTTGCTTTTTGATAGCATAAATGCTATCATGTATATAGAATAAATATTTCCACTTGGAGAACATATACTAATGTACAACATTGAATTTTACGAAGATTCCAATGGCAGATCAGAGCTTTGGGAATTTCTTGAATCTCTTCGAGTCAAAGCAGCTACAAACAAAGATGCCCGTATTCAATACAAGCAGATAAGTTTGTACATCCAGCTCCTCGAAGATAATGGTACACGGCTTAATGAAAATATCACAAAACACCTTGATGATGATATCTGGGAGCTTCGCCCAGGCAATAACCGTGTTTTATATTTTTATTTCCAAAATGATACCTTTGTGCTTTTGCATCAATTTCGCAAGAAAACTCAAAAAACTCCCAAGCGCGAAATTGAACGGGCAAAGGCTGAACGTGATGATTATCTTGCCCGAAAGGAGGCTGAATGATTATGAAAACCTGGAATGACTATAAGGAACATGTAAGAACCGTTGATCCTGAAATTGGAAAAGACATCGATGAAGTTGAAAATATTTCCTCCATCGTAAGTGCCATGGTGGAACAGCGTACTTCTCTTGGACTTAGCCAGAGAGAGCTTGCTGCTATGTGTGGTATTCCACAATCATCCGTAGCACGGATTGAATCCTGCAAAACAACCCCGAATCTCGGAACACTGCTTAATATTTTTCAGCATCTCGGTTTACAGCTTACAGTAAGACCTACAAAACCTACCGTTTAAAATCAAGGAGAATCTCTGCGAAGAGGTTCTCCTTATCGGAATCTCACCGAATCATGCCTAACGGCTCGTGGGCTATACCACCAGTAGGGAATCTGACCCTGCCCTGAAGATTTCACTTTTCTTACGTAGCTGTGTTGTAGCACAAGCATTCATGTAATGCAACAGACAATTTCGTTGCTGTATGGCTACCTAAAATGAATTTTAAACAATAAAAACAAGACCTCCCATTACACTTTTCAGTATCTGAGAGGTCTGTATTTATAAAAAATTTAATCGACTGACAGTCCAATTTCATTTAACGCCAAAATGTTTTCTTTTACACATAGAATTTTTTTATTTGCTGTATATTCTCGCCTCATATGGTTGCAACCATTCGGACTCCGTTTCATGATAATTGCACAATACACATTTTTGATCAATTTTTTGAAACATCAGCTTTTCATTTGTAAAATTCACGATTACCAATAAACCTTTACCGTCTACTTCTCTTTCATATGCAAATAATCCCGGATATTCTTCGTACATCGGGCGAAACTCCGCCTGTCTCACAATATCTGCATGGTCATGGTAACACTGAATCAAACGCTTATAATAATTGTACAATGAATCCGGATCATTCACCTCACTCTGTACATTGATTGTTCTATAATTATCATTGCATTTAATCCATGGCTTTCCACACGTGAATCCTCCATTTTCCGAGTCATCCCACTGCATCGGCGTTCTTGCATTATCTCTTCCTAACTCTGAAAAATATGCAAGTACTTCCTCCGGATCCTTGCCCTGTCCGACCGCTTCCTCATAGGTTCTTTTCGCCCTTATATCATCCATATCATTAATATTCTTCCACTTAACATTGGTCATGCCAATTTCCTGTCCCTGATATATAAAAGGCGTTCCATATAAAAAGAAATAGATACTCGCCAGTGCCGATGCACTATAGAAACTAATATTTTCTCTTTCCAAAAATTTGTTCAGGCATCTGGACTGATCATGATTTTCTAAAAAGATAGCACTCCAACCGATTCCGCTATTATGCGCTACATGTGTAAACATTTTTTTCTTCCACCGTTCTACCGCATGAATGCTTGATTTATCATTTTCCCCTTCCATATTTTCCCATCCAAAATCGAAAATCATGGAAAAGTAACCATTCTTTCCGGCATACCGTTCAAAAGCAGCATCGTCAACCCCCGGTGCTTCGGCCACTGTCATACAGTTATATTTATCAAAGCACTGCTCTTTCATCTCATCAAGGAATGTTCCGATTCCCTTATAATCCGTAAGTTTTTCAACCGGATATAGTTCCCCATCATTCGTAGGACGACTGGCAAAACTTAAGTCTTTTTTGATAAAGGTAATTGCATCGATACGAAAACCGGCGATTCCTTTTTCCAACCACCAGTTTATCATCTCATAAATTTTTTGACGCAGCTCTTTGCATTCCCAGTTCAGATCCGGCTGTTCCTTCGCAAACGTATGATAATACCATCTGCCATCTGGTAATCTCGACCATACGGATCCGCCAAAATTGGATCGCCAGTTATTCGGTTCTTTATCATTCTCCGTTGTTCGGAAGTAAAAATAAGACGCTTCCTCACAATTAGGATCCTTCATTGCCTTCTGGAACCATTCATGCTGATCCGAGCAATGATTGACCACCAGATCCAATATGATTTTAATCTTTCTTTTTTGAGCCTCCTCTATTAAATGCTCCATATCCTCGTTTGTTCCAAAGATTGGATTTACCTTGTAATAATCCGATATATCATATCCATTATCCACAAGTGGAGAAGCGTACATCGGGCATATCCATAATACATCTACGCCTAGATTTTGGAGATAATCAAGCTTCTGGATAATTCCGTTAAAATCTCCGATTCCATCTCCGTTGCTATCCATAAAACTTTGCGGATAAATCTGATACACTACGGACTCTTTCCACCAATTGTTTTTCATTCACAAATTCCTCACCTTACTTTATTGCCCCTTCTGTAATACCTTTTACAATGTATTTTTGACTAAACAAATAAAAGATAATAATAGGAGCCATGCACATAACCAATCCGGCAGAAGCCAAATCCCAACGTTTTGCAAATTGTCCAAAGAACAGATATGTTTTTAAAGGCAACGTCTGTAAGCCCTGTTTATTAATAATCAGCGATGGTAATAAGAAGTCATTCCATGTTCCCATAACATTAATAACTGCAACCGTGACTATAATCGTTCTCATCAAAGGAAGCACGATTGAAATAAACAGACGTATTGAACCACACCCGTCAATTGTAGCGGCTTCCTCCAATTCCTCCGGAATATTTTTTATGAACCCATGAAACATTATGATTGCCATACTTGTTTGAAAGCCCATATACATAAAGATCAAGCCACCACGAGACAGCAAACCGATTTTGCTTGCAAATCCAACCAATGGAAGCATGACACACTGAAATGGAATCAACATAGAACCTGCAAATATCAAAAAAATAATCTTACTTGCTTTGGTTTTATAACGTACAAGTACCCAGGCCGCCATAGCCGATATCAACAGCACCAGAACCGCTGTCACTACCGTGATAAGCAGCGAATTCATAAAAGATCTTATGTAATCCAGTTCTTGAAACGCATTCTTATAGTTTTCAAGTGTGAATGTTCCTTTCGCCGGAAATCCCAACACATCTGTAAAAATCCCCTTGGTCGTCTTGAACGAATTCATAATCAAAATATAAATCGGAAACAAAAAATGCATCCAAGAATAAGTCCTGTTACTCCATAAGCGATTTTTTTCTTCATTACATTTCAACCTCCTTGCGCTTTGTTATAACCAACTGCGTAACTCCGATTCCTGCCACAATAATCAGAAAAACGATTGCCTTTGCCTGTGCAAAACCAAATTCATTTGCTCCAAAGGCAGAATTGTAAATGTTTAACGCAATCATTTCTGTTGATTTGTATGGTCCACCTTGTGTCAAAGCTAAATTTTGATCAAACATTTTAAATGAACTCGAAATAGATAAGAATAATCCGATTGTAAACGCAGGCATCATCAACGGAAGGATGATATATCTCATAAGCTGCCATGAGTTTGCTCCATCAATTCTTGCTGCCTCCTTAACCGATTCCGGTATCTGCTGAATCTGCGCAATATATACGATCATCATATATCCCGACATCTGCCACACAGTCAAAATCAACAATCCTATAAATCCGGTTTCCGGATTCGACAGCCATCCGCTAAAGGCTGCAATTCCTGTCTTTTTTGAAAAAGCTTCAAAAATCGATATAAAAATAAACTGCCAAGTAAATCCAAGCAATAATCCGCCTATCATATTTGGCATAAAGAAAATTCCACGTAACAGCGTTGCGCCTCTAAATTTCTGTGTCACTAACAACGCCAGAGCAAAGCCAACAAAGTTTACCAATACAACTGCGCACACCGAAAAAAGCGCAGTAAATAAAAAAGCATGTACAAATGAGTCATCTCTCGTAAAAATGTCAATAAAATTTTGAAAACCTACAAACTTAATGTCCGAGCCTACAATTCCATTCCAGTTTGTAAGGGAATAGAAAAATCCAATACATGTAGGTATGATTACAACAATACAAAATGCAATTAATGACGGTGCCAAAAAGCCCCAAAACCGTAATTTACTTTTTCTCATACTTCTTCTATCCGTCCTTTCCAAACAAAGGATTTTACCCTTATTTGAATTTCCGGGATAGAAGCTCTATCCCGGAACCCTCTTTAACTCTTACTAGTTGTTCTGTTGTTTTCTTAACTCACTCCACTGCTCGATACAGGTCTTTGTAACCTCATCCCAATCAGCTTCTCCGGCAAGATATTTCTGTACTTCTACACCAGCCACCTGCTGACCCCATGTATTTGGAGCTCCACTGTATACCCATCCGTTCATGGTATTTCCGGAATTATTTGCATCCATAATTCTCTGTGAAAGTGGATCGGATGCTTTTATTCCATCAAAATTATCATATGGAGGAATAAACTTACAATCATTCACAACAATTTTCTGTGCTTCCGAATCGGTGAACATCCAATTGATGAAGTCTTTTGCAGCAGCTTTCTGCGCATCGGTTGCCTTGCTATGAATTGCCCAATATCCTGATACACCTACAAAATACTTGCCATCTGAATATCCCGGAACAGAATATGGTAACATATCCAATTTTTGAAGGACTGCCGGATCTGTTGTCTCTACTGCTGGAGCTACCCAGTTTCCCTGCTTGATACATGCAACACGTTCAATGGCAAGTCCACCCTCTAATGATGTTGTGTAGTCTACAGAATTAAGATTTGCCGTATTGTTGGCATTGGTTGTATAACTGGCCTGAAAATCAACCATTTTCTTATAGTCTTCAAAGCCGGTTCCCGGAAGCGAATCTGCCGCATATGCTTCATTAGGAGTCTTAAAGTCATGTGTTAAAGCAACATTAGCGTCATGGTCTCCTGCAATCCATAACTCCTTTGTCGGGTATTCCATAACAGCTTCCAGATTCGGATATTTATCCTCCATCTCACCATTATCGATTTTCTCTTTCAAAGTATCAAAACCGGCCTTCATGCCTTCGAAATTCATCATAGAATCTACAGAAACTCCAGCATCCTCAAACATCTGCTTATTAATAACGAATCCATAACCTTCCATGTATAACGGAATGGCATATACTTTTCCGTCTTTTGTAAAAGTATCCGTTGTTCCTTTTAATGCGTGCTGCATAATATCCAGATCAGAAACATCTTCAATAACATCTCCGTAATCTTTCATGTCCGAAAAACCACCTACAGAAAAGATTGTTGGTGGATCCGACTGCATCTTTGCTTTCATTGATGCGCCAAAATCATTTCCTGTGACAGCTTCAAGATTAATTTCTACATTTGGATGATCCTTTTCATATGCTGCAATTAATTTCTTGTATCCTTCATTTGCCTCAATCTTACTCTGGAAAATTGTAATCTTTACATTTTTTCCACTGTTTGCTCCTGTCGAGGTATCTGCAGAATTTCCGCATCCCACAAATAATCCCCCAAGCATTAGCACTGTCATTCCAACTGCTACTAACTTCTTTGCTTTCATATATATTCCTCCTTTTTGTGAAACTGTTCCATATTTGATTAAAAAAAATTTTTCATCTATGGATGCCTCGTTTTGTGCCACGGAACTGTCCACATCATTTGTGGAACTGTTCCATATCTGTAATATACACTATGCGTAACTATATTGCAACATAAAAATGCAGTTTATTCACAGATTCGTTACTATATCCAAAAATCATCTTGATTTTTTATTAAAAAACTTACTAAATTTCTGATTATCTTTTCATAAGTTGGTAAATGCCGATATATCCCGTATTTTAGGGCTTTATCGGTATTTTCTTTTTGGAAGATACCTTGCATAAGCTGGCATTTACCAGCATG
>ENA-OQJR01000239-OQJR01000239.1-human-gut-metagenome-genome-assembly--contig:-NODE-239-length-17539-cov-2.479727_pt1 | contig 17539 bp, 15 predicted proteins | sample MGYA00242614_ERZ504781 | MGnify/ENA primary metagenome ERZ504781 (study PRJEB26092, sample SAMD00036365) | human gut metagenome | host: Homo sapiens | study: EMG produced TPA metagenomics assembly of...
AGCCAGTCATTTCCCGGTTTATTTTTAAAGATCTCCGTCAGAGTCTGCATCTTGGCATCTGCATTATCTGCCAGATTCAATGCCATTGCCTCTGCGAGGGCCGGCTTTTTCGGAGAACCATACTCCAGCTCCCCATGATGGGAAATAATACAATGCTTCAATTCACTTCCCAGTTTTTCCGGAAATCCCGGAATCTCTCTTATCGCATCATTCATCATCTCAACACCAATGATGATGTGCCCCAGAAGCTGTCCGTCATCCGTATAATCATTATCCGGAAATGCAGAAAGCTCTTTTGTCTTTCCAATATCGTGGCACATTGCCGCCGTATAAACGAAGATCTCTGTTCAAGATTTCATAGGTGTCCGCAAAATACCGACACATCTTCACAACACTTAACGTATGCTCCAGAAGTCCTCCTGCAAATCCGTGATGAACTGTTTTTTGCCGCAGAATGTCCTTTAAACACGCGGATAAACTCCTCATCTTTCACAAAATAATATTCCAGCAGCTGACGCAGCCACGTGTTGGAAATTCCACGGATAAATCCGAGCAGCTCTTCATACATACTGTCCACACTCTTCTCAGAAGTCGGCATATAATCTGCTGGATTGTATTCACCATCTTCTGCTTTTCTGATCTGACGGATGTTCATCTGCAGACTTCCGTTATAACTTATCACATCACCAAATACTTCGATGAAATCCTTCTCATCATACTCTGCGATCCCCTGAGAATTCGGATCCCATACTTTTCCATCCAGTGTTCCCGTCTTATCCTGTAAAATCAGATTGTCATAAGGCTTTCCGTTTCTTGTCTCCGCGGAACGTCTTCCTTTACACAGGTATACATTCCTGATTGTCTCGCCTTCATGTAAATCCTTGATATATCTCATAATAATTTTGTTTCCTCTCTATTTTTGCTATTCTTTACTCACGGCTGTCAAGTACCAGCTGAAACGAAATCTCCACGTATCCTCCTGCACCGAGACGTTTTCCCTGAATCCGGATCGTATCTCCCGCTTTACACTTCTGGAGTACCTTTTCATACTGAGCCATAGAGGCAATCTCCTCGCCGTCCACAGACTGGATTACATCACCGCTCTGGATTCCCGCTGCCATTGCCGGAGAGTTCGCCTGTATCTGGGTCACATACATTCCGGACGGCACCTGCTTTGATTCGGAAATATCACTGCTGACCGTCACTCCGTAAATCCCTGCATAGGGAACCAACTGACTGTTTAAAAGCAGTTCCATGATCGGTTTTAAATCAGAAATACCATATGCATTGGCAGTATGCCCCTGATTCTCTGTCCAGATCTCGGAATCAATGAGTCCGATGATCTCCCCGTCCAGATTACACAGAACACCGGAACTAAAATCCGCTGACGGAATATCTGTCGCCAGAACGCTGAATGTATGATCCGGAATTGCTTTTTCATGTGCGTTAGAACTGATCATACCATATCCTGTTCCATCTGAATATCCAAATGTATCTCCAAGGGCGATCACCGGATCTCCCTCTGCCACTATATTTGAATTTCCGAGAGCCGCTGTTTTTATCTCATCCCACGTGCTTTCAGAAATCAGATTTCTTCTGACACCAAACACCGCCAGATGACTGTTTTTATCCTGCTTTTTCAGCGATGCTTCACAGGTGCTGCCATCTGAAAACTGCACATTCCAGACAGTGGATTCCCCACAGACAGAATTGTTGCTGAGGATCAAAAGCTCCTGTCCATTGTCTGCTGCGATCAGCCCTGTACATCCCATATCTTCATTATTTACATCCTTTGTAAGATTCGCCGCATCCTGCTCACCCCGGACCGTGACCACACTTTTTGCGGCCTCTGCTGCAATCTGGTAAACACTCTGCATCATGGCTTCATAATCTTCTGCTCTCAGACTCTTCTCCTGCGAATCCTGCTCCTGCGCCTCGTCTTCTTCCGGATGCGTCTCTTCACTGTCTTCCGGAATGGTCACAGTTTTCGGAGATCCCGGAAATAAGTTCTGTACCCACGGATTCAGGGCATAAAAACCCAGACAGGCAAACGCACCTACCACGATTCCGTAAACAGCCAGTTTCAGAAGCTGTTTTCTCACCTGTTTTCCGGTGATCGGTTCCGGCTTGATCGTCTCCTGCAGAAAAGAAAAACTATCCTCTTTTTGCTCTTCATTCAAGTCTTTGGGGGACTTTTCTTTTGGGTCTTCATTCCACGGCATAATTGCTAATCTCCTCTGCTGTATAGTATAACCGATTCCCCCGGATTGTTCAATATTTATCCTTTTCATTCCCCCACAAATAAGGTAAAATATAGCTGTGAGTTCGAATTATAAAAGGTGAAAGAATATGAATCAAAAAACATTGACAAAATTAGAATATTATAAAATCACTGCGCTTTTAGAGGAACAGGCTTCTTCCATGCGCGGAAAACAGCTTTGCCGCAAGCTGAAACCGATGACCGATCCGGAAAAGATCAACACTGCACAGGAGCAGACCGAAGCGGCATTTACACGGATCGTCAAAAAGGGACGCATCTCTTTTGGCAATGCATTCCCCATCGGAGAGTCTTTAAAACGTCTGGAGATTGGCGGTGCACTTGGATGCGGAGAGCTTCTTCGCATCTGCAAAGTTTTACAGAATGCCGGAAAAGTAAAGGCTTACGGACGTCACGACACACAGGAAGAGCTTTGTGACTGCCTGGATGTCTATTTTGAACAGCTGGAACCTCTGTTTCCTCTGACTGCCGAGATTGAGCGCTGTATTCAGGGGGAAGACGAGATCAGCGATGATGCCAGCAGCACATTAAAGAATATCCGCCGCAGCATCGGACACATCAACGATAAAGTTCATGCAACTCTGACAAATCTGGTGAACGGTTCTCTGCGCACCTATCTGCAGGATCCGATCATCACCATGCGCGGAGACCGCTACTGTGTTCCGGTCAAAGCCGAGTATCGCAGTCAGGTCAACGGGATGATCCACGATCAGTCCTCCACCGGTTCTACACTGTTTATCGAGCCGATGGCAGTCGTAAAACTGAACAACGACCTCAAAGAACTGTATGCGAAAGAACAGGAAGAAATTCAGGTCATCCTCGCCCGTCTCAGCGAAGAGACCGCGCAGTATATTGAAGAGATCCGCACGGATTACCGTATTCTGACGGATCTTGATTTTATCTTTGCCCGCGGTGCACTGGCACTTTCTATGAATGCCAGCCGTCCGATCCTCAACACAGATGGACGCATTCACATCCGTGAGGGAAGACATCCTCTTCTGGATCCGAAAAAAGTAGTTCCGATCACGGTTTCTCTGGGAGACGATTTTTCTCTTCTGATCATTACAGGACCAAATACCGGCGGAAAGACGGTATCTTTAAAAACCGTAGGACTTTTTACCCTGATGGGACAGTCCGGCCTTCACATCCCTGCCAGAGACCGTTCTGAACTGGCAGTGTTTAAACAGGTCTATGCAGATATCGGAGATGAGCAGAGCATTGAGCAGAGCTTGAGTACCTTCTCTTCTCATATGACAAATATTGTCTCTTTCCTGCATGATGTAGATGAGAATTCTCTAGTTCTGTTTGATGAGCTTGGAGCCGGAACGGATCCTACCGAAGGAGCCGCGCTGGCCATCGCCATTCTCTCCTATCTGCACGGACGTGGAATCCGCACCATGGCTACCACTCATTACAGTGAATTAAAGGTTTACGCACTTTCCACTCCCGGAGTTGAGAATGCCTGCTGTGAGTTTGACGTAGAAAGTCTGCGCCCGACCTACCGCCTTCTGATCGGAATCCCGGGAAAGAGTAATGCATTTGCGATTTCCGGTAAGCTCGGCCTTCCGGATTATATCATCGAAGATGCCAAAACCAGACTTTCCGAACAGGATGTCTCATTTGAGGATCTGATCTCAGATCTGGAGACAAGCAAACGCACGATTGAAAAAGAACAGGAAGAGATTGCAGCATATAAAAAAGAAATCGAAAGCACTGAAAAGTCAGGCGCAGCAAAAACAAGAACGCATCGAGGAACAAAGAGAGCGGATTCTTGCCGAAGCCCGCGAAAAGGCAAATACAATCCTGCGCGATGCCAAAGATGTAGCTGATGAGACGATTAAAAATTTCCGCAAATTCGGAAAAGAAAATATTTCAGCCGCCGAAATGGAAAAAGAAAGAGAACGTCTGCGCAAGAAGATGAAGGAAAATACCGCATCTTCATCTTTGAAAGTACAGAAACCGAAAAAGGAATACAAACCAACTGATTTCAAACTCGGAGAATCTGTAAAAGTACTGAGCATGAATCTGACCGGAACCATCAGTTCCCTTCCGGATTCCCGCGGAAATGTGACAGTGCAGATGGGAATTTTAAGATCTCAGGTTCACATTTCAGATCTGGAGATTATCGAAGAGGCGAATCCTTATGCACCAAAATCATTCAAACGTACGTCAAAAGGCAAGCTGAAAATGAGCAAATCTCTGTCCGTGAGCCCTGAAATCAATCTGCTTGGAAAGACTGTAGACGAAGCAGTTTCTGAGCTGGACAAATATCTGGATGATGCTCTGCTGTCCCATTTAAGCACAGTACGGGTAGTACACGGAAAAGGAACCGGAGCACTCCGAAAAGGAATTCACGAATTCCTGCGCCGTCAGAAGCATGTTAAGTCCTACCGTCTCGGGGAATTCGGAGAAGGAGACGCCGGCGTCACGATCGTGGAGTTAAAATAAACGGGGTTATAAGAGAGGAGTATTTATGATTGCAAAACAGAAAATTTTAATTGTGGATGATGATGAGAATATCGCAGAACTGATCTCGCTCTATCTGATGAAAGAGTGCTTTGATACGAAAATTGTGTCAAACGGGGAGGATGCGCTGTCTGCCTTTGAGACATATCAGCCAAATCTTGTTCTTCTGGATCTGATGCTTCCGGGAATCGACGGCTATCAAGTCTGCCGGGAACTGCGCGCCAAATCACAGGTACCGATCATCATGCTCTCTGCAAAAGGAGAAGTATTTGACAAAGTACTGGGACTGGAGCTGGGGGCAGATGACTATATCATGAAGCCGTTTGACTCCAAAGAGATGGTAGCACGAGTGCGTGCTGTCCTGCGCCGTTATCAGCCGGTCAAGCCGGAAGCACCTGCCGCAGAAAAGGTAAAATGTGTCGAGTACGACGGACTTACCATCAATCTTACAAACTATTCCGTACTGTGCGACGGCGAGAACGTTGACATGCCTCCAAAAGAACTGGAGCTTTTATACTTTCTGGCTGCTTCTCCAAATCAGGTATTTACAAGAGAACAGCTTTTGGATCAGATCTGGGGCTATGAATACATCGGCGACACCCGCACAGTAGATGTTCATATCAAACGTCTCCGCGAAAAGATCAAAGATCATCCGGGCTGGGGACTGAGCACCGTATGGGGAATCGGTTACAAATTCGAAGTAAAATAAACAAAAAAGGATGGATACTATGAAAAGTACACTGCGTTTAAAATTTATCATGCTGTATATTATCTTTGGATTTCTCAGTATTTTCACGGTATCCCTCTTGTCGAATCAGCTTCTGCTCAATAAACTGGAACAGGATTCCTCACAAAATATGTACCGGATTGCAAATCAGACTGCGACCTCCTACCTGCCCTCATACTTTTCAAATGATCTTTCAGCCTGGTCTGTTCATTCTCAGCTGCAGGCCATGCAGCTGTATCTGAACGCGTCCGTCTGGTTTGTCAAAACAGACGGCACACTGATTACTTCTGCCCCTCTGGATGGAATCGAAGCCCCGGAACAGATCCTGGAATTCGACCCTGCCGAGATCGGAAACAATCAGTTTATCTCCGGAAATTATCATGGATACTTTGAGGAAGATGTAATTACTGTCATGGCACCTGTCACCCAGGACTTTTCTGTGCAGGGCTATCTTTTGATCCATCGTCCGATCGAAAGCCTGAAGCAGACATGCCATTCTCTGATCCTGCCGGTATACATTACGATGGCCGTGATCTATCTGCTGTCCTTTCTCTTTCTGATTGGGTTTGAATTTTTTTGTATTCCGTTCCACTGAGTACAGATTACAGAAGCGGCAACTCAGTATGCATCCGGAAATCTGACCTATGAGATTCCTGTAACAACGCACGACGAGATGGGATATCTTTCTGCTTCTCTGAATTACATGTCCTCACAGCTGAAGGATATGGAGGAATACCAGAAAAAGATTGTAGCGAATGTCTCTCACGACTTCCGTTCTCCGCTCACCTCGATCAAAGGCTATGTGCAGGCGATGACTGACGGCACGATTCCGCCCCAGTTGCATCAGAAATATTTGAATATCATTCTCTTTGAGACGGAACGTCTGACAGATCTGACACAGGATCTTTTGACACTCAACGAGTTTGACCGGAATGAAATGATCCTGGACAAGACAGAGTTTGATATCCAGCAGATGATCAAGAACACTGCCGCCTCTTTCGAAGGCACCTGCACAAGCAAACGGATTTCCATTGAGCTTCTGCTTCTGGCAGGCAATATTCTCGTGTATGCAGACCGACGGAAGATTCAGCAGGTTCTTTACAATCTCATTGATAATGCGATCAAATTCAGCGGAAACGACTCTTCGATCACGATTGAGGTCACCGAAAAGAATGAGAAGGTTTTTGTTTCTGTCAAGGATACCGGAATGGGAATTCCAAAAAAAGAACTGAATAAAATCTGGGAACGCTTTTACAAGTCCGACCTGTCCCGCGGAAAGGATAAAAAAGGAACCGGCCTCGGACTTGCCATCGTCAAAGAGGCCATTCAGGCTCACGATGAACATATCAATGTCATCAGCACAGAGGGCGTTGGCACAGAGTTCATCTTCTCTCTGACGAAGGTTTAAATCCTTACAGGTCTCTTTTGTTAAATATGAAAACAGCTGCTGCAAGATTCACGATACCAACAAGCAGTGTGACTGCAATCGCCGCAAAATAGTCCTTGATATCAACACTTCCCGCAAGCAGAGGTACCCCATCCAGCAAATGGATCGGGAGTGCCTCTTTTATTTTCGGAATGAAGCTTAAAATATAGCAGAATGCAAATCCGCCTCCTACACCGAGTAACGCAGATGCTGCTGTATTACAGCAGACAGACGAAACAATGGATTCAGACGACACTTTGCGTGATAAAATCAACCTTAATTCTATTCGCTAAATCCATAATTTTTGAATCAATGAGTTTTATTGTCTTCTGGAATTCTTCATCGCTTTTTCCAGTAGGATCCTCCAATCCCCAATCCTCCCTGTGCCTGCATGAAAAAGTCGGGCAGTTCACATTACATCCCATTGTGATCACAATATCTACAGGAGGGATATCTGACAACAGCTTTGAGTACTGTGTTTCTTCCATATCAATCTGGTATATTTCCTTCATTAAGCGAACTGCATCCTGATTGATCTGCGGTTTCGTTTCTGTTCCGGCAGAATAACTTTCAAAGACATCACTTGCAAGATATTTACCAAGCGCTTCCGCAATCTGACTGCGACATGAGTTGTGAACACATATAAAAGCCACTTTCATTTTATCCATATCTGTTACGCCTCCTTCTCTTCCAATATTCTTTTTAATTCCTTCATCCTTTTTTTCAAATAATTCCATAATTCACGTTCTCCTTTAAATAAATACTGCGCTGAAGATATTAAAAGTATAACCGACAATGATAATCCCTGCCGTGCATATCCCAATAAATAATACCAGTAATTTTGGTTTTACAGCTTTTTTCAGCATGATCAAAGACGGCAGACTTAATGTTGTTACTGCCATCATAAATGATAAAATTGTTCCCAGCTCTGCACCTTTTGATAACAAAGCTTCTGCAACAGGGATTGTACCGAATATATCCGCATACATCGGGATTCCAACCAGCGTTGCTAAAATCACACCAAAAGGATTCCGACTTCCCAAAACACTCTCGATCCAACTTTCCGGAATCCAGTTATGGATCACTGCTCCTATTCCTACCCCAATCAGAATGTATGGAAATACTTTTTTAAAAGTTCCTATCACCTGCTTTTTGGCATATTGTACCCTGTCCTTTTTGGTTAATGTCGGTGAACTGATATCAACACTTCTTGTCATTTTTTACAAATCCTCTACATATTTTTCCATATGCAGTTTTTCAATCAATGTACCCGCCGATAACCGCAATGACCAGCCCGAGAATAACATAAGCCGCTGCAACTTTCGACTCCAAAAATACTCATCAGCAATACAAGACTTCCCAGATCAACCATAGGAGAAGAGATCAAGAACGAAAAGGTAACTCCCAATGGCAATCCGGCACTTGTAAATCCGATAAACAACGGAATGGAAGAACAGGAACAAAAAGGAGTAACTGTTCCCAGTAAAGCGGATATCACATTTGCTCCTATTCCGTCAAATTTTCCTAAAATCTTCTTACTTCTTTCCGGTGGAAAATAACTCTGGATATATGAAATCATAAAAATCAACAAGCATAACAAAATTGTAATTTTGACCACGTCATACAGAAAAAATTGAATACTTCCGCCCAGGCGGCCGCCGATATCCACACCTGCCACAGATAATACATCGCCGATCAACAGATTCAGAAACTTCATCCCCAGTATCTGATCCTGAAAAAATATCCAGATTGTATTTAAAAATTCCAAAAAATCACTCCTCTTCTTTGATATATCAACTTTTTTTGATGTATTGAGGTTTTATAAAAGCCATCCGAAGATGACCTCTATCAACAGCATTTTGACTGCTTTTCACTTTCTGGTGTTGTCAGTTCCAACAGACGTCTGGAAGCATACTCACTTCCACTTTTACTGAGACTGTAATGTGTCCATTTTCCTTCTTGCCTGCTGACTACCAGCCCTGACTCGCAAAGTATTTTCATGTGATAGGATAAAGCGGACTGTCCGATATTCATATACTCAATTAAAACACAGGCGCACTTTTCACCGCTTTTCAAATGGTTTAAAATCGCCAGTCGTTTTTCATCACAAAGTGCTTTGAAAAATCTTTACATCTTTTGAATAATCATCCATACCCTTCACCTTACATCAAATATTTTTGATATGTGTATCATACCTCTGAATGCATCTTTTGTCAATATACATATCAACTTTTTTTAATATGTCTTTTTACCCGATCCAATCTTCATGCAATACTTTCATTCCCATGAAGTCCCTTCCCTTGGATCCATGGAAATCGCTGCCGGATGTACAAAATAACTTTGCATCCTGCGCCACCCTATATATCCATTCTTTTTCAGAAGAATCAAATGCTGAATAATTTGCTTCTATTCCGTCCAGACCGCACGTTTTTAAATATTGCAGAATCACCTGAATTTCTTCTTTTTCCAATTTTCGTTTTTCAAAATTGCGATAAACAAAGAGGGGATGTGCCCACACAGCACGTCCCCGGCTTTATGAATCAATCGAATCGCCTGCTCTATTGAAATATTAGCGGCATTCAACAAAGACTCAAACACTTCCAGAACCCTCTGTTTTCGCGCCTCCAGTGCTTTGATCAGATCCGGATCATTCTCATCAAAGCCATAGCCGAGCAGATGAATGGAAAATGGCAGAGAAACCGTATCCAGAGTCTTCTCCTGGCATGTAAATTCAATCCCGGAAATAAATGTGATCCGATCTCTGCTAAGCATCCTTGCTTTTTGGATTCCGTCAATCGTATCGTGATCCGTCAGAGAAAACCTTGTGATCTTCTTCTCCAACAACATAGGAAGAATCTCTTCTATTTATAGAGCATATTTTTAATGGACGCATCTTCCATATTCTCGTTTGTCACCCACACATATCCTGTGTCCACAAGAGCTTCGTTTCCTGTCTGAAGGATACTCCTTGCTGCTGCCACTACAGAAGCATAACCAATTCCAAATGGATTCTGCACTGCAAGCCCTTCAATCTCCCCATTTTTCAATGCCTCGATCTGAGCTTCTCCGGCATCAAATCCTGTAAGAACAATTTCATCTGTCTTTTCTGCCTCTTTCAAGGCTGACAATCCAAGCTGCACTGCCGTAACATTCGTTCCGAACATTCCTTTGAGATTTGGATGCTGTTCCATATAATACAGGATCACATCTTCATCGCTGAGATCATCTGCTGTGATCTCCGGTTCCTCTGCCTTCTTTGCAGCATTCTTTTGCTCTGCAATCTCTTTTTTCAGATCATCCATCTGGTCACAGTAAATCGTATCTACAATCTGCACATTCGGATGTTCGCTCTTGATTTCTTCCTGAAATCCTGCCAGACGCTCTTTTGCCGCTTCCGAATTACTGTCAGACGCCAGAAGCAGAACCTCTCCCGCATCCTCAATTCCATTGCACAGCTGATATGCGACTGTTTTTGCAGCCTCTGTATTGTTCGTCTTTACAGTACACTGGATTCCCTGATACGTATTTCCGGAGTCCAGAGCAATGACCGGAATCCCATTCTCTGCTGCCGCATCAAACTGTACCTTACATGCATCCTCATCAATACTTGCTATTCCTAACGCATCCGGATACCGCGCCAGTTCTTCATCCAGAATATTGACCTGTTCATCAATATCCTCTCCGTCCGGTGCATTAAAGGTTGCCTTGATCTTATCTTCCCCACTGTATCCAAAAGTCTTATTCAGATCCTTTACCGCCTGTTCCACACCTTTTTTTACTTCTTTCCAATAAGACGAGTTCTCATCCTTTCCGATGATCGATATATAAGTACCCGGCTCCAGATTAAGCCCCTGTATATTGCTGTAAGCTGCCGGTGTCACAAAATCCAGATTAGCCTGATACGAAGGCTCCTCTGTCTTATCTCCTGTAAAAGTCGGAGTCTCCTCCTTTTTGCTGCAGGCACTGGCTGCCAGGGCAACACACAAGATCGCCGGTATCACTGCTCTTAATTTTCTTGTCATATCAAAACCTCCAGTATAAACTGTCTTTTCACAATAGCTTATCCCCCTTATGTATCCCGTAATACATGATTTCGGCGGGCGGACTTCGTCCGATAAGGTATACTATACACGATTTCTGTGAAAAAAAAAGAAATATTTTCTTAATTTTTGAAAAATTTTATATTTTTACTCTTTAAATTGCATTTGATTTTAACCATAAATTCACAATGATAATGCTTGTATATTTCCCTCATTTGTATTAAAATGTTGGTAACGGTAACGGTAATCCTTTATCGTAATTCCAAAGAAGGAGGATACATATTATGGCACACGTAATTAGTGATGAATGTGTAAGCTGTGGTTCTTGCGAAGGCGAATGTCCAGTAGGAGCTATCTCCGAAGGCGATGGCAAATACGAAATCGATGCTGATGCTTGCGTTGACTGCGGAGCATGTGAAGCTGCCTGTCCTACAGGAGCTATTTCAGCAGAGTAATTTTTAATATTTGCGAGTGATCACAAGCATGAAAAGAGCATTTTGAATCTCAGATTCAGGATGCTCTTTTTCATATCTTTAAAATCGCTGCTGTTCCCAGTAATCTCAAGTCACTTCCTGACACAATTTGACGAACGGTTTCTAAGGCGTTTTACACCCCCTCATGCTATAATAATACCGAAAACAGATCATAGGAGGTATATTTTAATGGGCGAGGTCAGATTTATGATTTCTGAAGCGGCAAAACAGGTTCATGTAGAATCTCACGTTCTGCGTTACTGGGAGGAAGAGCTTGAGCTTGTCATCGGACGCACAGAAATGGGACATCGATATTATACCGAAGATGATATACAACTCTTTTGCTGTATTAAAAACTAAAGATGCCGGAATGCTTTTAAAGGCTTAAAGCCTCTCATTCCGGAATTAAAATCAACCAAACTGAAGCTTCAAAAGACAGAGGCATTAAAAAAAGCAGCTACTGAAAAAAGAAACGACTGCCTCGACTGTGTCAGCTCCCGCTGCGGTTTCTGCTCCGGCGGCTGTGTCAACTCCAGCAGCCATCTCCGAAGCAGAAGTCGTGCCGGTCACTCAACTGGAACAGGTCCGTTCTCTGATCGGAGATGTATTGACAGAAGTCGTCGTGTCCAACAATGAAGATTAAAAAAAGACATCAGTAAGTCTGTCACTACTGATGTCATACGAGAAATGGACTTCCTCTTCCAGGCAAAAGAACGGCAGGAAGAAGAACATTTCCGCAAACTGGACACGCTGATCCGCCAGCAGCAGGCGAACCGCAAAGAGGCGGCCCGCGAACATCCGCTCGGCAGATTAAAAAATATGTTCAATCACTGCTGATCCTGACGAAGTTCATTTCCAAAACGGGTGTACTGCGGCATCCATGCCAGTCTGACGGTTCCAACCGGACCGTTTCTCTGTTTTGCAATGATGATTTCCGCAATATTTTTGTCTTCTGTATCAGGAATATAATAATCCTCACGATAGATAAACATACAGACATCGGCATCCTGCTCGATGGCTCCGGACTCACGAAGGTCGGAAAGCATCGGGCGTTTGTCCGTTCTCTGTTCTACCGCACGGCTCAACTGAGACAATGCGATCACCGGAACATTCAATTCTCTTGCCAGTCCTTTTAGAGAACGGGAGATTTCGGAAATCTCCTGCTGACGGCTTTCATTGCTTCTTCCACCACTTCCGCTCATCAACTGCAGGTAGTCGATGATGATCAGATCCAGACCGTGCTCTAACTTGTACTTACGGCACTTGGAACGCATCTCTGTAATAGAAATACCCGAAGTATCGTCAATGATCAGTTTTGATTTTCCGATCGTACCGGCACCTTCGATCAGTTTTTCCCAATCCGAATCTTTCAGATTTCCGGTTCTCAGTATCTGCGCATCTACATGAGCCTCCAAAGAGAACAGACGATTTACAAGCTGTTCCTTGGACATCTCAAGACTGAAGATGGCAACGGCCTTCTCCTGACGGAACGCCACATGCTGGGCAATGTTCAGTACAAATGCTGTCTTTCCCATAGACGGACGCGCCGCCACCAGAATCAGATCCGAACGCTGCAGACCGGAGAGTTTGTAATCCAGATCAATGAAGCCTGTCGGAATTCCGGTTACCGTTCCTTTTGTCTTGGATGCTTTCTCGATCACTTCCAAAGCATTTAACACAACCTGCTTGATCGGCGTATATTCCTGACTGTTTCCATGCTGTGCCAACTCAAAAATCCGCTTTTCCGCAGCATCCATGATCACATCCAGCGGTTGATTCTCCAGATAACAGTTGTTTGCAATCTCTTCATTGATCTTGATCATCTTCCGAAGAGTTGCTTTTTCGCGGACGATCTCTGCATAATACTTGATATTTGCCGAGGTCTGGGCGTTGACCAGAAGTTCTCTTGCAAACTCCAGTCCGCTGATCTCCGGCGGAGCATTTTTCTCTTTCAAATGCTCCTGCAGTGTGATCAGATCCACCGGCTTCCCTGCCTGAAACAATTCTACCATCGCATCAAACAGCATTCCGTATGCACTCTGATAGAAATCCTCCCCTGTAAGCATCTCAGCTGCGACCATAATTGCATCTTTATCCATCAGCATGGCGCCCACAACCGCCTGCTCCGCTTCTGTGCTGTGGGGCAATATTCGTTTAATCGCTGCTTCCATAAACTCTATTTCCCCTTATGCTTCTTTCACGGAAACATTCAACTCTGCTGTCACTTCCGGATGCAGTTTTACAGATACGATATGTGTTCCCAGTGTTTTAATCTGCTCTTTCAGCTGAATCTTCTTTTTATCAATATCCAGATGCATCTGCTCTTTGACTGCCTCTGCAATCTCCTTGCTGGAAACAGAACCGAATGTTCTTCCGCCTTCACCGACTTTCATGGTAAGTACAACTTTTCCTGCTCTGAGTTCCTCTGCCAGTTTTTTCGCTGCATCCAGGTGCTCCTGTGCAACCTTGGCTTCATTGTTCTTCTGCAGCTTCAGGTCATTGAGATTTTTCCCGTTTGCTTCTACCCCAAGCTTTTTCGGCAGAATAAAGTTTCTCGCATATCCGTCATTTACATTGACAACCTCTCCTTTTTTTCCAAGAGCTTTTACATCCTGTAATAAAATCACTTTCATTTTATATATCTCCTTCCTCTATCATCTGGTCGATCGTTACCTTTAGCGCCTCGATCGCCTCTTTTACGTTTGTATGTTCAAACTGTGCGCCGGCTGAATTGATATGACCGCCTCCGCCCAGTTTTTCCGCTATGATCTGCACGTTTACTTCGTCTATAGAACGTGCGCTCAGGAAAATCCTTCCATCATACACTGTCAGCACAAAAGATGCCTTGATACCATTGATATCCAGCAGCTCATTTGCTGTCTGTGCCGCCAGTACCGTCGGACTTGCAATGTCACTCGGACACTCTGCAATGGCATACTGTTCTCTGTAGACCTCTGCCATACGCATCGCCTCTGCCTTGGCACGGTAAGACTCCATATCGTCCCGGAACATCTTTCTGACCCGGGTAATGTCCGCTCCGCAGCGTCTTAAATATGCCGCCGCCTCAAATGTACGGACACCGGTACGGTTCATAAAATTCCTCGTATCGATCATGATTCCTGCATACAGGCAGTCTGCCTCAATGGACGGCACCTTGATATCATCCACAATATACTGCAGGACTTCTGCCACCATCTCACAAGTGGAGGACGAATACGGCTCAATATAGGACAGGACCGCATTGTCGATCACCGTACTGCTCTGCCGGTGATGATCCAGCACCGCAATGGTCTTAGATCTCTTTAAAAGTTCCGGACACTCTGTCATCTGTGGTTTGTTCGTATCTACCACCACGACCATAGCGCTGTCTGAAATATAATCCAGCGCTTCCCCGGAAGTCAGGAAAATATCTTTTCCATACACACTGCTCTGCGCGATCTCATCATACAGAGGTTTGATCGAGGTACTCACGTCGTTGATCACGATATGCGCCTTCTTTTCCAGAGCAACAGCAGCTCTGTAAATTCCCATACACGCTCCAAAGGAGTCCGGATCTGAAATCTTATGTCCCATGACAATGACCTGATCCTTTGCCACAATGAACTCTCTGAGTGCCTCTGCTTTAACACGGGCTTTTACTCTCGTATTTTTAGCTGTCTGCTCTTTCTTGCCACCAAAATACGTGATTCCTTTACAATCCTTGATCACCGCCTGGTCTCCTCCTCTTGCCAGTGCAAGATCGATCGCCATACGGGCATAATTGTAACTCAGCGCATAAGTTGTTGTATTCAGTCCTAACCCGATGCTCAAAGTAGCGGATCGGGCATTTCCGATGTTGACCTGCTTGACTTCTTCCAGGAGCGAAAACCTATCAGCTTCAAACTTACGGTAGCTTTCTTTTTTCACAACAAAGAAATATTTATCATTCTCCAGTTTTTTTACAATTCCGTCCACATCGTTGATATACTTATTAATCTTTCTGTCGATCAGAGCGACCAAAAGAGACTGACGGACTTCTTCCACGCTCTCCATCACTTCATCATAGTTGTCAATGTAGATCAGCCCGGCAATAAGCCTCTGATCTTCATTTTCACGGATGTAAGAATTCAGTTCTGTCACATCCCTCATATAAAGTGCGATAAAATACTCTTTTTCTTTCGGAATCTGCAGCATCCGCTCACTCTCGCTGAAGCCCTCAAGGGAAATCCGGCGCAGCTCCACCTGATAATCCCGCTCCTTATATGTGATCTCCAGCTCATTTCTGGTCTCATCATCCTTCGGAAAAATTCCCTTGTTCAATTCCGGGATTATCTTCTGGATAAACTTTTCTCTTCCATCCACGATTTCCGAAAAACGGTCGTTCTTCCATAAAATATGTCCATCCTCCAGAATGATCGCATAGGGAACGGTCAGTTCCTTTAACAGCGTGTTCTGAATTCCCTTGTACTGTGTTGAGAACTGGATCAAATCTGCCAGAATAAGAGAGCGGTTGTAAAAATATAACAATCCAACGATCATTGCATAAATAATGACGAATACCGTCATCGTAAGTCCGGCTTTTTGATCCGTCATATACATCCAGATATTCATTGCCAACAGTAAGATCGTCATGATCAGCGGCCACTGCATGTACATCCTCAGCTGCCCTTTTAAACGCATGTTTTTGTTCTTCATGATTTCCTATCCTCTATCCATACTTTCATTTGCACAGCCTCCCCATACGCTGTGATTCCACAAACTCAGTCTTAGTATACCACTTTTTTGTCTCCATGTCAGCTTTCATCCACATCCGGTTCCTTCGGCCGATATATCTCACCGGATTCCCGGTCAACAGCAATTCCCTTTTTTTCCAGATGCTCATAGACATCCCCACGGAGAAGTGCATACAGCACGGAAACGATTGGAATGAAAACCAGCATTCCCACGATTCCCATCAGACTGGCTCCGATACTGACCGCTGCCAGCACCCAGATAGACGGAAGTCCCACAGAACTGCCCACCACTCTCGGATAGATCAGATTTCCCTCGATCTGCTGAAGGATCAGGAACATGATCACAAAAACCAAAGCCTTCATCGGCGCCACCGTCAGAATCAGAAATGCTCCCACTACGCAGCCAATAAATGCCCCGAAAATCGGAATCAGCGCAGTAAACGCGATCAGAACACCAATGAGCATCGCATATGGCATCTGCAGGATTCCCATACAGATCACAAACATCGTTCCCAGAATCACGGCCTCCAGACACTGTCCTGTCAGGAAATTCGAAAATGTACGGTAACTCAGAGAACAAACATCCAGAACCTTTTTCACCAGATCTTCTTTCATGTATGCATACATCACTTTCCGGATCTGAATATTTAATTTTTCTTTCTGCAACAAAATGTAGCACGCAAAAACAAACGCAATCACAAAGGTTGTAATTCCACTGGCAATCCTTCTTGCCACTACAAACGTAGAGCCAAGAACGCTGCTCGCTCCACTCGTAAAAAACTTCACGACTTCATTTATTATTTTGTCCCAATCCAGAGTCAGACTGTCCAGCCATTCTTTGATTTCCTTATTGTTATGGAAAATCTCTTCTGCCCAGCTCTGCGCTTTCGGCATAAATGACTGTATTCCTTTCCCGATCGATATAAAAGTGTCCCCCAGCTTCGGAAGCACTCCGAATACCACCAGCCCGATCACACTGACTACTACGATCAGCGTAATGATCAGACTGATCGGACGGGCCAGCCTCTGTGCCACTTTTTTATTTTTCATCATTTGATTTTGAAACAGCTTTTCTTCAAAAAAACTCATCGGAACATTGATCACAAATGCAATTGCACCGCCTAAAAGAAACGGATATACAATTCCCACTCCCTGTCCAAGCACATCCAGAATTAATGAATAATTCCACAATGCGATCAGAAGAATCACTGTAAACACGATCAGTCCCCGTATCTTTTTTAAATTTTCTTTGTTTAGATTCATACTTTACCTGCTCTTTCTGTCATTGTTCAGATTCTCTCCATGATTCCATCATTCTAACACAGAAGCTGCATTTGTTCCACTTTTTATTGCTCTTTTTATATAAAAAAACTCCGAACCTGTCACTGACAAGCCGGAGTCTTTTGTTCGTTTATAA